>Ga0222634_1000978_pt1 | contig 10898 bp, 16 predicted proteins | sample AntAcemetageno50_FD_179807 | JGI IMG/M metagenome (GOLD analysis project Ga0222634, IMG submission 179807) | Saline water microbial communities from Ace Lake, Antarctica - #50 | ecosystem: Environmental > Aquatic > Non-marine Saline and Alkaline > Saline | place: Antarctica: Ace Lake | collected...
CTTCCCATCTAATTCTAGTAGCAGCAATACCTTTTGGTATCACATGTTCTTTCATGTGTTTGCTAGCTGCAGCTTTTTGTTTAGCTCTATTAGATTCATAGTCGGGATTGTCTTTACAGAAAGCAGGCGGGAGTGCGTGCCATTCATTGCAATGTTTGCATTGATAGCGTCTTACTCCCGCCCCTCTTAATTTACGAGGTATAGATTTTTTCTGTTCAAAGGTTAACTTTGGCATATCATCTAAAGAATTGCCACCAAGATTTCTTCGGCTTCTTTAGTTCGGTTTTTACTAGAACTGATTTCTGCAATGGTGACTTTGATCTTTCTTTATTAATTTCTATAAGAGCTTTTGCAGTTGAAGGAAATTCAGTAGCAATTAAATCCCAACAAGCATTAGCTATTTCTCTATGTTCTTTCTGTGTACCATGTTCAACTGAACCTCTTAAATCACAGTAGTGTATCCAAGAACGTAAACTTCCAGACATATACATTCTAGAGTTAGTTAGACCTTCAGGAAGAACTGCTCTAGCTACTTCTTTAGCAATACCAAGTTCTAAAGCTTCAGAATAAGTAGCTTTTGTTAATTCAATAACTTTTTTCTGCATATTAGACCATTTGATATGCAGATTTTCGTCTGAAATTTCTATAGAATTTTGTCTATTCTTAGTGTCTTGTAATCTAGCTTCTCTTGTTTCAAATCCTAAATCTTTAGTAGGATCTGCATATCTCTGAGAGAATTCTTGAAAAGAGAAACTACGATGGCGTAGAACTTGTCTAGCAACATCTCTAGTAGTCTCTATTTCAATTACTATATGAACCATCTCAAGAGGTGACCAGTGCGAATTTTTAATCAGATATTTGATTAACTTCGGAGCAGTCTCGTTGTTCAACTGATTAGCTGGATTAGACACTCTAGCAACATAAGCTAGCATTTCTTCAGCATCTTCAAGGCCATTTATACGTGGCTGAGAAACTGATACTAGATTTACTTTAGAATTCATGTTTATAGGGCCTCTTTTCAATATCATCAGCAAACAAATCTTCATAATTTGTTAACTCGCTTAGAGCTAATTCAAGCTCATCAGTTGTGTTTTCTAAAGAAGTTTGTTCAGTTAGCATCTTTATATGAAGTCTATTTACTTCTTCTAAAAGTTTATTATGATCAGACCTAGAATAATCTAAAATTTGTCTTATTTCATTATCTTCACCTAACATGCGTTTCTCCTACTCAGACTTTTTGCTAGTCTTTCCAGTAGATTGATTAATATCATCTCTGGACACAGGCTTCATTCCTTTACTACTAAAGGGAGAACCTGCATCATTTTTAACTTGCTGTCCTATAAAATCAGCATAATGATCATAAGCAGTTTTTGGAGCTGCTGGCTTTGTGTCATTTACTTCAACATCTTTATCATCTTCATCTTCTTTCATTTTATTCTCCTTTAAGTGAAGTCATCAAACTTCCTTACATATTTATCAGAACGTTCATCAGATGGACCACCCATCAAATCTTGCTGTGCACTTGCTTCTGTGTCATATAATTTCATTTTAGATTTATCCACACCTATGATAAATCTCTTTAGCTTATTCATATCATCATATCTATTTTTAAGCTGTTTAACAATGATCTGACCTGCAGATTCAAGCTCTTCATCAGTTATGAGTGCAATCATAAAATCAACAGTCATAGGCAAACCAAAAGATTCAGAAGTATCATTTAGATCAATATCTGAATTTTCAAATCCGCCTCTATTAGTTTGCGTCGCAGATATAATAGGAAGACTAAATTCAACTGCTAAGCCTCGAAGTTCTTCAGCAATAGATTTAACATAAGTATATGAATTAACATTTGCACCCATTTTAATCCTCGATGATGATGCTAGGTTAAGATAATCTACATAGATTATTTCTGGAACAAAATTCTTTTTAAGCTTTAATTCATCTAACAGAGCTCTAAATGTTGCAGCTGACGCAGCGGTCGGAGGATATTCTACCACAATAAGCTTACCTGGTGTTTTGTCCCACTTATCTTTAACCATCTTTAGATACTGTTGTTTTGGTATCATTTCAAGCTGGTCAAAAGTCACATCTAAAAGATTAACGTCTATTCTTTCAGAAATTCTTTCTGCTGCCATTTCAAGTGTAATGTATAATACATTCTTACCATGAATAAGATTTGCAGAAGCCATATGACACATCACCATGGATTTACCAACACCAGTTGATGCCATGATGATGTTAAGAGTTTTTACTGATACTCCACCTTTAGTTATATTATTCAAATAATGAAGATCAAATGGTACTTTGCTTTCTTTGCGATGTAAGAAATCATAGCGTTCTGGTGCATCTTCAAAGTAGTCATGACCAATTTGTGTATTGAACGATACTGCAACAGCATCAGCTAGTAGCTTAGGTATAGAACCTCTTGATAAGTGTCCTTCTCCTTTTTCATCTACAATTCTAACTGATTCAATAAGTGCATTATAAATTGCTCTATCTTTACAAAATTCTTCTGATGTATCCATAAGCCAATCTAATGAAGCGTCTGGATCTGGTTTCATTGTAGAAACATATTCAGAAACATCATAAAAAGCACTCTCATTTAAATTGTCTATACCAGCAACTTCTAGCTTTAAAGCTTCAACTGATGGTTGAGAGTTATATTTCATGATATGATCATGAATAGTTTCAAAAATACTTTTATGAACTCTATCAGTAAAATATTCTGGCTTCAGAAAAGCAATTACGCGACGTGCATAATCTTCATTGAATAATAAATTTGATAGTACTGTATCTTCTACAGCCAAAATTAATCTTCCTCATAAGCTTCTATATAATCTGGAGATGTAGATCTATCTAACTCGCCAACAGATAACATCTTGACTTTACCAATAGAATAAGTTTTTTCTATGTGTGTTTTAAATTCTGGACGACGTTCTAAGAAATCAAGCCAGAATTCTTCATTATTTTCAATGGACTTCTTCTTTAAATTCTTTTCACTTATTTGTTCACCAGTAACTTCGTTTGTTTCAGTACACCAGCCCGGACTTCCATTTCTTAAAAATCCAGAATCTAATGCAATTTCCATAAGACCTGACCACTTTGCAATACCACCACTGAATGTTACAGTAATAGGTATCTTAGATTTTTCTCTAACAAATCTAGATTTTTCGATGTTGATAATAAAATGATAACCATTGATACCATCTTTATCTTTTTCTTGGCGACGTCCCAAAATCCAAACGTTATCAGCAGACAGTGTAATGCCTTGACCACCTGAAACTATAGCTTTCGGAAACAAATCCATCGTGTTGTATGTGTGATTCACAACAACCATCGGAATGTCTTTAAGAGTTAGATGTGGGGTGATCATTCTAGTCAAAGATTTGATCTGCTTAGCTCTAGTCATATCAGCAGCTGAGCTTCCCTTCTGAGCATCTTCAACTTCTTTCTTAGAAGCTAGATTACCAAGAGAATCAACTATGATAATTATCTTATCACCACGCTCGATATTATCGAGCTGAGCCATAATATCAAACTTTAGCTTTTCAATATCTGTGATTGGTGTGTGCCACACATTATCATGTGGAATATTGAATGAATCAAAATATGTTTTTGGTGTACCAAATTCTGAATCATAAAAAAGCAAAACAGCTTCTGGATATTTCTCTATATAGCTACTTGCCATTAAGAGAGAAAATGCTGTTTTGAAATGCTTAGATGGTCCTGCTAAAACAAGAAGACCTGGTGCTATACCACCATCAATACGACCAGAAAGTGCCACATTAATCATGGGCACTGGCGTAGTTATCATATCTTTTTCGTTGAAAAACTTCGACTCAGTAAGTACTTCAGCTTCTTTAACAGTCGAATTCTTTTTAATTCTCTCCATGAGAGAAGATTTAATCTTAGCCAATCCTTTCTGAATCCTTTATTAACAATATAAGATTATACTATAGTTTTCGATTAAAGTCAATCTTATTTTGGTTTGACATTTTCACTATTACAAATACTTTCTACTTGATCTTTAAGTTTTCCAATAACCTCATCTCTATTTGGCCAATGAATATCTCTCTTAGGATCAATCATTAAATTCTCAAGAAGAGGAATTACTAGTTCTTTTACTTTGCGCAATCTACCTTGTAGTTCTGTTACTTGATCTGATGTTGTTGCATCTACTGTTGTAAAACCGAAATCATTTCCAAAATTTACGTCCATTTATTTCTCCTATGCGAATAATTCATCTAGTGTTCTTGATACGGTCATATCCCATCCAACAAGTTTTGATATATCATTTACTGGAGTGAAAAATACTTTCTCATATTGTTTCTGATAATCTAAGAACTGGTGTAAACCAAATTCTTTCGGTAGAATATTGTATGCTGAAATTACATTATCACCGGTCGGATTTGGAATCAAAAGATAACAATACTTAACTTTGTCTCCAGCATTAATGATTTGAAATGTCTTTTCTACATTCTTTGAAAATAAAAGTTTATTATAAATCAAAGATCCTTTAACATGTATTGGAGTTCTTATACGATATATTGTTTCTGAATCTGACCACTTTCTAAGACCATTTGCACTAGCTGTTCTAGCTATTTCTTCAAATGAAGATGATTTAAATTTCTTTTCAAAGTCACCAATCTTTTTTGCTAATTCAGTTCTTTCACCTTCTATGATTATAGAAATACATTCTTTAATAGAATCTCTACAAATTTGAGGAGTCGAAGATTGTATTGCTGATAAGCCCTTAATTTTCAGCTTAGGCTTTTCATAGAAAACACCTTCATCCCACCAAACATTTAATGCATACTTCTTTTTAGCTTTCCATATGCCAGCAGTAGATATATTTTCTACCTTCATGCTCATTTTATTTTCATAAGCGCCAGTCAGTTTAACCATTTCATCATATGATTTATTGATGAATGGATTGACCTTATCATTAGAAAATTTAACTAGCATGTTTACGATCTTTTCTGGATCGCTATCATTAAAGAATTTCTTAACTAATGGATTGAAATTGATATAGCATGAATCAGTATCATTAGCTATGATATAATCCATGTCCTTTCCAACCATTTCTGATAACCATTTGTTTAGATCATTAGAAATCCATTTAATTGCGAGCTGACCAGAATATGTAATAGCTTCAGCCATGTCAGTATCAAAGAACATAAACCACACGTTTGACATAGCACCATATGCTGAGTTTAGACAAATTTTCTTTGCCATTTGCATATTGTTATAACGAGTAATTTGCTTTTCAATATTTTTTCTTTTAGATTTGTCCTTTTCTTTTTCAAGCATATCTTTAGATTGAATCATCTTCTTTTTAAAGACTTTTCTATCATTATACATGCTATCCATTAATTCAGGAAGAAATCCTCGAACATTATTTCTAAAGAATGCACCATTAGGAGTATATCCAAGACCTGCATTTATACCATCAACAACCTCATTACAGTCTTTTAATTTGCCATTGATAATATCATCAACAGTAAGCATTTGACGCAACATTGGATTGCATCTATCTATTGTCTCGGGAGAAATATTATATTGCATAATAAGATGTGGATACAGAGAATCCAAATCTTCTCCTACTACCCAGTTATATTTTCCTGGTCTGGGCTCTTTAACAAAAGCACCCATGATTGAATCAAATTTCTTATTTTTCTTTTGAATACCAGGTACTACTATACCCTTCTCAAACAGATAATTAGAAATTATAACTTCCCATAGAAGCACTGAAGTAAAAGCATCAGAATAATTAACTTTGGCTGAATATGCTAAAGTTATGATTTGCTCTATTAGACCAGTTTTTTCATTGATCATATGAACTAGGTCTGAGTCTCTTAGATTATATTCTAGAAACTTTTGTGGATTTTTACTATACAAATCATGAAGTGATTCATACTCAGAATAATCAATCTTCTCTTCACCTAATTCAACATGAGCTATATGATTTAACGAAAAGCTCTCTTGATTTTTAAAAGTGAATTTGATATAAGCTTGCATCAGATCGATGGTTGTTATACCAAGAAGTTTAAAACCTTGTTGATCACTGAATTTACCTTTTGACACATATTCATGAATAACACCCCACGGAGAAAGTCTCTTAGCTGCATCAGCACCTATAATTTTTCTAATTCTATTAACCATATATGGAATATCATAAAATTCGACATTCCATCCAGATATAATGTCTGGTGAAAAGTTTTCTATTATTTTGATTAATTTATTTAGAAGATCTAATTCATTATTGCATTTAATGAATTCAACGCCGTCTGGCGGATCGAAATTCGCACAGGACATAACAACACGTGCTTTGCCGCATCTGAATGAAACTGCTGTTATTTCACGTTCTGCAGATTCTGCGTCAGGGAAGCCTTCAGATGAATCAACTTCCAAATCCATATAGAGAATACGCACAATATCAATATCGTATTCCATATCAGGAAATTCATCACGTATGAAATTATAATTATAGCGATGATAGCCAAATACATTAGCATTATCAATGCCTTCGTATTTCTTTAAGAATTCTTTTGCTTGGAATATATTAGAAAAATCTATGCGTTTTGTATTTCTTCCATCTAAAGTTTTTGCATCTTTGATTGTTTCAGATGTTACAAAATGATATGGCTGATAAGAAACTCGATCTTTAAATTGAACTCCATCACGATAACCTCTTGTTAAAATGTGGTTACCATACTGAATGGCACTAGTATAGAATTCGGACATAGTCCTCCTACAAACAAAATATTATTATGAAATTATACAAGGAATTTGACAAAATGTCAAGGAATTAAGACTTTTTAATAAAATCTACGAGAGCTGCATCTTCAATTTTTATAGCAGAAGTACTGTAAGGAAGATACACCCAGTGCTTAACTGCGCCAGTTATAGTTCCACCTAAGTACCTAAGTCCATCAAAGCCTAGCTGCCTTAAATGCGTTCTTGCTTTGGCGGTAGAAGTCATACCACCAGATAATCCTTTGAAAATTTCTTTTCCAAGCATAGAAGTTTTTCCAGATTTTAAATCTACCATAACTTTTAATCTATCAGATCCATATTTAAGTAAACCAGATCCTCTAGCAAAACCTTCAACATCTGCAGGAAGAAGAGCTACAACGCGGGCCCCATCAAAACTTGTTTCAGTATCGAACATGTTTTTGATGTTGACTGTGCAAGTATATAATACAGGAGCTCCTGTACCTTTAGACATAGATTTAGCATATTGAATACCGATAGGATGACTATCAGTGAAATATCCAACTCCGCCCCCGAAGAAATCATCTTTTATTCTAGCTTTAGATTGTTCAAAAGCAGTGAATACTTGATTTGATCCATGATATACCGTGCCCATAAATGGTATACCTAGCCTACTCATTTCTTAGCGCCTCCTATTGTATATTTTGCAACCAGCTCCCAATCTTCTTTTTTTGATTTTGGAATTGTAGTTATAGCAGATTCTGGTGCCATATTACTAATATCTTTATCTGAAATAATAGTAAGAACTTCAGTTTCTTCTAACATTTTAGCTATACGATTTCTTCTCGCATAATCTACTTTATTAATGTTAGTTGTTTCTTTCTTACCATCTAGAACAAATAATTCTTTAAAATGCAGTATCGAATAACGACCCTTTTTGTGCAATATATGACATGATTGGAATAGCTTATTTTCTTTTGCTGATTCTATTCCCATTCGAGTTAAAGTTTCCATGATTTTTATAAAATCATTTCTTTCCGCAAACTCTATCTCAATACCTACTCCTTCAAATACGTCTTCATCCATTTATTTTTAATCGTACCACCAGTAATCATACTCTTTTTTATTTCTTCGACTCCATCATCACCTATGATAGAATACATTTCATGTGCACGAGTAGAATTAACCTGATACTTCTCCTGTATTAGGGCTATATGTTCAGCCTCTTGTTTCTTTACCCACGACCTCGGCCTTTTCATAGCTCTAACCGTATTCAGAAGGTACTCGTACTGGAGTAGATTATCCAAATGTGATCTTCTATTAAGCTCATTAGCATATAGAATAGTATCAACATGGAACGACAATGCTTTATTCGTCATAAAAGCATTATAGCCTTTTTCCATCAAGCCATCATTATTTGAACCTCTCATGAGATTCACTTTAGATCGTAATACACTATCGATATAATCAAAAATTCCAACCTTCTTTTCAGTCGGAACTTCTTTTACAATCTTCTTAACAGCTTTCTTTCCCTTAACCATATTTATCCGTCCTTGGGAATGATAGAATTAATAGAATCCATTTCGTCTAGCTTGTCTCCGCAATCATAACAAATGTATCCAAAAACACTTTTTTCTGGTGTGCCATTATCTTCATTTATTATTTCATATGCTAATTCATCAGTTTCTGATTCTAGAACTTTTTTTCTACATAAAGTGCACTTTACTTTTTTAGGTTTTTTCCCTGCCCAATTGAAACTCATTTCCAGTTAGACTCTACCATTATTTCTGTTAAACATGCAACTAGATTTATTTCCTGATCTACAACAAATCCAATTTTATACTGATAATCAGCTAATATAAGAATGATTTGTGGCACAGAAGAACTCTGCAAATACTCAGCAGAAATATCATAAACTTTTCTTATGATAATATTAGGATCAATATCAGAATTATCAGCAACCCATTTTCTCATTTCTGAGAATTTTTTAGCTTTCAAATAACCAAGTAGAGATTTGAAACTTTCATCAGAAAGATTAGATAGAATACCAACATCAATTTTACCAGAAGCTGCGTACTTCTGACATTCGTTAATAACTCTTCTCCAATCTGGAAAATGCTTAGTTATTAATTCTGCAACTGCTCTTTTATCGTTCTCAATTCCTTCTTTATCAAGAATTGTGATAAGCCGTTTCATAAATTCGCCAGCCATTTTAGCTCGGTCAAATTTATCAATCTTAAATTCAATTACTGAACACCTAGATTGTAGAGGTTCAATAATTCTATTCTTGAGATTACAAGTTAATATGAAACCACAATTTCTAGAATATTCTTCCATGAAATTTCTAAGTGCAGGCTGGGTTGATTGTGCATTTAGATAATCGGCTTCATCCAGAATTACATATTTACGACCGCCTTTAAATGACATCGAAGAAGCAAAATCTTTTATGTCATTTCTAAGTGTATCAATATTTCCATTCATTGATCCGTTGATCGTGATATAATCGCACTCAAGCTCATCCAACATAGCTTTTGCTATAGTCGTTTTTCCGACACCGGGTCCACCAGTTAATAGTAGATTTGGTACCTTCTTATCATCAACAAATTTTTGGAATGTGGCTTTGAGATTATCAGGTAATATAGTATCAATTACCTTATGCGGACGGTATTTTTCAGTCCAAAGAAATTCTTCCATTTTCACTTTCTCATACAATATTGTTTATATAAATCAACAATCATCTTAAACTCACCAACTGATATTCTTTTTATAGTAGATAAGTAAAAACCGTATTTATTTGTACGATCAATAAAAAATCTATTTCCTACTATGTGATAAGTTAGATTATTATCTCTAAGAATTTGTTTCGCTTCTGATAGAGTCACGAATAAGTTTCATCAAATCTCTTATTAAGAATTTCTTTTGCTACTGTAAGTTTAGATTTATCAATACTTTTTTCGATAACAACATAATCTTCAGGTAATAAACTAACCTTCATGGTTGGCTTTAGACTACTAAAAGCAAAACTTTCTTTAGCATCTAAATCTATTTCATATCCTAGAATGTGTTGTAATTTCATTTATTCCACAACACCGATCAGCTGTGCGAGAGCTAGTAGTAAAAGCTGTTCGCCGTCTACTTCAATCTGATCACCATCATGAGGTCTAAACTTAACCTTTTCACCGGGCTTAAGATCAAAACTCATTTTTGTTCCATTTGTAAAATAGTATTGACCAACAGAAACAACGATTCCAGTAGACGGCTTCTTTACTAGCGTATCAGGCAATTCGATGTTTTTTATCTTATTTGTTGGAATATCTGGACGTACTAGTACGTGTGCATTCAATAGTCGTAGTGTCATATTAATTTCCTAGATTAGAGTCGGCATCTGCTGCAATCCAATATAGAACATCACTGCCTATAAATTCAGCAAAGCCATTATTAGATATATTGATCTTATAATTTCCTGGGAGCAACTTTAGATAATCAGCCTTGAATATGGCATTGAATGTTTTATCTGTTACACCAACCGGAATATTAAACTGATCTGAAGAGGGGTTCTTGTTGTTGATGGCTCTTATATTGATATTACCATCTTCACCTACTATTGATACTTCAGGAACTTGCAATAAACTAATAGCTTTAGTTATTGAAGCCAGATCTTTTTCTGAAATTTCTATTGTATAATCAATATTAGGAGCTGTTAAATCAGTATCAGGAGGAGCTACTATCATAGACTCATCAGCATAAGCATATCTAATGAAATTTCTACCTTCTGATATTTTTAGATGATCATCAAAAAACTCAAAATCCGGATCTTCAAATAGAGATATTGCACCAAGAAATCTAGAAAGTTCGTATATAGAAAACTTAGTTGGAAAGCTTTCTTCTACTACTGCTTTAGCATATACTGATCTTTTGCCTGAAATAGTCTTTATAGTATTTCCAGGTCTTACTAACAAAGATTTATTAATCGTTGAAAAATTCTTTAGAACATCTATAGTACTTTTGCTTATTTTCATTACTTCTTACCTTTCTTAATCTTGCTAACATCAACAGTAGGTGACGCACCAATAGAAGCTATATCTGTTAAGCTTCCACCGAAGACATAGCTGCCAACATGACTCAGCTTCATCCATGGGCACATCCATACTTTACCACCCATCTTCTGGACATTATAACAAAAG
>Ga0222634_1000979_pt1 | contig 10896 bp, 9 predicted proteins | sample AntAcemetageno50_FD_179807 | JGI IMG/M metagenome (GOLD analysis project Ga0222634, IMG submission 179807) | Saline water microbial communities from Ace Lake, Antarctica - #50 | ecosystem: Environmental > Aquatic > Non-marine Saline and Alkaline > Saline | place: Antarctica: Ace Lake | collected...
ATATGTCGGAATTTTCAATAAAAAATTTCTTTAGAATATGAGGTCTTAAGGTGGGTGTGTAATTAACCCTACCTCTAGTATCATCATATATATAAATTTCAGCTTTTGTGTTTTCTATTATTATCTTTAGATTTTCACTAATATCTACGTTGGGTTGTTTACCCACAACATAAATAAGATCATTTAGGTAACCCATTTTTTCAAATGAATTTATTTGGACTAACATCTGCCAAAGAAATCTTTCGACATCGGGGGTTGCAATTAAAAATTTCATACTATAATATCATTAATACGTTAAATATAGTTATTCTATTTTACATATAGTATCATTTTTCCATTCAAATTCTGAAGGCGTTATCTTTCTAACAAATTCCTGACCGTCATCACCCAAATATCCCAATTCTGGATCAAAATTAACACCTCTCAAGTATTTGTGTTTCTGACGTGTAAATGCACTATTTCTAATAAGTACTCCACTCTTTCTTTGTATGATAGTAGTCGGTAATAATTGATCAACAAATTTCTGGAAATGAGAGCTATATCTCTCAATAAAAAGATTCAAATCGTTAAATACATAGCCATTACTTTTAAGTGAGCTTCCTTCTTCTAATTTGCTTCTTTTAAGATAATCCTCATAAACCTTTAGTACTGTCGGATAGAAACCACCTTCGTGATTAGTAACAGTTTTTGTTGTTTTTACATTTATAAGTTTTCTAGTTATTAACTCTAAATATTCTAGAAAACTTAAACCAGTAATATCAGGAATTCCACTATTCTCAGGAATCAATGGTGGTGAGTAATTAGAATCACCAATAACATAGTAAGCACCAATAATATCACCAAAACTAATATTAGGTGGTAATATAACTAATGATTTATTCGATCCATCCAATACAAAGTCACTCCCATTCTGCAATGTAAGTCCATTTACTGTAATCTTTATTGAATTTATATCGATTGCCTTGAAATCCAAGACGTAAACATTTCTATTTATACCAACATTGTAATAAAATTTACTACTTGATAAATTATCAACTCTATGTGCCTCTGATCTAGTACTAATAGTATCGTCATCACCTGCAACAATATAACTTATTCTAATATTATCGTTTGTTTGTAAGTATTCTGCCAAACCCTGTGATTTTACTAAGATTTGGGTTCTATTGACTGGGTTAATAATGAAATCACCATTAATAAGATCAGTACCCTTAGTCAAAGTGACATTATCAACAACTAATTGTATATCACCTCTTGGTTCTTCGGGTAATGTAATTAACGTACCCCCAGAAGAAACAACTGGTTTTTGTATAACATATGAAACCTCACTAAAATCACCATTCACACCATCATCTTGATCATTCAAGTATGTTAATGTTATGTAATCAATATCAGTACCTCCATTATTATACGCTAAAATGTCGTTATTTAATATTACTTCCCTAGAGTTATTACCATTAATATAGTAGTCACCATCATTCTCACCAACTCCTTTATTTAAAGTAAGACCATTATAACTTACTTGTATATCACCTAATGGGTCTTCTGGTATTGTGAATGTGTCAGAAGACTGACCATAATCAATAGCAATATTAATATATATATTTGGTCTAGTGAAACCACTTGAACTAATTGGGAAATCAATATCCTTATTGTATTTAAACACATCCCATTCTAAACCTCTTGAGGTATCTAACGTTGCTTCAATTTCTTTTGTATTAACAATTAACCTACTATCATTTTGAAAATAATTAGGTGTTGTACTATGTGCTCTTTCCGTTATAACCTCTTCATAAACCCATGACTTTTTATTATCAACATATTGTGATAAATTAAACCCTACATTTCTATAGAGATTTATATAGGTCTGACCGTTATCACTATCGCCCGAACTCTGGTAGTAGAAACTATTACTCTCTTGTGGTGCGATTGGATAACCCCCTGTACTATATGGTAACGATGCTGAAGGTAAATCTTCAAGGGTTAGTGTTTGTTCCGTTGGGTCAATTACATTTTCAGCAACATAAACATATTCACTTATATTAATGAAGGGGTCTGGGATACCAATAATACCTAGTACTGACCTTAACGCATTTCTAGTTCCCTTACCCTTCCATATGGAGATAGTGTTTATTAGTATTCTCCTCCATAATTCAATATTTATTTCTGATATACTAAGATCAAGTGAATCATTTTTCTCTTGTGGGTTCAATACGTCCCCAATAAACTCCTTTTCACTTACAATATCAAAATACTCCCATCCAAGGGTAGCAGCTAAATTCTTTATAAGAAGGTCAGGAGCGTTATTTATCTTATCATATGTCACAGTATTAATATCAGCTAATGCATCAATAAATTCTCTCACATTATCAAACTCCCTACCATATATTCTTAGTAGTTTTTCTGCTTTTTGTTCGTCAGTTTGGTCATACTTTAGAAATGACTTAGGCACCAACATTCTATTTATTAGATCAGTCTTTACATTGTCAAAATTACTCCCAATTCCAAGCATTGCTTTAACGAATCTTTCAAATTCACCACCAGTTGTATCTAAATTGTAGCCATCAGTTGTAGACCATTTTAGATTTCTATAATTATACTTGATTTTACCGTTCTCATAAATAACTGGTTCCTTTATTCTTATTGTGAAACCAGTTTGTCCCTCTAGTCTTTCTTTTATAAGAAAAGACTCTAAATCACCTAAACCCTCCCTAACTTCATTATATTTCAATGGAGATGGTTTTATGTGATATGAGAAAGATTCGGAGCTAGTTGCAGCAGTTGGGAACGGGTTACCCTTTACCTTAACGTCCAACCATGCCTTACTAGCAGTATCACCAGTAAACTCAATAATTGAATGTTTATTGTTGCTAGGATCATCTTTTCTCCAAATTACATAGTCCCTAAAGGATAGATTTAAGTTTGAAAGTTCGGTTTCATCATCTCCAACAGAGAAATTACCATCGTCAATACTTAATCCAAATTTATTTACAATATAAATAGATGGGACTTTGAATGTTGCAATATCTGTCTTAAAATTATAATCATAGTCAATTATGGTGTTTTGAACACCAACATTGGTCGTTTCATATAGAAATAAACTAGCTGGGTATTTTTTTATTACCCCCCCAATTGCACTATTCAACCTATCATATGTCGAACCAAATCTAACATATGACCCCAAATCACCCCTGTCAATATTAAGTTTTAAACTGGTAGTAAAGCTATTAAGTTTTACTGATTGGTCGTCAGTTAACTCTAACTCATCAAGAGTAAATGTCTTGGTGAATGAACTAAGTGACTCCGAAAAATCTTTTGTTACTTTTTTACTGAAATTAGTACCAACACTAAAATCACCCAAACTAAAAATAGTTTCGGATGATACATTAGTGAAATTATTACCAATTAAATCACTATTACTACGATTTATAATTTTTCTTTTTGCCACAGCCTAAATTAAACTTCTGATGTTATGTCGTCAAAATCTTGAGTTAAGTCGATGTTTGTTCTTTCTTCTTTAACCTCATATAATGTTTCAACTGAGTTATTGGTATCATCATCGATCTGATAAAGATTAAACTGCTTAAGAATCTCCCTATTACTATCATAATAAGTGACAATACCTTTTTTATTATCTTTTATTTGCTCACCTGCAATATAGCTTACTAGACTTTCAATGTCATTCTCAACTAATTCTACCTCAATAGAAATTGGGTTTACAAATGTATTTTGTAGTAAAATAGTTTGATTTGGTTTACCGATAAATGGAAGTGTGTTCGGCTTACTTGTAGAAGACGCACTTGGTGTTACCTGTAAGAAAAGTAGTGTACCTGCATCATCAAATCTATATCTAACTGCTGTTTGTGAAGTATCACCAATGTTCTCGGTCACTGGAACCACTTTGTTTGACGTTACAACGTACCTAGCTAGATTCCTAACCTTATTACCATTATCGTCAATATATTCGATCTTATAACCTTGTATTGCGTTATTCGCACTGAAGGAAGTAGGTAAGTCTCCAGTTGTTGTACTAACTATTAATCCTTTAACTGTTGGTAGTGCAGATAAAACCCCACAATCAACTAATGATGTCTCAATAACTCTTGGTCTAACATAAATATTATAGATACCAATTTCATTAAATGTTGATGCAGGTAATCTTAAATTATACATCCCACCCAAAATGTTATCCCTTCCAGAAACTTGATCATTAACAGGTAACTGTAATTCACTTAAAACCTCAGTTGGGTCTTCTATTTTAAAAACTTCGGTGGGAGCACTGCTCCTATCTGGCGTATACGTGAAAAAGATTTCAAGATCGTTCACGTCTATATCTGATGCCCTAACCGTACCATAACTACCTATACTCATATTAATTTTCTTTTATATTAAAAAACTTGCCTCCACCATAATAACTAAAATCAGCAATTGTGGTTATATCTGTTAGTCTATAGTGACCTTCAGATATTGATATTTCTTGTCTATCTATAAATACATCCTTCTTAATTCTAGGTCTTTCCGATTTCCCAATTAACGAATCTTCCATATAGTAGAATTTACTATTGAAATTATTCGTATCATGTAAACCGTCACTAAGTAATGTTATATAGGTTTTATTTTCGATTAAATCGTCAATATATTCAGCACCATCAATATAATAAACTTTTCTTGTCTCAGTTGAAAGTGTATTATCAAGCCCATTTACATTTATACTTACACTAGTAAAATAATTGCCACTGGCTTTTTGTATCTCATAAAGTCTACTTCTGGTTTCCCCAGTAATCTGGTTATTGATAATACCTAGATCAACATCACTATCATCAATATCAGTACTAGTGAATATACCAAAATCTTTATTATTATTTACTAATAATACATTAAAATTATAGAATTTTTCTAAATCAGGAACAATGGACGTGCTACCACTAACAGTCTCCAGCTTTACATACTGTTTAAATTGTTTTCTAATTTTTTCCATTATTTTCTTTTCTTCAGAGATACCCTAATATCTTTGTTTGGATATTTAATCTCAAACATCGAGTCATTTGACGAATAGAGGGTATTATTGATGATTTTTATCTCACCAGTGGTTGTATCTATAATTTCTTGTTCCGTAGTGTTTTGTGAATATACACCACCAACATTATTATAAACACTAATGTTGAGTACATTTAAAACACTCTCAACATCCAATATATTACCTCTTAACTCATCCAATAATATATCTTCATTAATTCTATTTTTATTAATATCAAAAAAGTTTGCAATTGCTCTAATAACATTATTGGCAATAGTTGTTTCATTCTCATTAGATACGAATAACTCTACATTCAGACCTAAATTATAAATTCTACCATCTCTAATCTCAATATAGTCATTGATTGTTCTAAAATTACTTAAGTATTCTGCAATATTCCCCTTAAGTAGTGAGTTAGAAGTATTGTTGAGTTTACCTTCCGAGTCTAAACCAAGAATCGAAATTACAACCTTATTATTTTCTTTAGATGACGTAACTTTAAACGGTGCACCAAACTTACCGTCCATTAAATATACCTGAGTTAGATAATCATTTAATGTTACATTTCTGTTTTGTTTTGAATAGTTGTATGAAATAAGGTTCCTTATTTCTTCAATAGAAAGACCATCATTACCTCCGATTGCAGGTATTGTGTTTGTTATCGATAAACTATTTTTAACGTTTCTATTAATATCGTCTCTACTACCCTTAACGGTCATTGTAATTATACCCTTTTTTGTAAGTACATCAGTACCAACGTTTGATCTACTACCACCACCTGTTCTGTACCTTACAAATACAGTACTATCTCTTTTAAGTTTTTCACCGAGTGATGTATTGTTTAGTAGGTTATTGAGGAATATTCTATTTGAAGTAACCCCTTGCTTTATTAGTCCATCTTCAAGGATATTAAGTGTATTGTCACCACTACCAAACTGTATCTTACATAATCCACTATCTGTAAATTCTTTTGTAAACTTTTTTGTGATATCAATCCAACTACCTGACTTTAAAACAATGTCTTCCGATTGGGCGTTTCTATTTTCCACAAATACCCTTTGATCTGAAAGAGTATCCACCTCATAAAAAATATTTTCAATATCTTGAAATTGTGATTCATCAGGATTATTTGAGTAATTAGTACCCTCCAATTGAATTATTCTATCTATCGATAGAACATCGGGATCAGGTAAGATAAAATTAAAAAACTCTCTACTTTCGTTACCTCTAATTATTCTTTTATGAATTCTAGTTTCACCATTAACAACTATTTCACTTTTAGTGATACTATATGAAGTAATAATACCATTACTATTCTTAATTGGTATTATCGCCCTATTGGGTGAACCAAGTGCGTTAACGGGGGAAGAAAAATCAATAATATCGATTGTTTCAAAAGTAGCCCCACCGCCAACTACTTGTGAACTAGGTGAAATTGTTGGATAATATGATGAATCAGGTTGGTCACCATTAACTGGTACCTCTATACTAAAGTCAACTACTGTTACTGAAGGTCTTTTATTTGGAATTTTTAATCCATACGTCTTAGCTATATTGAGTAGTGATCTTCTTTGTTGAGAATTATTTAATTGTGTTTCTTGAAAAACCCTATCGAGGTTCATTTGAAGATTATTTGAAACACCTGCATTTAGGTCTAGTAACATAGAACCAACACTAGCATCAGTAAAATCTCTATAGATTTCAGGATAAAAATCCTTTACATAATTTACTAAATCCTCTTTAATTTCAGAAAATGTTCTTTTAGTATAATTTATTTGATTCGCCATGTTAGAATGTTATTTGAATTGATCCACTGTCGCTGAAAACACCTTCATCATAACTAAAACCAATATCTATAATTAGATCATGTTCATTAGCAGTGCTTTTAACTCTTGTTATTGTTAATTGAGGTATATAGTTCCTAACTGAATTATTAATATCCTTTTGAATATCAGAATCAGTGACTTGATCGTTAGGTTCAAAAATAAACCTAGATAGATTTGTACCAAACTCAGGGTCATAATATTTTTCACCCTTCTCTGTCATCAACAAAAATAGTAGGTTTGATTTTAATGCATCCTTAGTAATTGTATTTAAGCCCCAAAAATTATTTTTTTCTGGATCATCAACTAATGGAAATTTAATATTTATATTCTTCATAATATACCTTACACATAAATACATTTAACAAAAAAATCCGTCAAATGACGGATTTCAAACTATAGACCAATATTAGTAATTAATTTTTTTTCTTAACTAATTTTGCTGATGCCTTTTCTTGCTTTTCTTTTTCGTCTCTTTGTTGAAAGATTGACTTCACAGACTCTTTAAGTTGTATTACTTTTTCATTACCATGTTTTACTAGCATACCACTAAAAGTTGAAATATCTGGGCTGCTGATTTTTATTCTATCATTCTCATCAACACTAATACCAGTCAACATCTCTTCAAATGCTAAAGCCCTATATTCAATAGGTAATTCATATAATGTATCCTCAGATACAACAATAACAATATTCACATCACTATCAGCAAAGAAAGAAATTAGATCATTAGCTTTCTTAACCTGATAAAGGTCTGTTTTTAATTTAATGTCATCGATAACCTTTATCTCCATCCAATGTGGTAATGAAGTTGAATCCAATACATTATCAAATTCAACTTGAAGGTCTTGGCTTAATTCACAATATCTCATATTATATATTTAAATCTCTAAGTTTATTAAATTCTTCTTCACCAAACTCACCGATGAATTTATCTTTTTCTACATTAAAGGCATTTTCATGATCTTTAAGTGCTTGTTTAGTTTGTAAATAAGCCAACTTACAATTCATAATTGAAGCAAACAATTTTAGTTTTTCTTCTTCATTACTTATTTCAACATCAAATTCTTCAATTGAATCCATCGTTAGCACTTCATCTTCGGTAAGTCGTTCGATTTTCTCATTGTTTTTTTCTACTTCCCCCTTTTTATATTGATCAGTCTCCACCATCGTATGGATATCATTCATTTTTTTTACCTCATCTAGATCAGATAGCTTCTTGCCAGTATCTAGATTTTCTTTCATCTTTTTTAAAAAATCACTCATATTTTTAATTTAAATTTTTTCAATTAACTCAGCAGTAAATCTAATTATTCCATAATGTTCATTTGATTCTAATTTTCTACTGTGGTATTTTCCTACCTTATAACCAAAATTCTCACCATACTCACCATAAATATAGACAATATTGGTGTTTTCGATTAACTCCTTAAATATAGTAGAATTTTCTTCAAGTTCAAAAACCTTATACTTTAAAGGTATGAAAAATTCAAGTAATTTAACATTTAAACCCATTTTTTTAATATGAAGATAATCGGTAAGGTCTTCTATTTTATTTTTTATTTCTTTATTTTCCCTATAGACAGAAATTGCTCTCTTTTTATTGTGATCTACCTTTTTGAGATTAATACTTTCTGGTGTAGAATCATCTGGATTAGAATAAGACAGAAAATCATCAGATAAATCTGTAAACCCTTGAGATACTCTGGTTGATTTTGCTGAAACCATAAATTCAACCTCATAATCAAACTCATCATCCACCCTATCCACAACCTGACTCTTCATTGCCTCCCTTAGTGTTTTACCATAGTTCCTACTCTTAGGATCAAAGTATCCCTCATGTGTTGTTATTTTACCATCACCAAGCTTCTTTTTCTTTTTGACTCTTCTTCTGATTGTTTTGCCTTTTTTATTAACATACTTAACAACTTCGCCACTTTCCCAATACTCCTTATCACCCCATGTATATTCATCAGACCTAGACATACCCCATTTTGACATGTCAGCACTCATTTTTTCGGCAGATGAATTCATTACATATTCGTCTGCTTTTTTTAGTATTTCATAAAAATCCTTTACAAATTGCTGATCCCTGTCACCTGCAACTAACTTATCAATAAGCTGTTCTTGAGCACTTTTTTGAACTATGGCTATTTCAAACTTACCTTCATTATAACTAACAGCCCTATGAGATGTTGTAAGATCAAATTCAAGTCTCGCAAGTAGAATACCAATCCTAATACCTAATATTATAAAAAAATGTTTAATTCTGTTTTTCATATTTGTTTTTCTGAATACTATCAGCCTTCTTCAATACACTATCATAATAACCAGAATACTTTTTTAGAGAATAACTATCACTCTTTTCATGTTTTAAGTCTTTCAATAATGAAAAAAATTCATTATGAGGGACTTGTATTCTTGTTGTATTCTGAGTACGATGTGTTTTATTAAAATCCTCAAATTCTTTAAGTTCTTTAATTTTTAATTTGACTGATTTTTTTTTATTTGCTTTTCTTATTTTAAATAATAACAACCCAATTGTATTTCGATAAGTTAAATGAAATACATCATTGGTAGTCTTTCTAATCCAAGAAAAAAACATTTTGAACCATCCACTATGCTCAATAAAATAATTTGGCTCTATTTCACTATTGTGATAAGTATTAGATAAAATCTTATTAATTATTATCTCCCTTTCAGTTAATTTATTTCCAAATAAAGTCTTTATTACCTTCATTAACGAACTATCCTCAACCCTTGGTATTAGTAGTTCTTCATATGTTCTATTTTTCATATATACATCTATTTATATAATAAATACAATCAAAAAAAATTATTGTTCTATTTTTTCTAATTCTTCGGTTTTGATCTTGACCATATGTTCGTAGTAATCAGCACGTTTAGCAGTTACATTCTTGAGATTATACTTTTCCGAATATAAATTATAAAGATTTGTACCTATTTTATTTCTTAGTTCCTCATCAAGAATTAGCTTTTTAAGTGCCTTATACCAATCACTATAATTTCTCTTTTTATTTGGTATTAAAACACATTCCTCCCAATTCACCACATCTACATTATATGGTTCAATATCACTCACAACAACAGGGATTTTTCTTGACCAGCACTCAACAACCTTAAGATTTGACTTCATATTGTTGAACTTATGATCTGCAAGTGGTGCGATACTAATATCAGTTTCATCAAGAACCTTTGCGAATTTATTTGCGGGTTGTGTCCACCTCCTAGAATAAGTTACTTCATTTTCATACTTTTCTTTCGAGTAATCCCCAAGATGTTTAATATGCTTTTCGTCATCAATAATTTTATAATTATCAGTCAGTATTCTTTCATAAACATTATATACACTTTCTTCAGGTCTAATTGATTCTTCATTTTTTTCAATCATATTACCTGAATACTTAGTCTTTAAGTCATTAGGCATGGATGGTACCATATTAACATTACCATCAGCCCTATTGATCTCCTTTACAATATTTTTACCCCATAGACCTCTATCAATTAGTTCTTTATGTAAGTCCTCATTAAAAGTATATTTAGTTGTTCTACCTTCAATATCCCAACCAGCAACAATAATTTTAAATTTACCTCTTGTCTGTGGATCACCATTTAAAAGGTTAACAGTACCCTCTAATTGCTCAAGGTCGTATTTATGTGATGAACCTGCCATATAGGTAATTCTTACCTTACCATCCTCACTTGGCTTTCTTCTATCAACAAATTGATCCATCCATTCTGGATCGATTGAATTGGGTAATACAAAAACATTATCCTTATTTAGTTTAGCTCTTAACTCCTTAGCGAATACTTCAGTGGTGGTGGTAACATAATCAGCTAATTCTAAGTTAGCGAGGATTTCTTTATCTCTTTTTTCTTTCTTAAACTTACCATATAAAAGATGTGTTTTATGGAGTTCCCAATAATCATCAATATCAACCACAATAGTGACACCTTCTTTCTTTAGTCTTTCAACTAATTTTCTTTGACCCATAACAGTATCTACAATTTTTTTGTGATAATGGATAATGTCAAATG
>Ga0222634_1000980_pt1 | contig 10891 bp, 16 predicted proteins | sample AntAcemetageno50_FD_179807 | JGI IMG/M metagenome (GOLD analysis project Ga0222634, IMG submission 179807) | Saline water microbial communities from Ace Lake, Antarctica - #50 | ecosystem: Environmental > Aquatic > Non-marine Saline and Alkaline > Saline | place: Antarctica: Ace Lake | collected...
AGATTTATTTCATAATTCCCCAATTGCCACTTTTAAACCCCCAATAGTGTGCAACCATTGAGCAGGGCGTTACGCCTTTACGTAACGTAAGTTATCAATCGATGGTCGGCACGGACTGCGATGCCTGAAGGGTGACACACGATGCGCGTAATGATCTCCGCCGACATGGAAGGTGCAACAGGCGTAACGTATGGCAATGATGTTGATCCAGGCGGCGAGGAGTGGCATCGGTTCCGAAAGCTTTTCACTGCCGACGTCAATGCTGTTGCGCTGGGACTGTTCGACGCAGGAATTGACGACGTCCTTGTCAATGAGGCGCACTCGAGCATGCGCAATGTTCTCTTGGAAGACCTTGACGAGCGCGTGAGGCTGCTCACTGGTCGCCACAAGCCACTTGGCATGATGCAGGGAATCGAAAATTCAGACGGCGTCGCGTTCGTTGGCTATCACGCAGGCGCCGGGACAAGAGGGGTGCTTGCACACACCTATCTGGCGAACGCAGTGCTTGGAGTCTGGCTCAATGGCGAACCGGCGAGCGAAGGGCATCTGAATGCGCATCTCGCCAAGGAATACGGTTCGCCAGTTATTTTGGTGACCGGTGACGACCTGACCTGCGAAGATGCGAACGTCTACGCTCCAGAATCTGAGCGAGTCGCCGTCAAGGAATACGTGAGCCGATATGCGGCAATCTGCCTGACGCCGGCCACAACGTTTGCGCTTCAACGCGAGGCAGCAACCCGAGCAGCCGCTCTCGTCGGTCGTGTGCCCGAGGTGCGGAAGGCACAGACCATTGAGGTTGAGTTTGATGCTGTTCACCTCGCAGATGCGGCCGCAGTCGTGCCAACAGTCGAGCAAATCAGTGAACGTGGGGTGAGATTCACTGCGTTAACGATGACCGAGGCCATGAAGGCGTTCAAGATCGTGACCGCAATTGCTAGCGGTGCCCGCGAGGAAGGGTACGAATGAGCCATAAGTCATTCCCACTTCTTCTCCCACGAAAGGTAATGCCGTGCCTTCAACTACTCCATCGACTCCAGTAATTTTGGGGAGGCTGGCGGCGGCGCGCGTGACGTCGCAGCCCGTCGCATGGAGATCGAGTTCGATGCAATGCACCGGTAGGCGCTGCCGAGAGCATGCCCACCGTTGAGACCTCTGGAGAACGCTCAGTGATCTTCGAGTCCGCGAATATGGTGGAAGCCATGAAAACGTTCAAGGTGGTTTCGACTGCTACCGGAAGCACTCGAGAGGCCTCCTATGACTGACAGCCAGTTTGTTCCGAAAGGACGATCCGTGACAAATCTCTCACACAGTTCGAACCGCAGCGAGCTATCTGCGGTGGACGTTACCCCTGCCGGGGACTACAGTATCGCCCGGATAGCCGGCTCCCTGATTTTTACGGCTGGCATGACACCTCGACGCGATGGGGCCCTAATTGCCGTCGGAACGCTGGGCGTTGAGATTTCGGTCGATGAGGGTCGAGCACTCACTGAATACGCCACAGCTCGTGCACTTGCAGCAGCGGAATCTGTGCTTAATCCCGGCCAGCGCCTTGTTGATGTCGTGTCAGTTTCCGTTTTCCTCGCCGCAGATCCATCATTCGCGATGCACAGTCAGGTGGCCGACGGTGCCACTGAACTTATCCAGCGCTCGTTGCCGGGCACGTCATTGCCTGTTCGGGCGGCCGTCGGAGTATCTTCGCTTCCCGGCGGCGCCCCCGTTGAAGTGCAGCTGGTCGCGAGCTGGGCACCTGTCATCGGGGTGTCATGAGCGGCTATGAGTTCATTCAGCGTCCTCAACTGACAATTTCCCGCTCGGCGCTCGTCGACAACATTGCAGCCTTGCGTGCCCACCTACCAGCCACTACCCTGATGGCGCCCATTATTAAGGCAAACGCGTACGGCCACGGAAGAGACATAGTCGCCACCGCAATTCGAGATGTCGTTGACCTTCTTGTCGTGGCCGAGCCAGCGGACGCACTTGAATTAGCGCCATTGATGCCGGGACGCGTGTTATGCGTTGGTCCGGCCTTTGGGGAAACCCTCACGGAACTGATCGCCGCTCAAGTAAGGGTCACAGTCACTGATCGCCGGGCACTGGCGGGGCTGACGCCCGATGCGCGGGTCCACTTGCTCGTCGACACCGGGCTTTGTCGGCTCGGTGTTTCTCCAGTGGAGGCAGCGCTGGTAGCCAATGAGATCCGAGGCACCGGCGCCGCTCTGGATGGACTTTTTTGTCACCTAGCTGGGGCTGACCGCGGCGATTGGGATGAGGTTGAGCGCGAGGTCGAAGTTCTCAGGAGGATACCGATTGACGGTGTGCTGAGGCACTCTGGCGGGTCGAGCCTCGTTGTTTCGCGTCCTGACCTTGCGGGTGAGCTCGTCAGGCCAGGGATGTCCGTGTTTGGCCTTTACCAGCTCAAGGAACAGAGAGCCCTCCTTACACTCAGGCCCGCCCTCACCCTCACCGCGCCAATTGTGGAAATTCGACACGTTCGGCAGGGCACCCCCATCGGCTATAGCGGGGAGCGGGTGGCTAGAGACACCGCTATTGCCACTCTGCCCATTGGGGTCTGTCATGGACTCGGCTCCACCTGGGCTGTCGGCGGAGGATGGGTCTCAATTCATGGACAGCCGTGTGCCTTGCTGGCATCGCCGATGTTGGACTACATGCTCGTGGATATCACCGACATCGACGGAGCTGCCTTCGGCGACAGTGCGATCATTTTAGGTGGATTACCGAGCAGTGGTGGACCATCCATTGACGAAACCGCAGAACGGCTAGGGCTTCCCAGGGAACACATTCTTGCCGCGCTGCAGAATTCAATACCCCGAAACCTCGTGGCCTGACTATCATCCCCTGAGTTTTTTTGGGCTCGTTTAGACCCGTTCCATCTCTCGGATGGTGGGCAGGTTCGAGTAGAAGTTGGTCTCGACCTCGACCGGGACTGATGAAGCTTCTATATCTAGTCGACCCCCATTTTTGTGTTTGATTTCGTGTTGAGGTGTCGGTAGATACCTTGGGCTAGGTAGCGCTTGAGGATGCGGAGGATCTTGCGGGCGGTCTTGCCTTAAGCGCGTCGACGTTCGACATAGTCGTGCGTTCCCGGGTCGTGGGGCATTCGGACCATCGCGATGATGTTCAACGCACGGTTGAGTTGGCGGTCTCGGCCTCGGGGGAGGCGTTGACGCGATCGCTGGCCAGAAGAGGCCGGGATCGGAGCGATGCCGCAGAGCGCGGCGATTTGTGCTTTGCCGCCGATGCGGTCGGGGTTGTTACCGACCGTGGTCACGAGCGCAGCGGTGACAACTGCCCTCCCTTTTTCGCCTCTAGCAAGGAAGGATTTAGCAGATCCACGGAGGGCGTCGAGCTGGATGTCCGGATCCGCGAGTGCCTTGCTCGATGCTTGGCGGCGAGCGGCGAGGAGCGCATGGAGCTGGTTCATCGTAGCCAATCGGCTCTTCACTAGCAGAGACCGTACGGCAAGGACGATGCTCAGCGATTCGGCTTGGGAGTCTCGCCCTTTCGGTGTTGCCAGCCCCGCCCGGCAAGAACAGTCATTGCAGATTGTAGTGCGTCAATGGGGTCAGATTTCCCCTTCAGTCGGCAGTGCTGACGGTTGGGACGCATCACTTCCATGGCCGCGAATCTTTCACCACGCAGGATCCGGCCGAACTCCGTGCCGAAGGGGTCTGTGCTCTCGACGCCGATCGCATCAATTGGACCGTTGCGGTGAAGGAAAGCGTTGATTTGCCGTTCGCCATTTTCCGTTAGCTCGGTCTCGATAACCTCCAGGGCTGTCGTGATGATTGTCAAGATAGATGTCCTTCCGCGATGTAGTAGTAACGATGACGACGGCTCGGGTGGGCAGACAATACAACGCTGGCAAAACTTTCTGGTCAATCTCGTATCAAGTCATGTTCCGCCCGAAGCCTCGGTCGAAAGGCCCGAGCCGGCGGACAAGCCCACATCAAGGCAAACCTTGAGGGCGTCAGTGTAAAAACAAGTCACACTAACCTGGGACCTGCAAACCAGTGTCTATGTGTTCTTGATGATACGCACCTGTACCAGCAGGTACTTGTGGCGCGAGGATGGACTGTGCTGATGGTTAATCCAGCAGCAGGCGAAAGGTATGAAGAAAAGTTCTACACCGCGAATGCGGGCGCTTGGGGCGATGACGATGACGATGCCTTCCACGAGCCGATCGATTCGTTGATCGTCGAAGGGGTGGTCGACAATCGCTTGGCGGTAGCCGGCTGCAGCTACGGCGGATTCACGACTTGTTGACTCACGTCGCACACTGGCCGTTTTGCTACGGCAATAGCTGGCGGACTTATCTGTGACACGACAAGCCTCTTAACCTCTGATGAGGGCTATCCGGAACTCCTTCGCGAGTTGGGGCAGCGCCTTGGCGCGATAGGGATGCCCGATTTGAGCAGTCGCCGCACATGTCTGTCTCCGCGGTGACGACTCCCACGCTGATATTCCATTGAGAGGAGGACTCGCGATGCCACGTGAATCAGTCGGAACATTGGATTGTTGCGCTTCACGCACAAGGGGTCTCAACCAACCTCGTGATTTATCCAGGCACATCTCGCCTCTTTCATTATCAATCGACGTCCTTCTCACCTCGTCGATTATGCGGAGCGTCTCCTTGGCTGGCTCTAAAGGTTTGTGAATCGCGAGCCCAGCCACCATCGGTAGCAAAGTAGGGCAGTAGACGGTGCCAAATTGGCTAAGTGGCTAATAGGCTAATCCGTCCTAGGTGGCAGAAGTTACGTAGCATAATTTCGAACTAGGATGATGCCGTGCGTCGAGAGTCTGGAGTGTCATGACCATGCATATTCGGCGTCAGGGCAAGAGATTCACACCGCTTCGCGTGACGAAAACCTAACCGTTAATTTAATAACGAAGCGAGTGTATGTCTAGTAAACTTGCTAAAAGCAGGAGGCGGGGGCTCTATCTGATTGCCATTGGTTCGCTGCCACGAAAGGATACCAATGCGCAGCCTAGGAGATACTGTATTTGACGGACCACTGCAGTTGCCGCTGCTCATCCTCAAAGAGAGCGCATTGCAAAATAACCTACGCGAAATGCGCGATTTTTGCGAACAACATGACGTAGAGCTGGCCCCGCACTGCAAGACTCATATGAGTCCGGAGCTCTGGAGAATGCAGGCGGAGTCCGGGGCAGTAACGGCGACCGTTGCGACCGTCGCGCAAGCTCAAGCTCTGTTCGATCACGGTGTGAAATCGATCATGATTGCCAACGAAGTTGTTGACCGTGCCGGGCTGATGGCGATCACCGAGATGCATCGAAGTGCCGACATTCGAATCCTCGTCGACTCCGTGGAGGCTGTAACGGTCATTGACTCTTGCCTGAGCCGCATTCCCGCCAACCTCGATCCTCTTCCTGTTCTTATCGAGCTTGGCGTTCAAGGGCACCGGGCGGGTGTTCGAGTGCTCGACGACCTCCTCGAGGTTGCTATGGCTATCTCCAAATCACCGTTCTTGACCCTTGTGGGGCTCGAAGGTTATGAAGGCGTGCTCGGTACTTTGCCGCAGCAGGAAAGAGAGAAGGGTTTACATGACTACCTCGACAGTGGAGTAGCCGCGGTGCGCGCACTCATCGCGCGGGGGCTGGTCCAAGTCCCGGCTGTGGTGACCTTTGGGGGATCGCGTTATTATCCTGCGGTCGTTTCTCGGGTCCGAGAAGAACTTGATCCAGCTGAAGCAGTCGTGGTGCTGCGAAGCGGATGCTACCTCACCCACGATCATGGCAGCTATGCTGCGTCCCATGCCGAGCCATCGGTCATCCGCAAGCCCCTACTCACTCCTGCCATTGAAGTGTGGGGGGTCGTCCTCTCTCTCCCGGAACCCGGGCTTGCGATCGTAGGAGTCGGCAAACGCGATGTGTCCCACGATGATGGTCTCCCGGTCCCGCTTATCTTCCGGCGTGCCGAAGCTGGTACTGCCCCTCAATACATTGATGCCGTGGGAGCTACTGTCTTCAGGATGAGCGATCAGCACACTTTCGTCAGAATTCCCGCTGATGCCGGATTCGAACTTGGGGTGGGGGACCTCATGGCCTTCGGCGTCTCGCATCCGTGCACCACTTTCGATAAGTGGCGAACCGCGCAAATCGTCGACGACCGCTACCGGCTCTGTGACACCGCTCACACAATCTTTCATTGACTACCGTGATGCATGTGGATTTTGAGACGACAGTACATGTCATCGAACTCGATGTCCTGATCACTTGAACCATGACCGAACACGTCGTGGCTTCCGAAAGGTTGCCTACCTTCATTGCCATCGTCGATGGCGTGGAGACTGATCTGGTCACCTTGAACAAGGGCGTTCGCATCTGCAAACGTTCCGCCGGGTCAGGTTCTAGGGAGCCGGGCGAACAGTTGCGGGTCCGACTCCAACTCGGCAGTCAAAGCGCAACGCCGAGACGGGTCGACGTGTGGCCCCAAGCAACAAATCGGCTCAGTTGCGTGAGGGGAGAGTCTCACCATCGCCTAAGTTGGCTCACCAAGATCCTCGCGGATGACAGCTTGCTGTTTTGAGGGTTAGGATTTAGCCATCATGGACGAGAACGAATTTGAGGACTACGACAGGGAAGCTGAACTAGCCCTGTATCGCGAGTATCGAGATGTAGTGAAAATGTTTCGCTACGTCATCGAGACTGAGCGTCGCTTCTACCTCGCCAACGATGTCGAGCTAAAAAGAGTGGACACCGCGACGGACTTTTATTTTGAACTTGCAATGACCGATGTTTGGGTTTGGGATATCTACCGCAGCGACCGATTTGTCAAGCAAGTCAAGGTCATGACATTCAAGGATGTCAACGTGGAGGAAATTGGCAGTCAAGAATTTGAACTACCAGAAGAATTAGCAGTGGGCGATCAGCCCTAGTTATCAACAGCTGTGGGTGACTTTCTAAACCCCAATCTCGTTCGATGCGACACTTCCTGACAAAGGAGGGTCTCATGCATCTAAGCAAAAATAAATTGGCACTTATTTCCTGGTGCTCGCTATCAGAGCCCGGCGATGCGCTCACGAGTTTGATATGGCAAGAGTTCGGACCCACAGCTCTCATGAATGCCAAAGAGAATAACTTCGGAGCCTGGCGCACGTTCATTTCACAAGACTTTCCAGAGTACTTGAGTCAACTTGATGCGATGGAAGAACGAGTCATCCTGCGCCTTCCAGGAACCAACCCCCATGAACTTGTCGAGCGCGGAATTCGTTGGAACTGCAAACCGGTTGCAGTTGCCTCTCTGCCACATGTCGCGAGTCGGTTAGCTGACCTTGGCCCACACGCACCACTTTTATTGTGGGTGGCTGGCGACCAAAGGGTCCTCGAGCAAAATTTTGCTGGGATAGTTGGAACCAGAAAGCCATCCTGGCAGGGCGCTTCAAACGCTCAACGACTGGTTGCGAATTTGAACATGCCAATCATTTCAGGGGGCGCCAAGGGAATTGATGGCGCAGCGCACAGCGCTGCTCTTGATCTTGGTCTTCCGACGACAGCCATTATGGCCGGAGGTCTCGACAAGGCATATCCAATGGAGAATTGGGATCTTTTTCACCAAATAGTGCGTTCCGGGGGAGTACTAATGAGCGAAATGCCCCCGGGCACTGCTCCTACGAGATTTAGATTTTTGCAGCGAAATAGGCTAATAGCAGCAATGTGTTCGGAGTTATTTGTCGTTGAAGCGGCATTTAGGTCTGGTTCGAAGAACACCGCGAATCACGCAAGAGCTCTTGGACGAGAGGTCTATGCCTTGGCCGGTTCTTGGTCTAGCGAGCAAAGCCAAGGTTGCAACACAATGATTCAAGAGGGGTTGGCTAAACAGTTTGTCCTTGATGCTCCAATCGAGATAGAGGCGTCCTTGAATACAAAACGAGTTGAAGATGCCCGAATGGCAGGGGCCAAAACTCCGAGCGAAATAGCCATAGAATCTGGTCTTCGCATAGACACGGTGGAGGCCATTGTGCTTGCAGACTCTAGAAGTCGGAGCTAACGGCTATCTCACAGACCCCTCTGGACCAATCAAAACTCCCAAGAAGAAGGCCGCTATTAGAAATCTGCGTTTAGTCTGGAAGCATGCACAACCTAGATCGGGATTTAGCTCAATTCCTCAAGCAGCTTCAGGCTCGTGGGGTTTCTGTAAACACTCAAAAGGCCTACTCTTCTGACCTCAAGGACCTTCTAACTTTTTTGGTGGACACTAAGCAGCATTTGAACCTAGAGGCGCTCAGGAGCTGGCTTTATCGAATTTCTGAAGCCGGCGGATCAAAAGCAACGCTGGCCAGAAAAACCTCTGCGGTAAAAAGCTTTAGTGCGTGGCGAACTGAATCTGGTCTTGCCGATCAAGACCCTGCATTGCGACTGCGCTCGCCAAAGCTCGATAGACCATTGCCAAAGGTTGCCTCTGAATCCTCTTTGGTTGAAGTTTTTGATCGCATGTTAGTTCAGGCAACCGCAGATAACCCAGTCGGTCTCATGAACCATTGCGCCTTTGAGGTCCTCTACGCCACCGGCATGAGAGTGAGCGAACTGGCTGGGTTGGATCTATGGGACATCGACCACGAGCGACAGCTGTTGAGAGTGACGGGCAAGGGGAATAAGCAGCGAATGCTGCCCTACGGCATGCGCGCAAAAGACGCCATTGAGCGCTGGATGGTACTTGGTAGGCCAGCTTTTGAATTGCCCACCTCTCCGAATTCTCTGCTTTTGAGTTCACGTGGGTCAAGGGTTGGTGTTCGGCAGCTTTACGACGTGGTTGCAAGTCAGCTTGCGACTACAGCCCTGGGGTCCGCAGGTCCTCACGCCTTGCGCCATTCGGCCGCGACGCATCTTCTAGATCACGGGGCTGATTTGCGGGCTGTCCAGGAAATACTCGGACACGCTTCCTTGGCGACCACCCAAATTTATACGCATGTTTCAGTTGAACGATTGCGTTCTTCATTTGAACAGGCTCATCCTCGGGCTTAACTCGGATTCACCGCGAGTGCCCTCGGCCCCTACCGCCCCACCTTCGTCGGGCGGATACTATTATCTATAAGCATGAGCACCAGGCCAAACGAAATCCCGACGTGGATCCCCGGGGTCGCGGCTGCAGGCTCAGCGGCGCTGCTGGCCTGGATTCTCCATTCTTTGGTGCCTGCAATTCCGACACTCACTGCTGCCGTCGCACTGGGCATTCTGGTCGCCCAGCTGCCGTTCGCTCGCAACGAACTGAAGGGCGTGCTTGCGCCCGGATTGACTGTCGCTGCCAAGAAATTCATGCGCCTAGGAATCGTGCTGCTCGGCCTCAAACTGAGTCTGGTCGACATTGCCCAACTCGGATGGATTTCGTTTTTCACCGTAATCGCGGTCCTAGCGATCACCTTCGTCGTCACGCTTTGGCTTGGCCTGCTCTTCAAACTGCCGGGTCATCAACCCCTGCTGATCGCGACTGGATTCTCGATTTGTGGGGTATCTGCGATCGGTGCGATGAGCCAGACCTTAAAGTCAAAAAATGAGGACACTGCCACCCCGGTCGCCCTGGTCACACTATGCGGAACTCTGGCTATCGGCGTGTTACCGCTACTCTGGCGTCCGCTCGGCTTCAGCGAAATGCAATTTGGGTACTGGGTGGGCGCGAGCGTGCACGACGTGGGTCAGGTCGTCGCCACCGCCCAGATTGCTGGCCCAGCAGCGCTCGCAGTTGCCATCATCATAAAGCTCACCCGCGTGCTGGCCCTCGCTCCCATGGTGGCCATCACATCTTTCGCCGTGCGGCGTCGGGAGGGTGTCTCAGAGGTAGGCGCCAAGAATCCGCCAATCGTGCCCCTATTCGTCGTCGGATTTGTTGGCGCCATGCTGGTGCGCACGCTTGTGCCGCTTCCGGTCGCTCTCATCGACGGCGCCGACACCATGCAGACTGTGCTTCTGGCGATGGCACTCTTTGCGCTCGGCGCGGCCGTTCAGCTCAGCCAACTTTTGCGCACCGGATGGCGCGCCCTTCTGGTGGCCCTACTGTCTTGGACGTTAATTGCAACCCTCGCCTGGGTCGCGGTGCAACTCGGGTGACTCTTGTCACTAGAACAACCAAATCGCCCAGCCAAGGGTGATACTCCTAGGTAAAAACTATTCCCCCTGATCAAGGGGGCATTCCAACATGCCACTAACCCCTCAGCTCGACCGCTGGGTCCCGTCTTAGGCCTTAAGGACACTTGGCAGCAGGCTGCCAAGAAATAGCTCTGGACTCAGGTAGCCATGGTTACCTCTCACTGAAAAGTGGACGCAGCTATCGCAGTGCTGTTCATAGTCTTCACTGATGGAGCAGAATTGACCGAGCATTTGACCCTGTTCGACAACGTCTCCCTGGCTTAGGGGTGAACAAACTTGTTCAAAGCTGATCAAATACCCGCTTTTGGTTTTCATCGTGACGATGTTGCGATTCACCACGGTTCCTGAAAACGTAATGAGACCCGCTGTCGGAGCTATGAGATTTTGGTTGTCTTCAATGACAAAGTCGAGACCACGATGGCCTGGGCCATAGAGCGAGATCGGGGCTAAAAACTCCCGCTGTACTTGAAAAAGAGGAACCGGCTTTACCCAAATTTCCGGGAGCCGAAACTCTTGACTTATCACGCTCGCAAGCAATGCGGCAATTGCTAATAATCTAAACATGATACGAGACTCTCAATAAGGCGCTTGCTCAATGCTCATTGCCTAATTTGACTGGAAAACCAAGGCTTTGGTTGGTATGCTTATAACACTCTCAATGCCTCGGTGTTGAGTGAATTCGCGTGTTCCAACCAATTTGACAACTCGGTCCTAGAAATAGGTGCTGTCAGATGGAATGCCAGGGATTAGGCCGACCGGTCTAATCATG
>Ga0222634_1000985_pt1 | contig 10849 bp, 16 predicted proteins | sample AntAcemetageno50_FD_179807 | JGI IMG/M metagenome (GOLD analysis project Ga0222634, IMG submission 179807) | Saline water microbial communities from Ace Lake, Antarctica - #50 | ecosystem: Environmental > Aquatic > Non-marine Saline and Alkaline > Saline | place: Antarctica: Ace Lake | collected...
ACTATGAAAGAAGCTGTCCAAGAAGCTGTTAGTAAGTATGTAAATCTTAAGGATGCAAATCTTGAGTATGCAAATCTTGGGGGTGCAAATCTTAAGGGTGCAAATCTTAAGGATGCAAATCTTGAGTATGCAAATCTTAAGGATGCAAATCTTAAGGGTGCAAATCTTGAGGGTGCAAATCTTGGGGGTGCAAATCTTAAGGGTGCAAATCTTAAGTATGTAAATCTTGAGTATGCAAATCTTAAGGGTGCAAATCTTGAGGGTGCAAATACAAAATATTGTAAAGTAAACTTTTCACCACGTGAATATGAACAGGCAAAGCAATTTATTGAAGGGTTGAAAGAATAATATGTTAAAACAACTTAGAGAAAACGTTTGGATTGGTGACGAACATGCTTATAAAAACATTGAGCAATTAAAGACTATCCAAATACCAGGTATTAGCAGTGTTTTAATCGTTGCTGATGATCTACCCAACTTTAGTAATGATGCTGACTTAGAGCCTAGATTCTTTAAAATGGGTCTTAGAGCTAACAGACAGAACCCACCTTATATCAAGGATGCGGTTTGTCACACTGCCTTACAGATGGTAAACAACGGTGAAATTATCCTTATCCAGTCAAAGACCGGTTTGGGTAGAGCTGCTTTTGTAGCATGTAGAGTTGTTTGTGAGATTGAAAAACGTAGTATCTATGAGATATTACAAGAACTAAAAGAAGGGCTGCCAGAGTTAAACATTGGGGAAGCTTACTTTTAATTATGAAAAAATACATCTACACTGCTTTAGCTTGGAGCTTAATAATACTAATTACTTATTTCTTGGTCTATCTATTTTACTTTGCTGATTGCTATGTTGTAAAAGAATATTATTATTTAACCCAAACCCCTGGAAGGTGCCTTTAATGACAATTACAGAAAGACTATTAAAACTAGACCCTAAATTTTCAAGGCACAATGAGGGCGCTTGGGATAAACCATTTAATAAAAACAAAGAAGGATTTTCATCATTTAATGATGCTGGTATCGAGTGTGAAACAGGAGAGTTTCTCTATTCATTAGTAAGACTTCTAAAACCTACCCACATACTTGAAACTGGTACTCATTGGGGCGTTGGTGCTTCATATATGGGCCTAGCTCTTCAGGACAATAATAGTGGCCAATTAGATACTATCGAGTTTTCACCAGAAAATCACCATGAGGCTATGCTTAGAATGATGAGATTAAAGATGTTGAGCGAGGTAACTTGCCACTTGGGTGATGTTGCTAAATTTAAACCAAATAAGCAATATGATTTAATCCTGCTGGACACTGAGCCAAACATACGTTTTGGGGAATTAATTCAATTTTTCCCTAACTTAAACCCTGGTGGATTCTTATTTATCCATGACCTTCATAGAGGAATGTCCCAAGGAAATATTAATACAGATTGGCCAGATAAACCAAGTTGGCCTTTTGGTGACTTACCCGATACTATCAAAACATGGATCAAAGAAAAGAAACTAATGAAATTTCACTTTACAACACCTCGTGGATTGGTTGGTTTTTACAAACCTCATCCGGACGATTTCGAGTTATAAAGGGTTACTCAACTGTTTATTGTCCACAGCATCCATTTTGTGCTAAATCAAAGAAAGATGGTTGCAGTTCACAGATTAATAGTTGAAAACAATATTAATAGGTATTTACTGAAAGATGAGCAAGTACACCATAAAAATAGAAATAAATTAGACAATAGAATAGATAATTTGGAGGTATTAACAATAAATAAACATAGAAGATTACACGCAACTGAGGATTCGCCTAACCGAGGCCAAAGAAAACATGAATACAATTTAAAAATGATTGTTAGTCTTAGAAAAGATGATAAATATGCAAATGAAATATCTGAGATCACAGGAATACCTAGAAGAACTATTCAGAGATATTTAAAACAAGTTGGCCTAGGAGGTCATAAATTAAAAGTTGAAAGAAGAAAACGCAATAAATTAGGAAGGTTTATATAAATGGTAAAAAACACAAAAAGAAAAACTAGAGCCGCTATTCTACCCCTTCCTGGGGATCCTTTTTTATTCACTTACTGGCTCAAGATGTTTGATGAAGTATGGGGAAAAGATGTTGATAAGCTGTATGTCTACCTCAATAGTTCAGTAGAAAAAGAGGTTGTGGATTATATTCGAGACTTATGCAATGCCCGTCCTAAGATTAACTTTCAATATAACGATAAACAAATAGAGCATGGCGATGCTATTAATAGGGCTTTGGATATTGTTGAAGAGGAACTGGTCATGCTTATCGAAGATGATGGCTTTATTTTCAAACCTGGCATTGTTGATCATTGCTTTACTATATTGGAAAGTGGTCAAGCTGAAATTGTTGGGAGTAAGAGGAGATCTTGCTCAAACGAGATATTTGATGCAGCTAAGAAAAAATTTGATTTAGACTATTCTGGACTTGGTGATCAAGGGCCTAACTTCTGGCCAAACTTCTTTTTTTGCAGCCGGCAACTATTATTAAGCACTGATCGTCACTTCGGCGCTCGAGCCTGGTCTAAATTTGAAAAAATTGAAGCACTAGATTACGAAGTTGAGGGACTAGAAGGCATGGTGGTTGCCGGTGATACATTTGTTAATACTAGCCTACAGCTTAGAAATATGGTTCCTGAGAAGTATATTCACTATGTGAATCAATACCACGCTCACCCATCTGACTTAGATCATGCTTTAAAGAATATGTGGTTATTTGATGGCGTAGCCCCTTGGGTACACATCGGATCATTATCTAGTGGTATAGGTGGACTCCTTAAAGACGATGAAAACAGGGTTTTAGCTAGAAGATCTATAGATCCACCAGCCGGAGAGACAATACTTGGAAATAGGCCCAATACTGCTATGGAAGAGGATGAATATGAGAGAAGAGTACAAATTTGGCATAGAGCTTGGTCATATTGTTTACCACTGATTGATAGTGAAGATAAAATCAAGGAATTTCATATCTTATACGGTATAGCTATAGATAGAGTTGTTAAAGACTTCGGCCTTAGCTGGAAACAAATTAATCAACGTCAATTGGCTTATGAGAGTAGATTGGGACTATGAAAAGAGCAACGGTCTATTTTAAAGGTGGAAGTAAATTTCAGGAAGAAGTCGCAATGCTATCATTAAAGGCATTATTAGAATCTTGGGAAGATTATTACAAAAACGCTCATAAAAAAAACATAATAGAAATAAAACTTGAAACTACTAAACCTATTGATAAATAAATATGAAAATACGACCCGATGTAATAGTGACATGGCCAAAGAATAACGACTACCCTCTTTGGCGTAAATTCATAACAGATAATAGATCTCGCTTTAACGAGGTCTTTATTGTATTCATGGAAACTAACCAAGGTGATGATTATCGCTCTTTTGTTAAAGCAGCAATGGGCGAGGATTTATTCACATTCATTGAAAGCCCAAAAATCAACTCAGGTGAGGACTGGCGCAATGTGGCAGTTTGTGAAGCGCTCAAACATTCAAAGGCTGAATGGGTTTGGTTTACTGAGCAAGATTTCTTTGTTATCAATGATATCTTTTGGACTGACATCGATGAGGCCTTAGATTATGATGCTAGTGTAATTGGAGTTTTAGAAGGTGATCGAATCCACCCATGCAGTTTATTTGTACCCCGCCACTTAATAAATAGTACCCATTTTGACTTTGGTGCAAAGGCTGGTGTTTATGATCACTTTGCTAGGTTCACCAATGACTTAGTTAATATGAATGCCAAAATGATAATGATCAGCGATGATTTGTTTAAGCATTACAATGGCTTATCTCATAACTGGACTTTGGCCTCACAGTTACAACTTCCAAATTACCAGCCTGATCAATTTTTAGACTACTTACTTATGTGCCTTAACAATGAGATCGAGCTTGATACTAGGTTTAAGAGAATTGCCGACAGGACTATATCCAAATTAATGCCTGGTAACAAGTAAAGTGTTAAGTGGTATTTAACATAGATTGTACATATAATACCCGAAACAGAGTCCCCCACCGATAAAATAGACCGAGAGGGGCTAAAAACACGAAACATACACGAAAACAGGAAAAAAGTTATTCCGTCTCGGGTAAAAATACATATAGTAATTAAACTATAAGCCTCTCCCCCACTCTACCGAGAGGGGCAAAAGAGGGCAAAAAGTGCAAAAAGAGGGGTATCCAGGCGAGAGAGTAGAGGACACCAATAGTAAAACCAATAGTAAAACCAATAGTAATAACTAATAAGTAATCGAACACAAATTATGTACAACGTCTTTTCAGATTTTCACCACTCAAGTTTATTAAATTCTTTAATTTTTTTATTTGAAAAGAGACTCGGCGGGAATGTTTACAGACCTATTGGAACTGAATGGGCTGAGCAAGGCTTCTGGAAGGTTTTCGACCACCCGGCAACTATCCAACAATTCTTGGGTATTGGTGGATCTACTCCGGATGGGTCTGCTGGACTTAATGATATTGCTTTTAGTCAGATAACTCATCCAAATCCAAAGTTCCCAAATAAGTTAATAATTAATGGCCTTCATCACTGTAAAGATATAGAGAACGGCAAAACAAATAAGGCTATTACCCTTGATGCTTTTATGGATTTAAACATTGACATTATCATTGCCTCTATCCCCCAGCATATTGACCCGTTTCGTAAGCTTGCGAATCAGCACCCTAACAAACCTAAGCTTCTCTATCAGATAGGTAATTCATGGAATATAAGCAATGAAGATGCTCAGTTAGTGGATGGCATATTGTCATCAGCTAAGTTAAATCAGACCGTGCCAGTTCCCCACATTGAATATCACCAAGAGTTTGATTTAAATGTTTTTCAACCAATTGAAGTAGTAGAAGAGTCTGGGGATGATATAAAGGACCCTCTCAATATCTTCTCATTTGTTAATTGTTTCAACATAGATAATCTCTTTGGATTTGATTGGGCTATATTCCAAGAGATTGAAAAACTAATGCCTGAATGGACAATGAGGAGTTTCGGGGGTCAATGTAGAGATGGGGCAGCTCATGGATCAGAAGAGTTAGCAACCTATATGAGGGGGGCAAAATTCATTTGGCATACTAAGGCCGGTGGGGATGGTTATGGCCATGTTCTACATAATAGCGCCGCAGTGGGTAGGCCCTTAATCATTAGAAAGCAATATTATCAAGGTAAGATGGGTGAGGCTCTAATTAAGGACGGGGAGACAGCAATTGTCATTGATGGCCTCAGTCCACAGCAAATCGTTGATAAAATTCTATATTATTCAGAGCCAGAGCGGTATCGAACCATGTGCCAGAATGTGAGAGATAACTTTAAGAGAGTAGTCGACTTTGATAAAGAATTTTTGGATATTAAACAATTCCTTGAAAACATTGTATGATTGAAGCATGGCAGAAACACGAAGAAATTATATCACCGCCGCTGAGGTTAACACTTTAGTTGGTGTTACTCCAACAGATCAGCAATTAGATACAGCTGAGGCCCTTATTGATCAATATGCGGGTTTTATTCGCAAATGGTTCAGGAGCAAAGTCGAAGGCCTAGTATCTAGTGCCACGGGCAGCACGTTCTTTTTAATGGCTAAACATCAAAATCTTTACGATCAAAATTATTTTATTGGCATGGAGGTTAAGATTATCGGAGGCACTGGTATCGGCCAGACCCGTAGAATCACCGCAAGTACCAAAGGGGGTGATTTAACAGTTACCGCAGCTTGGACCACTCAGCCAGATGCAACCAGTTTTTATAGAATTACTCAATTTGCTAAGTTCCCAAGGCCAGAGGATGTGAATCACTTCACCGAAGTTTCTCCGGCAGTTATTTATAAAGAGATTCCTGAGGAGGTTAGGGAGGCCGTTGCTGCTCAAGTTGAATTTATAAATGAAATGGGCAATGAGTTCTTTACCAGTGATAAAGCTGACAAGGTTAGTGAGAGCCTTGGAGATTACAGTTATGAAAAAGCCGAAGGTTCTTTCGGAGGAAGTAATACTAATAAATTGATTGCGCCAAGGGCTAAATCACTGCTTAGGGGTATTCGTTGCATATCAGGAGGATACTAGTATGAGTCTTTCCGGTTTACTCAACCAGACAATCACTCCAAAGCCAAAATCATCTTATGATGTTGATGGTCGAATTGTTACCACTACAGGTACAGATATAAAGGCTAGGGTCCAACTAAAGCAAAAAAGGCGAATGTTACCCAATGGCAGTGTTATCGTTACTGATGGTTTGGCATACCTTCCGGCCTCATCTACTCTAAAAGAGGGTGATAATTTTCTCTTTGACTCTACTGAGTATCGAATTTTCAAGTCCTACAAGGTCCCAGGGGCAAACGGCTCTACTAATCACGTTCAAATCGAGTTTATTAAAACTAAGACTAGTTAATATGTTTGAGGTAAAATTTGATACAACCAGCTTTGATAAAAAAGTTGCTAATTATGTAAGCTCGATAACTAGATTGTCAAAAAAGTCATTACTTGATATAGGTAATGAAATTCTTAGATTAAGTGAAAAAGAGGTGCCTCACGACAAAGGATTACTTCAAAGCTCAAATGTGGCGGTTCAGGGCAATGATGAGGTGGTAGTTGGTTATAATAAGAAATACGCAGCCAGATTGCATGAACATCCTGAATACAACTTTCAGAAGGGCAGAAAAGGTAAATATCTTGAGGATCCGATTGTAAATAATATTAAGTTATTTAGAGGGATTATAGGAAAAGCATTGGATATAGTTAAATGAATATAAAAACTGACATACTACAATACTTAGAAGATCAAGGGGTTGGGGTCCAAACCGAAACCTTATTCAGATCTTTTTTACCAGACACATTAGATACTGAGAGTTTTGCCATTAGTGCTTATGAAAGCGCTGGACTAACCCCAGATATCTATATTCCTACTGATCAACCAAGATTTCAAATCATAGTTAAATCTAAGGATTATGACACTGGCAAAAACAAGCTGGCTGAGATCTTCTCAACACTTCATAAAAGAAACTTAAATAGCACTCTAGTATCAGGAGGTACTTTTTTCTATTATATTCACGCTGATAGTAGTGGCGGCAATATTGGTAGGAACGATGCCGGATATGATGAGTTCTCTATCAACTTCACAACTAAAGTAAGACTCTAATGCAATTAATCAAAGGTAAAGAATACAATGAAATCAGATGTGATCATTGTGATAAGTTGATTATTTGGGAATTTATTTTAGCCGGTAGGATGATTTTAGAATGTCCCAGATGTAAGAAGGTAAGCGTTTATAATTTCAAATATTCCCCAACTAATATTAATAGTGATCTTGTAAAAAAAGACTTTCAATTACATAATGGGGGCAGAAAGGAATAACAAACATGTCAGATATCACAAATGTGAAAGTAGGTGTATGCGATGCTTGGTTAAATGGGGTCCACTTAGGCCACACTAAAGGAGGCGTTGAGGTCACTTATGAACCAGAATATCACGATCTTGCAGTCGATAAATTCGGCAACTCGGTCGTTGAAAAGTATCTACTTGGTGAAAAGCTTATGGCCAAAGTGCCTCTAGCTGAATTTACTATTGCTAATCTTGGTATTGCGATCCCTCAGGGTCAATATGCTGGTGCCGCAAATGCAAGACGTACCATTGGTGCGGGTGCAGGTAAAAAAGCCACCGATGATGCTTTAGAGCTGGTTTTACATCCGATTAATGAAGGCACTAGAAAACATGACATTGTATTGCATAAGGCTTTTGTCTTTAATACAGTGAATTTAGCTCATAAAAATGATGAAGAAAAAATCATTGAAATTGAGTTCATGGCGTTACTTGATGAAAGTAAAGCTGATGGAAATTATCTAGGTTTCATTGGGGATAGTACACAATAAAAATTAATGGCAAAGTGCGCTAGTCGCCGCCAAAAAATATGCAAAAACAAATAATCGAAGTCGCCATCAATGGTGCAATTAAAGAAATAGAGATTAAAGAAATCCCTATCATTAAATATCCAGAGATTCTGAAAACTCTAAAAGAATTACCTAAACACTTCAAAGACTTGGATAAAAAAGACAGCTCTGATATTCTCGAACAAATTCCTTACTTACTCAGCGTTGCAGCCCCAGACATTATCAATATTATTACAATAATTCTTGATGGCCAACTTACTAAAAAAGAAGTTGAATCATTGGGCGCTACTCCATTTGTAAAAATAATTAAGTCTTTATTTGAAGTGAATAACTACCAAGAGATTTATAATATATTAAAAAAAGCAATGGCCCAGCTACCTCAAGCCCAACAAAAGGTCTCAGTAGCAACACCAAAAATCAACTAGATTGGATCTTGGGGGCCGTTGATCTATTAGCGAGTGAATACAGCTGGTCCAAGCATGATATTTTAAATGATACCTCTTTGTTTGAGTTACTTTCATTATCCCAAAAAATAAAAAATAGAAAAAATTCTGACTTTAGAATGCAACTTGCTATTGCTCAAAATCCTCACGTTGAAAACCCCGAAAAATTATGGGAGCAATTAGAGATCGATGATGATTATGATTCACCAGAGGTGGAGGAATTTGATAAGGTTGGTTTTGAGATATTAAAGAGAAAACTAGGACAAAACCCACGTTTTAAGATAAAATAGGTTATATGAGTTTTTCGTTAGGGTCAATTGTAGCCCACATTAAAGCAGATATTGGTGACTTCAAATCAAAAATGAATGAGGTTCAAACTGGTATTAAAAAAGCAGATAAAACTTTTAGTGACTTTGGCAAAGGGGTCCAAGCCAACGGTGCAAAGTTAACAGCTTTTGCAACTACTCCAATTGTGGCATTGGGCGTAGGTTTCGTGAAGTTAGCCTCTGATGCTGAGGAAACCAACTCAAAATTTCAAGCAGTTTTCAAAGATGGCGCTGATAATGCCGCTCAACAACTAGACAATATGGCTCAAACTCTGGGCCGATCAAGAACAGAATTAAGAGGCTATGCAGCTACTCTTCAAGATACTTTTGTGCCTCTTGGTTTTGCTAGAGATAAAGCCAGTGAAATGGCAATCAGTGTAGTCGGATTGTCAGAAGATTTAGCATCATTCAATAACTTAAATACAGCTGATGTAGTTAGAGACATCCAAAGTGCATTGGTTGGAAATACTGAGACACTTAGAAAATATGGAGTTGTCGCTTCTCAAGATGCAATTATTCAAGAGGCTTTAACTAGTGGGTTAATAGCCAATAAAAATCAACTTGACCCAACCATCAAAGCCCAAGCAATTTATAATTTAATGGTTAAGGGTACCGCTGATGCTCAAGGAGATGCGGCCAGAACTTCTGAGTCAACTGCCAACCAAATGAAAGCTTTGCAATCTGAATTTAAGGGATTGGGCGAAGAGCTGGGGACTATTTTAATACCTCTCGCTATAAAACTAATTGACAATTTAAGAAAATTAACAACTTGGTTCAGTGATTTAACAGAAGGGCAAAAGAAAACAATATTAATTATTGCCGGCCTAGTTGCCGTGATTGGTCCACTACTTATTGTTTTAGGCACAATGATTGGTTTAGTTACTTCTTTAATAACACTAGCTGGGGTCCTCAATATAGGTCTATTACCTTTGATTGCTACTTTTGCCGGGATTGTATTGGCAATAATTGCGGTTATTGCTATCGGTATTTTATTAATCAATAATTGGGATAAAGTTAAAGCTTTTGGTAAATCACTTGTTGATAGTATCTCAGCAAATTGGACTCACCTCGTTGGTCAACTCAAGCAAACTGGTAGAAATATTTTAGATGCCATCATGTGGCCATTTACTGAGGCGAGAAAGAAAATTGATGAGGCCGTAAACTGGATTAAAGACAAACTTGATTTCACTAAAAGAAATTCACCCTCTATTGTTGATATAGTAGAAAGAGGAGTGGGCAAAGTAAATAATGCTTTGGGAGGCCTTCAATTAGCCGGTGTCGGGGTCCCAAGGGCTTCATTAGCCGGTATAGGCCCAGGATCAGCCGGAGGAGGCATCAGATCTGGTGCGACCAGTATCAATATTGATCTTACTGGGGCAATCATCTCGAGTGATAGGGATGCTATGAGAGTATCTAAACAAATCGGTAATAATATAGTTAAAAACTTACGATCCAATATTAGAGTATAAATTTGATATACTGAAGTTATGAATAATACGAAAGGTCAACATCGCAGATAATGTAACGCTAGACGCAATGACCGGAGGCGATGATATCGGAGCCGATGACATAGCAAGTGTAAAATACCAAAGAATCAAGTTAATTCATGGAGCTGATGGCGTTAATGATGGCGATGTTTCATCTGTTAATGGGTTGCCTGTTAGTTTACTAACCGGAACCAATGCTATTGGTAAATTAGGCGCTAACTCTGGCGTTGATATTGGTGATGTTGATGTCCTTTCATTGCCAGCCGATCCTTTAGGGGCAAATGCTGATGCAGTAGTTACCCCAGGTGGTGCCGGATCTATTTCAGGTAAGTTAAGGCAAATGAGTTCTGATTTAGATGCTGTTAAAACTTCTGTTGAGATTCTTGATAACATTGTTTCTGGCTCTGAGGCCCAAGTTGATGTCGTGGCCCCTTTACCAGCTGGAACTAACGCAATCGGTAAACTAGGTGCAAATAGTGGGGTAGATATCGGGGATGTCGATGTCTTATCTCAACCAGCCAGAGATCGAACAACAGATAATCAAGGGGTAGCTCTTCAGACTGATGCCATAATGAGTGATACGACTGTTTTAACTCCAAAGTTTGCAATTATTGATCATGCTGTAAGTGGAAATAATACTTTGGTTGCCTCAGTTACCGATAAAAAAATTAGAGTTCTTGCTGTA
>Ga0222634_1000986_pt1 | contig 10841 bp, 12 predicted proteins | sample AntAcemetageno50_FD_179807 | JGI IMG/M metagenome (GOLD analysis project Ga0222634, IMG submission 179807) | Saline water microbial communities from Ace Lake, Antarctica - #50 | ecosystem: Environmental > Aquatic > Non-marine Saline and Alkaline > Saline | place: Antarctica: Ace Lake | collected...
CTTGAGCGGCAAATCGATTGTCGGGGTATGTCCACCAAAAATGCCCGTAGCTCTGCTCGAGACCGTCCATCTGGCCGATAGATGAGCTTGTGGCCGTTGTGGCTTCCTCCACCCACGCCTGAGGGATCACTTGTACTCCGTTGACTGCCCCTCCGTTAGCGAACATCAGGCCAAAACGAGCAAAGTCGATGGGGCGAGCATTGAATCCGCTTTCCATCTTTTCAAACCTGTTGTAAAAGCTATCCATACTCCAAGATGCATCGGCTTCAGCGCCCATGGGTGCCCACCAGGTTTCACTGATGTACTCACTGACGGTCATGCCCGTTGCTCGCTCAAGAGCCATGCCCAGAAGTAGTGGGTTGTAGTTGTTGTAGAGATAGTTCTTGCCGGGCTCCTCGACAATAACGGTGTTCCTGATAGCTGAGCGGCGAAGATCCGTTGCATAGTAGGTGTTGATAGCATCCCCAAAAGGTGACGAGTCTTCCACATACTTCAGACCAGATGTCATGGTGATCAGATGGCGAAGCGTGATATCGCTAAAGCGTGGGTCCCGCTCGAGCAGCTCTGGGACATAGTCGGTTATGGGGTCTTCCAGCGAGCCGATAAAGCCATCCTGAACGGCCATTCCGATAGCGGTCGACAGAATTGATTTAGAGACAGAGAAAGAGGTGTGGAGTGCGTTGGGATCAATACCACCCGCATACCATTCATGAACGAGAACACCGTCCTTCACTACGAGAAACACGGTCGTCTCAGTTTCAGTAAGGAACTGATCCAGCTCCTCGTGAGTCTTGAAGCTTTTCGAAGACGCAAAGGGCTGGTCTAAGAGGTAACTCTTTACATCGAGCTCCCCAAAAGCCTCAAGAGTGGTGTCATTGGGTTGCCGGGGTAGGTCTGAAGCAGTGGAGGTGGGGATATCGCTGGCGGGGAAGACGTGAATGTGATCGATATCTGCGTCCTGCCAGAAAACCAAAGAGAACATGACGCCTCGAGCGAGTTGAGAAAACGGGGTGGCTGCTAGCACGAGCCCAAAAAGGGCCAAGGGAATCACCAGGATTCCCGAAATGATTCGGAATGCGCCCCTGCGGCGCTGGGGACGGGGGCCAGACAGGGACATCACAGGCTGAATCTAACACACCGGGGTTGGCCCCAGCCCTTTCGGCGGCCGCGAACCCAGCCGATGGGTTTAAGCGGGCCTCAAACTCAGTAACCCACAAGGCTCAGTGTATTTAATGTGCACGCTCTGGCCCTAGAGAAACACTGGGCGATGCGACACGCCACTCACTCTGAGGTTCAACCCGCTGGTTGGAGAATCGCCGTCAGCGTCAAGTCCTTGCTGGGCATCACCACTGAGGCGTCCAGCACTGTTCCCTCAAACCAGTCCTCACCGCTCTCGACGGCTGGGTACTGAGCCAAGTAGGTGTAGAAAGCTTGCAGCATGATGCCAAACACGTCCGGGAATGGTGTCTCGGAGTCTGGCTTGGCGGGTGGATTCAGCGCGAGGGCTAACGCTTGTTCCTCCGTGACGCCTTGAGAGGGCTGGAGTTCTTTCGCAAGCGCGAGCACCACGAACGTCTGAGTAGTGCCGTTGATGTCCGACTCGCCCTGAGCGGCTCCTGAATCTCAACTGAGCGAACATCTGGGGACATCCGCGTCTCTTGACTAATAGATAGAGTCGGGCTGGCGGGATTTGAACCCGCGACCCCTTGTCCCCCAGTTAAGTGCTGGTTGTTCGTAGGTGTTCGTAGCTGTTCGGAAATAGCGCTAGTTCAGGGGTGCGAACAGTCACGGACATTAGTGAACAGCAGCGAATAGTGCTCAGGTGGGGGAACATCCGGGGGAACAACACAAACCTGGCCATCGCCAGCGTCATCTCAAAACCCGCTAGCTAAATGCCCATGTTTATTCAAGCTAAACGAAAGATTTTGCCCTACTACGGCGAAGAGATGTTTTGCAAAATGGAGCCTCTGCCTTGACTATTGTCTATTGTGACCCGAGTAATCGGCTCAATGTCCACCCTTTTTTAGTACCCCTTGCTTATCCAACCTGTGGGCCTCATCAAACAACTCCGACGCTCGATCGTGCTCGCCAATTTCCTCCATGAATGCCGCGTAGTTATACATCGCAACTGGGTCTTCCAGGTCGTTGTCCACCGCCCTGAAGTAGAGCATTTCTGCCTCATAAAGTTGCTCCTGTTGTCGATAGATGTTTGCTAGTTCGTAAATGGCGATTGTGTCTTTCGCGTGAATCGACAAAGCCCGTTCCAAAAGGCTTTTCGCCTCCAATAAGTCCCCGCGAACTTCTTGGACAAGACCAGAAAGATTTACCATCGCGTGGTTATGACTTGGGTCGGCCACAATGCACCTCCGATACCAGAGCTCGGCTAGTTCTGGTTTTTTGGTGCGGCCGTATAGATAGCCAAGGTTAAACATTGCAAGCGGGTCGAAAAAGGGATGGCTGGCGGCCTGGATGTATAAATTCTCGGCTTCAAGTAGACGCCCAGACTTGTCAATGATGACCGCGAGGTTTGTAAGAGACCGGTAGTCTCTCGGGTCGAGCTTCAGGACTAATTGATAGGTTTCCTCTGCCACATCGGAACTTCCAATCTTGGCGAGCTCTACTGCCACGTTGAAAAGGTTCTCGGCTAGTTCTTCCTTTGAATTCATCTCATTACCTCCAGCAACAGACTAATTCAGTGGGTAGACCTTTTTTTAGGAAAGTTTGGCTAGGTGACCTTGCCAATCACGCTCAGAGATTCTTCTTAGAAGTCTTTCTTCGTCACTAAGCTTCTTCCGCAAGTTTCGACTCTATAAACTTCATTGCAAGTTCTTCTGTAGTTGGTTCATAACCAATTTCACCAGATCAAGTGCACCAAATTATTCTCTCATTTGGTAACCATAACTTTTGCTTGAAGTTGTAATACTCTCCTCTCTTTGGGTTTTCTAATATCCTGTAAACGGATTCTGGCTCTCCGTTATGATAAGCAAATAAATAATCAGTCATTCATAATTCGCCTCCTCCCCAGAATCTACTTTTGCCAAAGTATCTGACGAAATTAGTCTTCGCCAGACTCTTCCTGGATCCGACGTCTTCGGTCTGAAAGAATTTCGCCCTCAAATGCGAACCAGTCGGGGCCGGCATACGCACCAGAAGCGTTCACTTCCTTCTTTCTTTCAAAAATTACCCGAGCCAAGGGCGAAAGTTTCATAGCTGTGCCTTCAAACTCGACCTCGGTTTCACTTACGACCTTGGCTGTAATTGCAGAGTCTCGAGAAAACTCTATGTCAGAGCCAATGGGCACATCCGCTGCACTGAATGTGAAATTTGCTTGTCTTGGCTTTACGACCTGGCTTTCACCCAGATGCCGACCAGTTTCATCAATCATCTGTTGGTCAGCAGCAATCCACCTCGAAGACGAGTCATTCAGTGACACCGCCTTCAGATATCGAACCGCTGTCTCTGGTTCCATTAGGAAGAACTCACGATTGGACCGGGCACGCTGAGTCGCGAAAACATCGTGTGCAAGTCTTTCAAGCTGTTGCGCATTCTCGACTTCGATACAGGCGTGCAGACGGAATGGAAGCGGAAGGCCAGTTGTATCGAGTTGCTTAATTCTTGTTTCCACGTCATCTGCTGCCGTGAAGCCAATCTTGATGTAGTCCGGCATAGAGTCGTTTGTAAGTATGTAAATTTTCCCCCGCATTTCTATAGCCTACGCTCAACAATGCTCCTTTTGTGCTCTAGAAGACGACGCCAAACTGCAACGGCAGTCATTGAAAAGCCCCTTGCCCACCGAGATAGAACATCTGAGTAGCACAACTAAACTGGCAAGCCCTCGCTCTGGAGAGGTCCTTAGCTCTGACGCCGAGTTTGGTCGTGACTGCAACAACTTGGCTCTAGATAGGTACTTCACTAAATGCTTGAGCGCAAGTATTCAGTCACCTGTTGCCAGTTCATAAAGGCACCATGCCCGAAGTGAATATGTTCCGCGCCCGGTCGTCGACCGAATAGCTCTGCACCGTTTTTCAGACGGTCGTCCACCAAAAAGTGACCGTCATTCAGATTTTTGTGATGGCTCAGGATCAATCGCTTATAAACAGGGCTGTCTTCAGCTTTGCCAAAGTGCAAATGGACCCAGCGAAGCTTGTCAGACCAAGCCGATGGATTGTTCCAGGGTGAGGATGAAAGCAAGTAAAGGTCAAATACTCTGGAAAGCTCTAGCACAGAGTCCACAGCGTCTTTCATAGGGTCCATGAGACCGAAGATGCCTGGAATATCATCCAAGTTCCTGGGGTTTCCATTCTCATCACTACCAGCTCGAGCCACATGCTCTCTCATTACAGAGTTAGGAACGCGCTCAATCCCAGTTTTGAAGTCGACGATTACATTGTCCATGTCGACATACAAGATCTTCTTGGTTGCCATTTTTATCCCCTTGCTCGATTGCCTATTGCGATCGCCAAGTCCTTCTTGGCGCTTGAGGCCCAGCCGACAGCATCATCTGAAAAAGCAATCAAGGCCATGTCCAACAACTCAGCGTCTGAAAAGTCTTCGAGCTCTTTGAGTTGATTAAGGTAATTCTGCAGACTTGCGATGGCGACTGGGTAGCGGAGCTTTATCTGAAGGTAGTTGACCTTCCTTGAAACCCATCCCAAATGAGCAAAAAAGTGAACTTCAGCTCTGCTCACGCCATCCAGGAAGTCGGCTAGAGACTCAGCCTTGTCTCGAAGTTGAGGATCGCCATTTTCTTGTGCCGTGGCGTGCAGGATAAATAGCGCTGCAAACCAAGCATCTAAGGGGAACGGGTCGAGGGCGATCTCCGGTGAAGGGGTTCCTTCACGGCCAACCCAAGAGGCCTCCTTCACTATCTGCTCGCACTGCCTAAGGATCCCGCTCAATTCAGACTCCACGCCAACTCCCCGAGAAGCTATTTTTCGAACTGGAATCTCGTGAGTTGCGTCCCTGATCAGGGCTAGCGCTTCGGCAGATTCCGGAATTGCAAACAGTGGCCAAAACCCATCTTCAAATGCGGCGACTCGGGTTTCGAACCAGCTTTCCCTAATCGGGTCTAGTTCTAAGGCAACAAGTGCTTTGTCATACTTGGACCTGAGTTTCTTCCTAGCTTCATCATTCAATAGCTCGCTGCGCCAAGTAGCCAAGTTGTCCGCCACATCTGCCAGCTTTACGGCCCTGGCCGTAAAGTCATCCAGAATCAACTGATAGTAGCTCTCGGAGGAAACTTCCTTTGAGCGAGTAAGTAGCTGAACCAGAAATACCACTCTTGGGCTAAAGCCCCAGTTTTCAAGATCATTGGCATCCACGGCTCTGTAAAAGTCGTTTGGGCTATCTTCAATTACATCGTGAAGCCATGCTGCTTGAAGCCCTGCCAATCTCTCGTGATTCGGCATTGTGACCGGGTCCAGGGACCACTGGGAGTTTAGAAAAACCCTTCTTGGATGCTCTATGTAAGGAAAACCCAACTTATCGAATTGGTTGGCATGTATTGAGGCCGCGATCAGCGCAGAAAAAGCAACGGGTTTTTTATGGAAATTCAAACCCGGCACCAGATCCCGTGTAACTTCCAAACCCTGAGCAAGGAGTTCGATGGCGGAGTCAAACACATCATTGGTTATTGGAACTGGCGGTTCGTCAGGGACAAACTCTACTCTCGCATTGCGGATGTAAATGGGACAGGTGCTGTCGCCTAGAGGGTCATTATTGTCCCTGTTCAGAAATATCATTGGCAGAATTTCAACTACCAACCCGAGCCCCCAGACATGCACCAATTTGCCAAACCTTTTGGTATCCCCCGCCCCTGGACCGCGCGCTAACGAATCAACAACCACTGGTGGAGGTCTCAACTGAGTAGCTGTTTCTTGATTCACGTTTGTCTCACTCCAACGGGCTGGGACTAGCTCGTGTATCACTTGGTGAAGATGCTTGGCTTCACCCTGGGCGACCATCTCCCTGACCGCATGAAGTAGGTGACTCTCGTGGGGATAATTTAATTTCACCAGCAGCTCTCGAGACTTCTCTAGAGACACTGGGTGGTAACACTCAACGCCATCAAGCTCGCATTTGAATTCGAATCCAGCTTCGCTCGACGACAAGATGACAAAACATTTTTGAGCTAAATCATAATCTCCGGCAGCAACCTCGAATGAAAATAGTTTGATTTCGCACCCCCTTTGAACATTATCATTTCAGTCTCTCGCCTCGACGTCGTCGGAAGACTCATCATCAGAGTTGCAGCCCCCAATCTCACCTGAGGCCAAGCACTAAGGGCACCACGAACCCATAGAGCGCCCAAGGGTTCCAGATCTTTCGAAAAATACATTTCTTCATGTTGAACTGCACTCAATAAACTTGGAATTGGATACCACGCATCACCTTCTCTTGACTCCTTACGCCTTGAGAATCCGCTCATTTCTTTTGGCGACAAAGTCCATGCTCCTCGATGCGTATATCAAATACTCTTCTAGGTTTGCTGGCGATGCAGGAGTTGAGAACGGCTTAAAGTTATCTGTAAAGAATTTGACTGTGGAGTCTTGCACTAGATCTTGCAATAGAAAGAAATCCACATAGCCCTCGAAGGTCTCAAACAAATTAAAGAAATTCACATAGCGCGAAAAAGCTGAGGTCAGCGGGCTAGGTTGATTTCCATAAAACAGTCTTACGCACTCCAGAGTGAGATCAAATCTGTCTTTTAGGCGTGGGTGAAATCCCCTTGCAACGTTTATTGTCGGCTTTCCGTCCACCCTGTTTGATGGGAATAAGATTCTTGAGCCTATGGTCGAGCCAACGGACTTAAAATCCTCGATTAGACCTAGCGGCAGGTCTTGAACAAAAGTCGCAAGGGACTTGTGACGGGCCATTGAGTTTGAGATTGAGTCGCTCGAGAGACTTAGGTTCACACCACCTGCATATCCGCTCAAGTAAAAGCCAGGCTCTTCTGTAAGGTCTAGGTGCTTTCCCGATGGCAGTGATTTTGACCATAATCGCTGATGGTATTTCCTCAGAGTCGGGCTTGCGAAGTCTGGATCTAATCCTCTCGAGTCAGTCCTAAAATCAAAACCTATGTCAATTCCATTCATAAGGCCCCCCAAATGGCGCATCGATGCAAGCTGTGCGGTCTACTCCGCCCCAACGTAGCATCAAGCTAAGGAAGTTAGGGCTTGCTTCCTTTGATTATCCTGCAGGTGACCGTAGATATCGACCGTAGTCTTGATGGATTCGTGCCCAAGAATACGAGAAACCACCATCATTTCGACTCCATTGGCGAGCAATTTACTGGCCACGTAGTGCCTCAATGTGTGCACGCCAACCCGATCCGAGTGAGCGTCGTCGTTTAGGCCACATCTTTCGGCTGCATTTTGAATAGCTCTCAAGAAAACTCTTGGTTGGGACGGTTTCCCATTTTCAGCCGTGAAAACAGGGATCCACTCGCAGTCTGTGTAGAAAGCACCAAGCTTCAGCTTGGTCTCGTTCTGAGCCTTCCTGAGAGACCGAAGGACTGCTACGGCTTTGATGTTTAGATCAAGGGTACGAATAGACCTGGTTGTCTTTGGCGCTCCCCTGCGCCCCTTCGCATCAATGGTGTACCTAACGTGCAGCTGTTGATTAGGAATGTCCACATCATCCCAAGACAATCCCAGTGCCTCTCCCCTGCGTAAACCGGTTTGGAGAATGAGTTCGGCGACAGATAGGTACCTAGATGCCTGGAGTGCGCTGAGCATGGCGACCAGTTCAGGCTCGGTTAGGAACCTAACTTCCTGTCTTTTTTGCTTGGGTCTGCGAATGTGCTCTAACGGAGACTTGGCGATTAGCCCATTCTGCGTTGCTGAACGAAACAGGTGGGTCAAAACCGTATACATGTTCCTAAGTAGAGACTGACCCGACCCTTCAGAAAGTTCCTTCATGAACGTTGAAACATGAACTGGGGCGATCCGGGACATCTTCATCATTCCCAGCCTGGAGGACAGAAGATGCTTTTTCAGTAACCCGGAATAAAGGTCTGTGGTGTTTGGCTTCAATTCCAACAGCGGCACTTGAACTTCTAGCCAATTAATGGCCCAATCCGCGAGTGTGATGCTGTCATCTTTCGGACGTTGATTGGCGTCTATTCGGATAATCATGTCGCGTTGCTTTTTCTTGGCCTCAGGAAGCGTCTTTGCATAGCCGGATGCTCTTTTTGACTCTCCGGTTATCGGGTCCTTGAAGCGAATACGAACTTCATAGCCATCGCGCGACGCATGCCTTCTAATACCTGCTGGCATTTCAGTCATCTTCGCCATCCCTCCCTAGCCTCATGCTGGCGCGAGAAAATGCTGCCGTCAATTGCCTGTCAGTAGCCCCAACGGGAGGAATAAATCCTGCCTTTCGAGCCAGCGCTATCCTTCGATTACCAGTGGCGCTTGAATACCCAAGCATGCGTTGCACGGCTTGGGCTCTCTTGGATGTCTGAGTCGGAGCGCAGAACACTAGTGCCACATAGAGCAGCTCTTCTTCCGGTACCTCGTGGTTCAACGCCGCGTTAGCCATCTTTCCAGCGCGTCCGCTTGGTAGCCTTTCCAGCACCATCGCACCCGGCGCACGCTCAGCCGTCGCGAACAAACCCTGGAACACGTCAGTGCCTATCGCTTGTACATTAATTTTTCTAAAAACGGAGGTCGTCACAGGTGCAGATTGAGAACCACTAGTTACGGTTAGCAAAGTGCAGGTAATTTCCTCGGCGGTGACCGAGTAATACAGAGTGATGCTGGGCTTTAGTCCACCGGGTCTCGATGAGTAGGGCGTGTATCTAACGCTCACCTTGTCAGGCAATAGCCAACCGGCGACATCGACCATGTTTGCACCGTCAAGGGCCGCGACTATTTTTGTGTAGCCAGGGAGCTCTACCATAACTCGTCCTTACTTGATAGCGTTTTGGTAGTACAACTGTATCATAATAGTTCTTGTACACACGAACATTCACGAATACAGGAGAGATCATGCAAGAGACAGGAATGGATGAAAGACAGATGGGTGCGATGTCGGTAGACGAAGCAAGGCACTACCTAGGGGACATTGGAAGAACTAAGTTCTATGAGCTTGTACGATCCGGCCAGATTCCGAAGAGACGCATCGGAACAAGAGTGGTGTTCCTAAAGTGTGACCTTGATGATTTTCTGGCGGGCCTTTAAATAAGATGACTGACGCAAGACTGCCAGACAAGATGCTGGGTGATCCAAAATATGACGAATGGCAACCAGAGACTTGGAAGTTTTTCATTGATTGCCTAATGTGGTCCAACCGCTACGGGACCGACGGGAGAATACCTATGCTCCACGTGCAAAAGTTAGCCTTCGACTGGAACACGGAATTCATGCTCGGTCAACTTAAGAGCGCTGACATTTGCGTCGTCTCAAAGCATGAGGTTCAATTCGATTGGGTTGAGCTAGGGCAATCTCTCGCGGCCGATGTGGAAGATAGACGGCAGAAAAACCGACAGAAGCAGCAGGCCTACCGAGATAAACAGATCACAGCAAAAGAAACAACGTCAAGTTCTTACTCTGTAACTGGTGACATAACTGGTGACGTAGGACAGGACAGGTTAGGACAGGACGATACCTTCTAGCCCCTGGGGTTTATACCGGGGAGGGGTTAATGTCTAGGACCTTCAGAGCCAGCACCCCTAGCAAAAGGCTTACGCACAAACCCGCGAAATTATGACTTTTAGAGTCCGAAATATCTCTCAAAGAAGGCCTGAAGTAGCGTTGCTACCCTCAGCTTTTGAGTTCCGTGATCGTTGTCTGCCGTGAACATGCTCGTAGGTGGCATCATTTTAGAAAGCGCCGGACCCGCGACCTGCACTTGTCCATCCCTAAAGGCCTGAGAAACAAATAGATGCGTGGCCGGCACATCCAAATTCTCGTCCTGAATCAACTGCTCCAGCTCCATAATTTTCTGCTCGTCAATAAATGCCTTCCAGCTCTCATCAACATCTGCGTGAACATTTAACGACTCTACGAACTTCTCAATCAAATCCTTTTTGCTGCGCAGTGAGAAGCTCGCATCGACGGCTCTATCTAGGCTCGCCTTAATTTCCCTATTTTCGTCCGTGTCAACACCAGACTCCTGGAGCTGCCTAACAAGCATCAAGATGTAATCGACATTGATTTCAACCTGTTTGATCAGCTCGATCTCAAAAACCAAATCATCAAGAATGGATTCCTTGTCTTGAGGAGGTCGCACGTTATACACCTCGAGATAAGTACTCTGAAAATCCTGGAAATTAGCAGGGCTGAGAATCTCGTTGCCAGTGAAATCATCAAAAGAACTCAAGATATTCTTGAGCCTCAAAATGTTGTTGTACAGAACTATGAACTGTTTCTGACTAGCTTCGCCGACTGGCAAGTCACCTGGCGTGAATGATGCAAGAAGCTCTTCGACAACCTTCATGTATTGCTCGTAGTACTCGGCATAGGGTCTTAGGAGAACTATTCCCCCGGCTTCCTTGTTCCCAAAGAGGGAAATGGAGTCCTGCGTTGCTTTTTCTAGATCCCTAAAGCAAACAATGTTTCCGTATGTCTTTACCCGATTTAGAATTCGGTTTGTGCGAGAAAAAGCCTGCAATAGACCGTGCTGGCGAAGATTCTTATCCACCCAGAGAGTATTCAGGGTGGTTGCATCAAAGCCCGTTAGGAACATGTTCACGACTATGACGATGTCAATTTCGCGATTCTTTAGACGCATAGCTAGGTCCTTGTAATACCCCTGGAAATTATCAGCAGAGGTGTCCCAGTTCGTGCCGAACATCTTGTTAAAGTCACTGATAGCAGACTCGAGAAAATCGCGCGAAG
>Ga0222634_1000987_pt1 | contig 10830 bp, 9 predicted proteins | sample AntAcemetageno50_FD_179807 | JGI IMG/M metagenome (GOLD analysis project Ga0222634, IMG submission 179807) | Saline water microbial communities from Ace Lake, Antarctica - #50 | ecosystem: Environmental > Aquatic > Non-marine Saline and Alkaline > Saline | place: Antarctica: Ace Lake | collected...
GGCGCCCTTGTAAGCTCTCAATGCAGCACAAAAATAACGGCGCAAAACAGTTTCGGAGTGCGTATCCACAAGATTTGCAGTGGCGTAAAATCGAAGTGCTCCCGCATAAGCATGCTCACCAATTTGTACGTCTTGATCCGAATATGACTCGATATCCTCAGCGTCTATTTGAGCAGCAAATTTTTCAGTCTCGCTCATTTCTTCGCTTGATAATAAATCACCTAGCTTAATTACATTCATTCCAAGTGATTGATATGTTTCACTTGCATATTTAAAACAGGAGTAGCAGTTTGCCTTACTAGTCCCACTAGTTGCGAATACCTCCTCATTTCTATCCCAATCCAGTGTAGTTTGAAAACATCCCGGCAATACTCCATCGCAAAGCAGCACGTCGACATTCGCGCCCCGCAGTTGCAATGAGACTGCGAGAAGACTCTCTATTTGTTTCGCTGCGGCATAACCACCACCGCCAGTAACTATAAGTATTCGGCTAGAGTCTTTTTGAACCGGTCTTTTCGTATCCAACCCCGCAACATTTTTCCAACCTGGAATATATGCGTTTCGCTGAAACCTTACTAACTCTCTGAGTAGTTTAGATTTCTTCAACCACTGCGTCATATTCATCTATCAAGTCCAAACTGAAGCATTAAAAAATCAGCTAACTGTTCTGCACTGTAACCGTGATATTTCAATACCTCTTCAGTTGATCCGCAACGTGGAACCTCATCTAACCCATGATGAGCGAAATTAACATGATTTAAGCGCTCCTTCAGGATGTTCGCTGCCAAAAACTGCCCTTGACCTCCAATTATGTAATGGTCATCCAGACTCAAGATGTTTTTGTACCTAGAGGCTATTTCCTTTAGCCAGTCTAGATCGATTGAGTTCAGCCAAGGAAGATTTATAACACCTATTTTTTTACCTGTCTTCTTGGCGAGAAAATCTGCGGTTCGACAAGCCACTGAAAGCATTAGTGGTCCATAAGCGATGATAACTGTAGTGTCACCAATTATAACCTCCTCACCACGACCCATAATTAATGGTACGTTCTCACTTTTTTTATAACCATTTTCAATCGGTGCGCTGTATAAACGCACATATACACTTGTTTCTGCATCATCAACTGCCCAATCCATAACCTGTCCCACCTCATATTCACAAGAAGGAGCGACCATAACCAGATTAGGGATTGCGGATAATGAAGAAATATCCCTCACTGCCTGATGAGAATGCCCAGGGCCTGCGGGAATAAGGCCGGCCAAAGAGCCAACATAAATGATTTTAGTTTTCTCCGTGGCATTGTTATACATCTGTTCGTTAGGCCGAGCAGACAGAAAGCACGAGAATGAATGTACAATTGGTAGCATCCCCGACAAAGCTAATCCACCTGCTTGACTAACCATATCCTGTTCTGCAATCCCGCACTCAATAAACCTGTCAGGGAATTTTTCCTTGAACGGAATAAGACCAGTGTCTAGAATTAAGTCAGCATCCAGCGCTACAATATCTTGACGCTGAGCGGCTTTGGATAAGAGTGCTGACGAGTAAGCTCCTATAAGCTTTTCAACTTGCCCTAACGCCGGAACGGATTTCCTCACCAATGAAGACAATGAAAGCGTTTCGAAGCCCAATTCTGAGAGTAATTTATTTGCCCCGACAGTCAACTCTTCTGCAGCTGCAGCATAGAGATCATCTGATGGTGCTCCGCTATGAAACTTATATAGCTCAACGTCAGAATCAACAGATGTATGCTCCATAAAAGAAACGCCCTTACCCTTTATAGTATCGGCAATAATGACTACGGGAGCGTTTTTAGGTATCTTTGCCTCACCTAATGTATTAGCGAAATCTTGGATATTATTGCCGTCACAACGCAACACCCTCCAGCCGAAGGACGCGAATTTTTCCTCGAGGTTACCTAAATCACTTACATGTTCCACAAGTGTATCTGACTGTAATTTATTGTGATCAACGATAACGATTAGTTCGCTCAAATTATTGTTAGCCGCTGAAACTAATGATTCCCAAATTTGTCCCTCTTGCAGCTCGCCATCTCCTGTCATAACAAAGACAAAACCATCCTTATCAGAAAGCTTATTTGCAAAAATCATACCTTTTGCTTTTGATATCCCCATCCCAAGCGAGCCGGTATTTGCTACTACACCCGGCGTGCCAACATCAGGATGTCCTGGTAATTTCCCTATTCGTCGTAGACCATGAAGTAAATCAAAATCAAGTCGACCATTCGCTATCCATGTCGAATATAAACCTGGGGAGTCATGTCCTTTTGAGGAAAAAAATGTATTTGAATCGCCTTCATTAACCGATTCGTTAAGTTCAATCCATGACATTATGTCCAAACTGCTAAAACTACTTCCTATGTGTCCGGAACCTGCATTCGCGATCATATAGAGTGCATTTATCCTACAAACTGCAGAAAATAACTGAGCTTTTTCAATAGAATTTATTTCTAAAGCTAGTACTCTTTTACACTCTTCAGCTGGTACGTAGACCAAAGTACCGCTAACAGATACTCCTACTTGATCACCCATCTAATTCTCCTTAGTTCTGCATCCAAAATATGCAGGTTTTATTATATTATGAAGCTCAGCTTCCTCTGTAGTCACTAAACCCTTGGCAACTAATAAATCTAAAGGCTCATTTATATCGAACCCCTCATATCCTTGACTTTCAAATGGAATTATAGCCTCACCAGCTATCGATCCATTCGAGAGTGCAACTCTGGACCACGCCATCTCGAGACTTGCGTCTTGAGCAAATACGAGGGGAAGTTTTGCGTATTGATTGCTGTGCCAAGGGACACCGTCTAACTGAAGCGGCATTAAAGGATGCATTCGAGTACCACTTTTGACCCACATTTTACCCGGATGCTGCGCACAAGGTTGCACTGCTCGTAAGGAGTCTGCAGTACCGTCAGTAACAAACATATCCCAGGCTCTCTTGATGGACTCAGGTTTCCTAAAGGGGCTTGTAGGTCTCAAAATACTGAATACATCATATTTCCGCTCAATTTTTTCCAGCTCTTTCAACTGCCATGTGACCCATTCAATATCAGGTGAATTTGCACCAGCCAATTGTGAAGGCCTGAGTTCTAGAACTTCCGCACCGTAGTATCGTGCAATATCAGCATATAGCCCACTGTCGGTACAGCATACAACTGCATCAAAAACACCACTTTCTAATGCAGAACAGATTGTGTATGCCATCATAGGATGACCGCCCAAATCATAAATATTTTTATCGGGAATTCTCATCGACCCTGACCGAGCCGGTATTAATGCTACTGATGTTGGCCGCATAATCTAAACTAACTCCGATCGAGTTAAAAAAGAAATATTCTTGAGTTCAGAATAAACATTTACAGCCTCTTGCCCGGGTTCACGTGACCCATTGCCCGATGCTCCGAATCCCCCAAACGGCATGTGGGGCTCACTTCCAAAAGTACCAAGATTGACGTTTGCTACACCAGCTTCGACCCTTTGGGCAAACCACATCGCACGATCAACATTCGAAGTGTGGATTGCCGCAGTCAACCCATACTCAACCCCATTTGCAGCATTTAATGCCTCATGAATATCTTGTACCCTATGAAGACTCGCGACCGGACCAAATAACTCTGACGAAGCAAGCTGGGACTTAAGATCCGCATTTTCTATAATTGTAGGTGCGACGTAATAACCTGATGCCAAAGTAGGATCATGAGGATACCCTCCGCCACATAGCAAGTTAGCTCCATCTTTGATGGCATTCTCTATCACCAGAAAAATGTAATCTTGTTGTCGCTTGGTGATTACTGGACCGAGATTACAATCACTGTTGACCCCGAGTTTTAACGAACGCGCTTTCTTCACAAAGAGATCTCGAAATTCGTCATAAACGTCGTCAAAGATAAAAAACCTGCTCGCTGCTGCGCATCTTTGCCCAGCATTACTAAAGGCCGATAGCGATGCCCAATGCACTGCCTGCTCAATATTTGCATCATCGCAAACTACAAAGGGATTTTTACCTCCAAGTTCGAGAGATACTCGTGCAAGTCTTCCACCACCCGTCGCCGCGATTTTTTTGCCAACTGATGTGGACCCTGTGAAACTTATAACTCCTACACGCGGATCGTTAACAAGAGCCTCACCAGCGATCGCTCCGAGACCTTGCACTACGTTAAAAACCCCTTCTGGAATACCTGCGTCAGAAAAAAGCTCAGCCATCATTAAAGCAATGCTGGGGGCCTCTTCAGAGGCTTTCAGCACTACCGTATTCCCACAGATAAGCGCGGGGAAGACTTTCCAAGCAATATTCGCAATTGGGGTGTTCGCAGGCACTATCAACCCGGCTATTCCAATTGGACACCTTACCGTATGACTATATTTTCCCGAAACAGCAGACTGAAGTGATTGGCCGTAAAAACGCATTCCTTCACTGGCCCAATATTCGCCTTGTAGAATAGCTGCCTCTACTTCACCATACGCATCTTGAGGCGGTTTCGCCGTCTCTAGTGCTACACAGTCAGCCAGCTTTTGTGCTCTCTCTTTCATCAGAGCAACCACCTCTGAAAGACGCTTCCCTCGGTTTACCGCTGTCGTTGACGCCCAGTTAGGGGACGCGACTTCAGCAGCCTTGATAGCATCACTCACATCAAACTCAGAAGACGATACCACCATAGCCAGTGGCTCACCGGTGTGAGGATTGTATTTAGTAAATCGATCAAAGGCGACCACATCTTGGGGCCTGCCAGCGATCCAGTTTAAAACTGCCGACTGTGTCTTTATCATATTGCTGTCCATCCTCCGTCAACGACCATATTATGTCCCGTCATGTATTTTGACCCGTGACCAGCGAGAAATATTAATGCGCCTATGTAATCATCTGGATTGGCCATTCGACCTACCGGAATTCGAGCGCAATAAGCATCCAAAAATTCTTTATCTTGATTATTAAAAACTCCAGCGATACTAAGGGAATTAACGCGAACGTTTTGCTTCGCCCAGTAGACGGCTAGGTAACGAGTTAGATTGAGAATTCCAGACTTAGATGCAGAGTACGCCACAGGCTTGTAAAAAACCTCATCATTCGAACGCCTATACTCATAAAGAGATTGATCTGGTGACACCATCCCGTAGATAGACGCGATGTTTATAATGGAGCCTCTTCCCGCAAGGGCCATTGCTCCCCCAAACACTTGGCAACAATAATGAACTCCTGACAAGTTGACCGCGAGCACTCTATCCCAAGACTCATCGGGATATTCCTCGTATGGGCCATTCTCGCTGCTCGGTGCCGATGGAGGACTATCTATTGCAGCATTATTAATTAAAACGGTAGGCGTCCCGACCTCTTTTTCGATCTGACTTAGCCCTCTACGGAGGCTTACTTTATTCGTTACATCAGAATGAACAAACAAGAAGTTATTCTTGGTTTCGCTTGATAATAACTCAGTCAGATCCGGCTCGACCTTATCAATTCCTACCACAGTAGCGCCCGCAGCGAGAAATGCTGAAGCGTAAGCACGGCCTAACTGCCCCGAAACACCTGTAATAACAACACATGAGTCGCTGAGCGAGGAATTATTCAATAAGTCTTGCATCTAAGGCCTCTTTACTTGTTCTGCATTTAACCGCGAAAAGTAGATGTCGTCACATATTTCCCTGACCGCACCCATACCACCGGCGCACTTTGTTACATGACTTGTGTAAGGCAGAACCTCTTTATAAGCATCGGCTACGGCAACAGGCATTCCAACAACTGAGAAGGCAGGGATATCATTTATATCGTTACCCACAAACATCACCGAACTCAACTCTATGTTCCGCTCGCGTGCTACCTCAGATATAGTCTCAGCTTTGTTGCTAACGCCCTGAATGCACTTGATGCCCAGCTTTCCGGCTCTAACGGATACAACAGGATTGCGCTCGGTCGAAATAATCATCGTCTCAATACCCAGGCTCTCTAACCTGGATAATCCCAACCCGTCGCTTCTAGAGCAACGTACGCTTTCAACTCCGGTTTCGCTTACATACACTGCATTATCAGTGAACACGCCATCAAAATCGAAAACCACCAACTCTAACGCGAATAACTTTTCGAGAGGGAGCATTTATGAAGCATCCATCTGAATTTGCTCGTAAGTAAGTGGCTCGCCTTCCTTAATAGAATTTTTGGCCAGTGAACCAATGACTTTGCTTGACTCTCTCACAGGAATGTAATGTTCATTATAAATACGACCAGTCAAATGCTGCCATGATATAACCGTACCGGCATCAATGTCGACAGCAGCAGTTATTGACTTACCTAACTTCTGGAACACATATTCCTGACCCAAGTCATCGACAGGTTTTTGGGGCAACATCTTAGGGACACGTTTAATATCTCTGACAAAGTTGCTAAAACCGTTTGGCTCTAGCGCAAACGAGTGGTCAGTGCCACGCCACGCGCGATTCAGCGTGACATGCTTTTCAAACACACGAGCACCCTGCATATATGCAACCGGACCCGACAGAATTCCGTTGAAATGGTCAGAAGAACCGATAACACAATTAGGAAACGCCTCTATAAGTTTAGATATGTTCTCGAGGCCCAGCCTGTTGTATTCACATGGGTACTCAGAAACACAATGAAGGACCGCTAGATTATCGTGGTAACTAAGTATGGTTTCAATACTATCGCGTACCTGCTCTACGTTTCCTCCACCAATACTCATAACAACAGGCTTACCCAAAGCCGCCACTCGATTAATGAACGGTAAGTTACCCAAGTCAAACGAAGCGACTTTAATGATATCAACATCGAGCGAGGCGAGCAGATCCAAACTTGGCTCGTCGAACGGTGTCGACATAAACTTGACGCCATGACTTTCACAGTCCGCCTTCAAAATTGGAAGCCACTCTAAATCTAGCTCAAGGTGCTCTCTGTGTGCCCCATAAGTTTCGGCATAAGCATTTTCACTATTATAAGGCTTGTTATAAGCCTCTTCAGAAAAAAGGTACCTATTATTTCTAGTCTGGAACTTGACCGCATCGGCCCCTTGCGCAGCAAATACCTTGATGAACTCTCGAGCCCTATCCAAGTCGCCATTATGATTTTGTCCAACCTCGGCTATTATAAATGAGTCCTGCTGATTATTCTTAAAATGGAACATAAAACTATCCTCTATGAATTAGCGTTGAAATACGTAATTAATACATCCACTGTTAACGAGAATATCGCCACGTGAAACGGAAAAACCTCCAGATTCCATAAGATGAAGAATCGGACCTTCCTCGGGAGAACCCTCTCTAACTTCAACTGAAACTTTTCTGAGACATTTCATCGCCAGCACTTTTTTTGCACCACGCAAAATATCGAGTTCAATACCATCGACGTCAATTTTTATATGAGTCGGCGGCTTTACCTTAAAAAACTCAACAAAGGTATCAAGATTGAAACACATCACTGAATGCTGAAACGCAGGCTCGAAAACATTCCCCCTAAAATCTATTGCACTCCCTACCGCATGTTCTGCTGAGCCTGGAATAATAGAACTTTGATTAAACACATCAACTTTAGTTTTGGCACCGAACGCCAAAGGGTACGCCTGAATTACATCAGAAAGTCCGTTAATCCTTATATTACTAACTAATGCCGCATAAGTCGCGGGACAGGGCTCGAAGGCTAAGACCGAAATAGCCTTACCGAACTCAGAAGCCGCAATTAACGAATAGGCGCCAACGTTTGCTCCAATATCAAAAATTACATCGCCTTCGCCCACATCTTCAGTAAAAAATCGTACCATGCCCGGCTCCTTCCCGCATGACTTAAGCCGAGAATACTGGGATACTGAGTTAAGCTCCATCTTAATATTTTTATTGTCATAATCAAGAACGCCAGTCGAATTCAAAGCCTGAAGAGCCCTCACTCGAATAATTTTTGGGACTGATAAAATCGATATTTTTACTAGATTTGAAAGTAAATCTTCGTAAATAAACCACTTTAGTTTACTCGCCAACTGCCTTAGTTTTTTAGCCATTTTTGAACACCTATTAAATTTCACAAAACTATACAGGTCAACTAATTTCCCTGCCCACCTACACCCAACAACTCCGAAAAGAGCAATACGCATTAAACGAATTGCTTTCAAATAAAGTACATAAAAGCTTTATTTCAAAGAGAAGTACTTACCACCAACTATCAACACAAACTACGAAACTTCCGCGGTAACAAAAAGGCTAAAAACGCGGACAACCCATAAACCGATGATGCCAAAATCAACGCATCTGAAACGTGTGAGACATGCGGCACCAACAAAATATAACTAAGAATATAAGTTACTATAGTCACATACATGAATCGATTTCGGCCAAGCACCACGAATTCAACGGCAACAAACTTCCAATAGACAAAAAGTAAAGTCATTACACCGAAGAAAAATACCGATAATTCAATGCCTTCAATATTGGAACTCACGAAAAAGCCCACCGCCCAAACCGACGCAAGACCAAAAATCAAAGCACTCAGCATAAGGAACAATGGAAACTTGAGCCCACCCATAACCCGAGCGCCAGCGGATCCCATTGTAAGTTCCCGCTGATATATACCCGACAACGGGTCAGTAACTCGCCAAACGGACTGAACTACACTTTGTACGACCGTATACAAACCAAACTGCTGAGAGGACAATAAATATGGAAGTATTAGTAGATCAAGTTTGTACATTAAATCTTTCAAATTTGACCACACTACCACCCTACTACCGTTCGTCAATAGAGGCCTCGCATCGGCGAATCTTACAACCAATGTCATTGGCACACGCCCTCTAATGAACAAGAAAATGGACCCTAGGCATAGGCCAATTGCCAGAATTATAACAAACGAGGTGACAGACGCGCTTGAAGAAAGGCTATTTCCATAAATCAGAGAAAATACACAGCCATTAAAAACAATAGTGTGCTCCAATAAATATCTCCCTGGGAGCAGCATCGAAGCATAAAAAACTAACGCGCTGTTCAATATGTATGACCCAAAATAAATAGCAAAAGTCGCTGAACTAACCCCCAGACCGTTTAAAGTTCCTTCTAAAAAATTATTCGCGGCTATTACAGCTAACACTATACCAAGGCCAGCCTGCCACAAAGTTAAAGCAATGAAACAGCTCAGAGTCCTGTCGGTGCGAACAGGGTCATCCTTTACTTGATTAAAAACACTCAAAGATCCTTGGTTTAAGCCGAATCTGAGAAGATTGCACCCGATGGTACTATATGTCATAAGAAGGACCAATGATCCTCGACCACTTAGACCAATCAAATCAATTGCGATTTTGAGTAGCACAAAACTACACAACATTGATATCGCCGCATTAACCGCCAATAAAAAGCGGTCTCTTTCAAACAGTTGTTTCATTAATTAATGTCGCCCAAATACTCTTTTAAAAAGATCGCTATCGTCGATGTTAGGCATCAAAGTAACCACTCTACTTTTCATTTTTACCTAGGCGATGAACATTATTTTAAATGTCTCAAATCCAGCTTCATTTTGTACACCCTAAACCTAAAAAGTCTGGTTCTGCGCCACCAAAAAAGCGATGTCTAGTAAGCCCCAGTGCGTAACCTGACTCATCCTCAATAAACCTACTAATGTATCCGACATCTAAAAAACGACGTAGCTGTTCGCTCCTCAAGCTAACATCATTTAAAATCCTAGCATAAGTATTATCGCCACCATGGTACCCATCAACGAACTCGCAATCATTTATTATATTCAAGTCATCATCACTTAGGTACATTTCAACCTCGTAACCTAGGCAAGTGCTGAGGTCTTCGTATGATTTTTTAATATATCCATAGTTAGGGTCATGCTGCATTCTGCTCCAAATTGCCTCAGCAAAGGGTGGCGCTATGACCACCGAACCCTCTGAGCTCCCTACGATTTTGTTTATAGCCGCACAAGCTCGCTGGACCAGTTTCGTGTTAACTTTAGCCGACCATTCGAAAGGATATATTTCACCCCGCATTCTGTTAATGGTATCACCGAACTGATGGTCGCTATTTGTAGTTACACCACGAGCTAATCGTTTGTAATGGTAGCTACCATCATAGGAATATCCATCTTCACGCAACATTGAATAAATGCCAAGACTATTACCCGACCTAGTCTCATTGATCCAGTTGCCCTCTCGCAGTAAGCTAATTCCACTAACAAAATGCTGCAAAGACGCCCAATTAGGATAATCACTCTGATGATTGCTCGCACCTCTCTCTGAGTTAGGATTAAACCACCAAGGATCAACGAAAAAAATTGTGAACTTGGGTTTTTGATTAAGCGTACTCAAAAAACTAGCGTAATCCTCTAAGTCAGTCACCCCCCGAAAGGCACCTCCCAAATTTATAAATGGCCTTGCAAAAAACTGCTCTCTCACCTGCATGGCCCTACTTGAGCCAAGGACTACAACTTCCGGCTCTACTTCTCTCATTAACCCGGTTTTATAAGCAAAAACCTCCTGATTTACACCACTGTTAAACAAAATTAGTTTTTCTGCCTTGGCATCCAGTTGTCGATCAATTACAAAATCGATATTTAACTCACCAGCACAGACTGCAATCATTTGATAAGTTGCAAAACACAATCCGACTATGGCCATGCCGAGTAAAAACCCATTAAGAAATACTTTATTCATAACCACCTATACTAAAATTGAAAATACAAAAAAGTTTGAATTTTATTTAACCCAATTAAACTTAGACTAAAAATGACACCTAAAAATATAGCACGGGTATAACTCCCATAAAGCCATGTCTTTAACTGTGAATTATTATCCTGGCCTAACAGATTAATCAAACGTGA
>Ga0222634_1000989_pt1 | contig 10821 bp, 16 predicted proteins | sample AntAcemetageno50_FD_179807 | JGI IMG/M metagenome (GOLD analysis project Ga0222634, IMG submission 179807) | Saline water microbial communities from Ace Lake, Antarctica - #50 | ecosystem: Environmental > Aquatic > Non-marine Saline and Alkaline > Saline | place: Antarctica: Ace Lake | collected...
TACATCAGCTCCATGTGCTGTATCTGAAATAGTTAAAGTAGCACTTGTATTTGTAGTAGTAATAGCATTAACAAGAGAAGCTGTTTCTCTTATAGGAGTAATATCTTGATTAGTTCCCGAAGCATAAACATATACTTTTCTATCTGTTCCTAAAGCTTCATAACGAGAACCATTTAAAGCAAACCATTGTTCTAAAGCTCTTCCTACTCCAATATAATAAGCTTCACTAAATTTAGTCCATCCACCTATTTTTTGAGGAAGTCCTTTACGAAATCTTACTTTATCACAATCAATCCATTTACCTTCTGCACCTGTTTCGGTGTTTTCAGTATCTAATCCAGGTTGAAAGTTTAATTGAGTTAAAGGCATAATTTAAAGTATATAACAAAAATTATAAAATTATACTAAAATATAAGGAGTATAAGAGTAGTGGGTCCTCCCCCCGCAAGTCTATTTTATATACTATTTCTTAGGTAGAGTAAAGCTTTTATAAGAAGAAGGTAACCCTAAAGCAGGCCTTGTATCATATTTGTTTTTATCTGCATCTGGACTACTTGCATCATTATAATGTAAAAATACTTGAGCACAATCTTTACCTTTAAATTCTTCTCGCCAATGCTCTAATAATTCTCCTTTATAAATTAACAAGTCCCCTGGTCCTAAATCTATTTTAATGCCTTCTTTACCTTCTTGGCCAGAAGGTTCTAAGTAAATAGGCCATGGCTCACCACCAAGATTCATGGTAGCAGATACCTCACAACTAAATCTATCTTTATGTCTTTCAAGAACATCTCCTTTTTTATAAAGTCGTGCAAAAGAATAAGTTTCATTTAATTTTAATCCTGTTTCTTTTTCCATGACAGGTTTTAAGTTTTTTAATAATGTTTCCATCGCTATATCAGCATAATGAGAATAAGTATTTGCAACCTGGGTGTCATTCCATATGCCCCACATAACATTGAAAGGAGATATTTTTTTTGTCTCAAAAAGAATTTTAACTGTTTCTCTTTTTAATAAAAAATAATCATAAATAAATTTTGCAACCTCCTTATTAATAACTTTTTTTACAGCTACATATTTGTTTTTTTTAAATCCCATATATTTCTCCTATTTAAATGGAACACCTAAGTTCCAGACTACCATTGAATATCTCACTCCCTCTGTAACTGGCTGTACTCTATGCCAGACCCATGAGGGGAAAACTATAATAGATCCTCTTTTAGTTAATTGTTTTACTTCATGTATTATGTTAGCATCATCTTCATTCCTGAATTGAAACTGAAATTCTCCTCCTTTATAGTCTTTAGGATCAGACAACAGGACAGTCACAGATAGTTTTCTAATCTTCCCTCTGCGGTGTGGGTAGCTATCTTCTTTATAAGGTTTATCCCATGAATCGCAATGCCAATCATAGTACTGATTTAATTTATATTTAGTAAATTGACAAGACTCACTATAATCCCAGTCATAATTCCATCCCGCATTTTTATTTGCTATATTAATATAAGGATGTATTTCATCATAAATCCATTGATCACTTAACCATACAATACTAGAATCTCTTTTCTTTTTTAAATCTAACATATCTTGTTTTGTTAAATTTTCATTTTTATCTATTTTATCTGCTTGAGTCCCTGTCATAGCTGTCTTCCCTGGATGACTATTTCCATGTTTAATAATTTCGTCACATGTTTCAGGACTTAAAGCCCCTATAAAATACCAATAATAGTTTTGTAATGTCATATGATTTTAAAATTAAAAGAAATAATGATCCGTGGTTCTTCATTTAAGTTAGGTGTTACCTGATGATACAATCCTGATTCAAAAATAATAAAGTTTTTTTCTTCAGGTTTAAAAACAAAGGAACTAAGGTCTAATGTATGTTTTTGATATCTTAATATTAGGTCTCCACTATTTTTTGGCACTTTCACATAGTACACTCCACTTAGATCAGGGGAATCTTTAGGACAGTCTCTATTTAGATGATTATGTGATTGAGTGCTTTCATTTTTATAATGAACTTGGGCCCAGAAATTAATAAGTTCGTCGTTTAAAATTAAAGATTTATTAAATTTATTTCTATAAGCCATACTCATTTGGTCTACAATCTTTCTTATTTCATCACTAAAAGGAATAGAAATATCTTCACTGCGTGTATCATAAGAATTCTCATTAAATCTATTTCCATAGTTTTCTATACATGTCTTCCCTAATTCCTCATCGTTAATATTATCTAAGTGTCCATAAATAAAATCATGGACATGTAATATTTTATAGAATTGTTTCATAAATCTTTTCCTATGTATATTTTTTTTAAATCTAAATTTTCTTCAGTAAAGGTTATTAAAGGAATATATAACTTTTTTATATCGGGATAGTTACAATTATCTGGTATTTCAGTTTTAAATTGCTTGCACTCGTATTTTATCCATGGATTTACTGGCCAATACAAATCTGTATCACAATAAAAAACAAACCTTGAGCCTGGTCTAATATGGTCTTTAGCAATTTTGTAATAGAATTCAAATATTCGATAGTCGTTCTCTTGTTTTACATCTGTTAAAGCAAAGTCATCAAAGAATATACAGTCAAACTTTCCTAACTTAGAAAGCTCTTGTTGCCAATATCCTTTAACCGGTTTAGTTTTATCGTCCGCCCATTTTAATAAGTCATTATAGATTAAATCATCAGCCTCTATAACTGTATGACTTTTTATATTATATTTTCTAATTTGATTAGCTGAATAGCCTAGCCCAAACCCTATTTCTAAAACATCTCCAAAAGGCTTAAGTACATCAATACAAGTTTCCATGTATGGCTTTTCCCACTCCATCATAACTTGTTCTTGCTTCTCATTTAAAAGAATATCTTTATTGTAAATGTCTTTTTCTTTAGTAATCATTCTACATAATCTATATTAAAAACAACTCTTTGCTTACTATCAATTGGATGAGAACTGGCATGATTTATATGGCCATCAAAAATTAAAACACGTCCTGCCTGTGGTTGTACTTTTTTTAAAATACTAGCATCCTTATTAAAAAGATAAGTATATCCGTCACTATCATCTAAATAAATAATAGCTACTTTATGTTTTGTATCTAAATCGGTATGGGGGATATTGTGTTTGTCCCTGTTACTCTCTACTCTATACTGTGGTAAAAAATTTAATTTAGCTCTTACTATTTGTTCAAAATTAAAAGGCAGAGGCTTAATTAATTCTGCTAGCATAGATGAGGCGTTAGAATTAATTTCACTATTTAGAATTATCCAATGAGTAAGTTGAAAATGTTCATAACTGTTTTTATATTTTTTAGGACTTTCGGCAATTGTATATTCATTATAATACCATGAAAAACTAGAATTAAAAATTGTTTTGTTGATTGTATCTAGGAGATCTTTAGATAAAATATTATCTATAATTTTATAAGAATCTGTATAATCTACCATTTTTTTTCCATTCAGTATAAACTTTATAACCAATGTTAATAGAAAAAACTATTCTATCTTTATTGGTTTCATTAGGTATAGAATAATGATTTAAGCTACTATCAAATATTATAAAATCATTTTCTTTCACGTTTATTTCTTTATTTTCAATAACTATATTACCGGATTTTTCCGGTTTAGTAAAGTAGTATACCCCTGTTTTAAGCTTCATATCTTCTGTTTTACTATTAAAAAATAAATCATTTCCTTTTGGCACGTGGTTATGGGATTTAACAAATCCCTTGTTCTTGTAGATATTAGCCCAGAAATCTATGACATAGTAATCATCACCAGCCATTTTTAAAAACTGATCTACAATAGGTTGAAAAACAATGTGAGTGATATGAATAGGTATTGAGGAATTAAAAGTAGATTTTCCTTTTGAAGAATCAATTAAATCATGATCAGTAAAAAGAATGTTGTCTAAAGTTTTTTTAATATCAATTTTGTTAGAAAATATATTATTAATTAAGTCGGCCACACACCATCTATTAAAAGATTCCGTTGTGTTTGTAGAGACCATACACCACTTGCAAGCGCTGCTTGAGTAAACGCAGGAGATTTAACAATTACGATTCCATCACCACCTGCACCAGCTGTTCCACCATCAGGACCGGGATAAGCAAATCCACCAGATCCACCTCCGCCGCCTAAACCATCAGTTCCATTTCCACCAGCACCATCTCCAGCAGTACCAGAACCACCACCGCCAGATCCACCAGATCCACCACTTCCACTAGGATTAATTGCCCCTGTTGCAGCTCCGCCGCCACCGCCGCCAGAATAAGTTGTACTATTAATTGGCCATGAATAACCACTTCCACCAGCTCCTGCAGTAGTACCACCACTTCCACCGCCGCCGCCACCGCCGCCGCCACCGCCGCCACTTTTATTATCAGGTGCACCACTTCCACCATTATTTCCTTGTGGGCCAGGAGAAGTTACAGAAGGAGTGTTTCCACTTCCACCAGCTTGACCACCATCGGGACCACCACCGCCAGATCCACCATCTCTAGGATTTCTAGGACCACCGCCAGATCCGCCTGTGGCTGTATAACTTCCAAAAACTGAATCAGTACCAGGGTTTCCTGCTGCATTGGCGTTGGGAACACTTACACCTGCTCCACCAGCACCTACTGTAACAGAAGTTGAACCAGGGAAAGGGAATCCGGGAGCAGCAGGGATATTTCTAAATCCTCCACCTCCACCGCCGCCAGCTTTTCTTTGGCCAGCACCACCACCTCCAGCTATTACTAAAACGTCTAATAATCCAGGGGCTCCAAAAGTCTGTGTAAATGTTCCAGGAGAACTATATGAAGTTGTTTCTGCTGCAATTGGACCACCAGCTGTAGTAGTATTTGTTGGTCCTATTACTCCACCATTACCGGCACCTGCATAATTTTGAGGACTTCCTGACATTATATGATCTCCCATTCATTATTAATTGTATTCCATACATAGTTTATACTAGTATCTCTTTGAATTCCATTCCATCTTTGATTTTCTTCATCCCATGAAGATTCAATTATAACATTTTCTGCTAATGGATCAGCACCTACATATTGTTTTGGTTTTGTAATTGGAGGTTGCCAATCATCATTTACATCTAAAGTCCAAGATGCAAAAGCTTGAGGACTTATAAATTTATCTTTTACAGCATTATAGATATCTCCAATAGCTGCATATTTTTTTCTGTGTGAGTGGTCTTTAAAAGTTTGTTTCCAATAAGTTTCTGGATACTCTCCTGAAAAAGAAGGGTTATTAGGTATATTAGATGCACACCAGTTTTCTGTTTTTACAGAAAAATTTCCACCTGTTGTTTGTACAACATCATTTCCCACCACAATTACTCTTAAAACTGTATTGTCATTTGTTTTAATTTCTGCAAAGTGTGCCATTATAATAGCTCCTTTAAAAGGAAATTAGTTTCTGTAATTCCGCCATTTGTCATAGCTAATTACCTTCCTATGCGTCGTCTAATACTTCGTATGAAATAAATAAATCTAGATCACTCGCCGCACTAGCTCCACCTTTTAATATATCACCTTCCATTAAATAAATAGGTGTGTCTACCAACACTAACGTTGAGTCAGCTGGTACTGATATTGTTTTTGCGATGTATACTGTTGTGCCTGCTCCTGTTGCAGTAAGTCCTGTTGCGCCGGCTGTTGTTAAACCGTCAACATATAAACTAACGTCCGCGGCTGCTGCACCATCAACATTAGCAACTGTGATTCTGTTTATTTTTAAAATTTTTTCTGCATCTACTGTTACTAAAGTAGTAGTTGCTGTAGCTGATAAATTCCAACCTAAGTTACCACCTAGAATATTTGTTACTGATACTATATTTGGGTTTGCCATAATTTTTTATTTCCTATTTGTTATTCTTATCCGAAAATCATTGCCATTGCAATAGCTTTTCCTGTTGTTATACCTGCAGTAGAAAAAGATAAAACTTTACTACCATTTGTTGTTAAAGCTTGACCACTTGTACCATCTGAAGCAGGTAAAGTAAAGTAATTTGATGAACCAGTATTACCTATTCCTTTTACATTAACATTTCCTAGATCAGCCATTACATCTACTATTGTAGATCCATCTGTATATACTACAGATTTAGTTCCTTGAGAAATAGCAACTCCATTAGCCGCATGACCAGTATTAGCAAAAGTTAAAGTATAAGCTCCTGAAGTATTATTATGTATAATATATTCACCTTCTACTGCATCAGTAAATACATTAATAGCAGCACCTAAAACTCCTGTAAATTCTATTACTTTATTATGAACTTGATCATCTGTAGCACTATCATCAGTATTAGATGTAGAATTGTTAGATACTAAAGTTACATTAGCAGTTCCTGCAACATTAACTGAAGTGTATCCTCTTACTGTACTATCAATCCTGTTTAAAACGTAATTTACTAAGTTACCCCAGTTACCTGAGTTTTCACCTGAAGTTTGTCTTTCTAATTTTAATCTAGATGTATAAGTTGATGACATAATTATTTATACCTTATTATTTTAATTTTGTAAATAGTACAAAGTTTATCATAGTTTGTACACTAAATATTAGTCCAAATTTCAGTATTTGCATCAGTAATATCATTCCAAAACCTTAAAGTTGTAGGTGTAACATTAGCTTGAATACCGGTTATACCTAGGAAGTTATTAGAATTAGGTATAATAGTAGCTAAAGACATAGTCATTTCTTGACCTGTCATACTTAAAAATTGTTCAGCACTAATTCCAGTAGAACTTACATTTGCATTAGCATTAATTCCAGTGATAGAAATAAAGTTTTCAGTAGTAGTTGTAACACTAGATAAAGAAATAGTTATTTCTTCACCACTAATATTTATTAAATTAGATGTTCCAGTTGCAATAATACCTAAACTAGAAGTCATTTCAAGTTCTGGAACTACAATAGTCATAGATCCACCAGCTGATATTGAATATGTTCCAATAGCAGTAGTAACTTGTTGACCTGTAATTGTATTTATAGTATCAGCAGTAACAGTTCCTGATCCAACATTTGCATTTACTGATTGACCTGTAATTGAAATAGTATCAGCATTCCCTGTAACTGTAATAGAATTTATTGCAGTAGTACCTTGTTGACCTGTAATAGAAAATAAACTACCTGTTCCTGTTAATATATATCCACCAGATGAATTCCAAAAATCAGAACTCCATTCTTCTCTACCCCAACCAATTCCTAAATCAATTTCAACAGCTGCTTGTGAACCAGTTACAGAAACAAAAGCACTAGGTGAAGCATTCCATGTTGCAGAACTCCAAGTTGATCTTCCCCAACCTTCATTTATCTGTGCATCTACTGTTATTGAATTTAATGTGGTATTTGCTAATAAACCTGTAATAGCAGAACCTGAAGCTGCATCACTCCATGAGCCTAAATTCCATTGGCCTTGGTTCCAAGTACTTGCCATAAGGATTTTCTCCTTATGCTATTCTGATTAAACCAGCAGTCGAGTTAGCAGTTGGAAACTGTAATTCAAAAGTTCCATTTGTAGAAGTTTTAACTCCTCCAAAGTCTAAAACTGCAATTGCAGAATTAGCATTATTTGCATTGTACAGTAAAGCAGCTTGAGCAGAAATTGTTGCATTTGGAAATGTAACATTATCAGCATCAAAAATTGCAGTAGTTCCATCTACAGTGATAGCTACATTAGTTAATGTATTTCCACCAATAGTGTAGTTAGTTCCTGAATCAGATACTTCGCTTCCTGTTATGTAAACTGTTGTGTTTGCTGCTAGTGATGCCGCATTAGTATATAGTGCACATTTCAAAGATTGAGCAGCAAGGTTTCCACCAGGCGACATCAAGTCTTGTTTGAATACTGTGCATATCGCTTGTATTATTGCCATATTATTGTCCTCCAGTTAATGTGTTTGTACCAACAGGACTACCAGGAAACTTATAATCGGTTCTTCTTCTTCTCCGAGCTTCATTGTTAACGGTAGTAACTCTTGTATTATACAAATTTTGGTATATAGTATAATCTTCTATGTTCTTTGTAAAGAGATTTGCTTGAGATAAACATCCATATAATAAAACATCTGGAATATTTTCAGTGTACCAATTTGTAGTATTAGTATTAGATAATGGATTAATTTTTCCTTGATATCCTAATTTTATAGTATAAGCAGTGTCAGGAGTAGGTGCTAGATATACTCTATCATCATCAAAATTAGCAAAATATTTAGGTTGGCCTTGTAATGATATATCAGGCCAGTATTCTTGACAGAAAGCTAAAGTTTTTAATTCTAAATAACTTACATTAGAACCAACTGTTATTGTTAAATAATTAAATAACATAGGTTCAATAGCAGTAGGAAGATTTACAAATCTATCTCCTACTATAGCTGTAGTAGTTACATTTTCATTAAATCCAATAGGGTCTATATCTCTTTCTAAAGCAGAAAAAGTATTATCAATAAAAGTATCTAATTGTGCAGTAAAATCAATTCCTGTATTTTCAGCCCAAACTTTAATATCATTTTGAAGACTGCTGTATGTCATTGCCATCTGTTTTATCTACCTCTACGTTGTCGTCAATTTTAAATTTAGTCCAAACATGTCCTGCAAATGGATAAGTTCCATAGTGCGTTAAAGGACTTTGAAGATCAGCATGTATTTTACCACCTATTTTTTGCCATAATCTACAAAAAGCATAATCCTCTGATAGATATCTATTACTTTTTTCATCAATAATACAGTCAAAAAGTGCATAACAATTGTCACTACCATATCTTTTACCATTAATAATTTGATCACTAGTATATTTAAGATTAGGATAAGCTTCAATCATTTTACGAAAAACTTCTTTTTTAATACACATAAATCCAGTTGCAGCATCCATTACTTCTGAAAAACCTCTTTCTACTTTAATATTTTCTGGATTTGCAAAATTTAAATTATAACCTAAAGCTCTTTGTTCTAAATGTTCTTTACTTTTTTCCATTAATTTAGGTATACTGTCCCAATCAATAGATTTTCTAGGATATACTCCACAAGCTATATCATGACCAGATTGTAATACTTTAGTTACAGCATCTCCATTAAATCCTATATCAGCATCAATAAACATTAGATGAGTAAAAGCATCAGGGTCTTTATCATCTAAATCTAAAAATTGACTTACTAAAGTATTTCTAGCTCTAGTAATTAAACTTTCATTTCCCATTGTATTTAAATGAACTTTAAAATTATTTTTAGCAGCAGATTGAGTTACACTCATTATGCCATGTAAATATCCTTCTGAAAGTAAACCGCCATAACAAGGTGTTGCGATCATAACACTTAATTTTTTATTTTCTATCATGTTACAACAGTAACACTTCCTAATCCTATCTGTAACAAATTTGTGTTGTTAATATACCAAGTAGTAGGAATAGTTGCAACTCCAACATATACAGAATTACCAGAAGTATTTTCAAATCCAGGTAAAGCAGTTACTTGATTAGGAACACCTCCTGTATAAGAGCCAGGTAATCCACCTCCTGTTCGTGCTGCCTGTGTTGCACTTATATTAGCTTGCGGTCTAGCATTTTGTAAAGTTTGTGCATCAGTAAAATAAGTTAAATCTAATTGTGGTTGTTTAGGTTCCCACTCTGAAGTATGAACAAACATTCCTGTCCATTCAAATACCATTTCTTGATAAGGAAAAGACATACCTGATCTATCAGAAATTGCTAATGCATATTTACCTCCCGCAAATTTATTTGAAGGTGCTCTATGAGGTCTAGTACTAGCTGGAACCTTAGCCATTATTAATAAAAGCTGTTGTTAATTACTGGTATAATTCTAGTAGAAGGAGTACCATCACCTGCGACTAATCGTTGATAAGCTTCTTCATAATCTACTTTTAACATTTGTTGTTGTGTTGGAGCAATTCCTACTCTTTTTTTAGAAAGGTAATAAGCAAGTCCTGCGCACATGCACTCGAAAGCTCTAAAAGGTACATCTATATTTTGTTCTACACCACTTACAGTAGAAGCTGTAATATCTTCTATTTTTCTCATACGATAATAAGTAATAGTATAATTTTGATCAGGAGCTGGATAAATTTTAAGTACAGGAGTATTTAATCTTTGTAAATAATATTGTGTAGGTCTAGATTGAGTAGTTTTATTTGAAATAGCAGCATAGTCATTAAGACCTAAAGCTGTCATTGCATATTCGCTTCCATCACTTATTTGAAGATTTGCATTAATGATATCTACTGTATCATAATCTAAAGTATATTCTGTAGTTCCTGTAGTAACTGCTAAAGTTTTATATTCTACAGTCCATTGGTTATAACCTCTGTTAGCCCAATCACTAAACATAATATTCATACTACGTCTAGCTGACCTTACATCATAACCTAAAATAGGATCACCGCCTATTCTGTCATAAGCTTCTTGTATTACATCATTTACTGTTAGAGTAAATGTAGAAGTTCCTGATAAAGCCATAGTTCTCCATTATGCAAAAAATGCTGTTAGACTTTTAGTAGTTGATACATTAGCTCCTGCTATAGTAGTTGAAACTTGTAAACTTGTTTTAAATTTTATACCTTCTGCTGGAAGATTTAATTGTACCGTTGAAGAACCAGCATCAACATTACCTGTTGTGGTTTGAAATTTTACTACTCCATCATCTTTCCAAGAAAGAGTACCTATTTCTGAACTAGGTTCTACAATAAAACCTTTTAATCTTGTTGGTCCTGCAAATAAAGTAATTGTTTCAGATGCACTAGATGATGCATTAGCATGTAATACTGCTGCATTAGCACTAGTTACATTTATATCTGATCCTGCCATTTTT
>Ga0222634_1000990_pt1 | contig 10796 bp, 13 predicted proteins | sample AntAcemetageno50_FD_179807 | JGI IMG/M metagenome (GOLD analysis project Ga0222634, IMG submission 179807) | Saline water microbial communities from Ace Lake, Antarctica - #50 | ecosystem: Environmental > Aquatic > Non-marine Saline and Alkaline > Saline | place: Antarctica: Ace Lake | collected...
GCTTGGTTGAACTCGGCCGCACTCATGGAGCCCGACGCGTCGGTGAACACCGCCACATGGCCCAGACCTTCAAGGTACACAGACGGCATCAGGATCTGGCCGGACAAGTGCATCCGGTTGGGCCGATCGAAGGTGTAGTCGGAGGGCGTGTAGTCAACCAGCAGGTCGCGCAACACGTCTTTCCAGTCCTGCGAGGGGCCGCCGTCGCTTGTCACGCTCTCTACAATGCCGTAGGGAGCGTCACCACGGCCCTTTGAGGTCATTTCGGCCATAACCACGGCCTGAGTGATCTCAAGCTCCTCCTCGGCCTTCTCTGTGGACGTGGCGGCGCCTCCATCAGCGCCCGGGAAGTCCCGGACCTCGCCCCAACCACCTTGGCCGGACTGGCCGCCGTCGCCCTCGCCGCTCTGGCTCTGGTCGCCGTCGGAATTATCGTCGCCATCGCCGCTCTGGCTCTGGTCGCCGTCGGAATTATCGTCGCCCTCGCCGCTCTGGCTCTGGTCGCCGTCGGAATTATCGTCGCCATCGCCGCTCTGGCTCTGGTCGCCGTCGTCGTCGCCTTCCTGCTCAAGCAGGCGATAGACCTGCTCGGTGTTGAGCCCGAAATATTTCGGGTCGAACAGTCCGTCAGACGGCATGGCGTAGGACGGCTCGGTGTAATTGCCGGGGGTCTCGAAAAACCCACGCGACAAGCTACGGAGCTTCTCGATCGAGAGGGATCGCCGGACAGTCAGACCCATGCGGCAGATCAGTGGGTTGATCACATAGTCCGCGGCCGTGTTCCACATCCCCGGGTCACGCTTGCCGCGGCGCAGATGGTGGCGCAGCGCCACGTGCAGGATCTCGTGCAGGATCACGTAGGTCACTTTTGCTTGCGGCGCCTTGTGCACGAACACCGGATCCCAGCCGACGATTTTGCCGTCGGTGAACATCGTGCCGCAGCTTTCCATCTTGAACTGCAGTTTCGTGATCATGATGGAAGCGAAAAAGGATTGCTTCCGAAGGATGAATTTTCGAGCGGCGTTGACCTTGGCCTGCGCCGCTTTGATCTGCTTGTCGTTGAGTTCCATGTTCAATATTCCTCGGTCAATGTTGAAGGGCAGCAGGATTGCTGCCCCTCCCTACCTGTTGGGCTATGCCGCCTTGTCGGCGCTGGCGCCGAACACGTTGCCCAGATCGGCGAGCAAGCTGTCAGCTGCATCCGCGATCTCTTCGCGTTTCTTCGAAGCGTCGGCGTCGCGCTGTTCTTTCGAACGCTTGTCGCCGGGCTTTTTGTCGCCACGAAGTTCGGCCGCGTCGACCACGGTCAACTTGGCCGCGATTGCCCGGCTCAATTTGTCGAGCTTGGGGTCGCCTGTCACGTTGAGGCCCGGCAGGATGTCAGACATGCCGGCCATGCGTTTCACCAAGCTGTCCCGGAAAGTCCGGGTCCGTTTTGTGTTGGGCAGGTCGTTGCCGAATTCGCGTAAGGCCTCCGACATCTTTTCGAGTTCGTCGCGCACCCGCTCATGGGTTTCACGCGTAAGGCGTTCGAGCCGTGAGTTGTCCGCCGCGCCGGCCTCTTCCGTGATCCGGGCGAGGTGCTCGGCGTCCAGATCAAGGGCGATGTGCCCGCGCTCTGGCAAAACCTCGACCTTGATGTCGACTGAAAACTCACAGCGCAGCGTGTCGGCGTCCGGGATCAGGCTCGGATCGTAGAGCTGGCCAAGGTTTTGCTGAGCTTCGGCTTTGATATCCGGCAGGACCTTGATCAGGTCCTCGACGGCGGCGTCGAAATCCTGCCGGAATTCGTCCATGGTCTCACGCCACTGGCCATACCGCTTGGTTGAGATGATGCGATAACTGTCATCCCAGACGCCCGTGGTTGCGAGATGTGCGTTGCGGATCAGGCCTTTGATTTTCACGATCCGATCGAATGCCGGGTTCTTCCGGTTCAGGATCGACTTCGTTACCGCGACTTGCGTTTTCTCGGCGCCGTATCGCACCGCGGCGTCTTCGGTCGCGTCCCGATCCTTCTTTTGCGTGCCGAACAGCGAAGTGTTGACTTGCACCAGAATGGCGCGCTCACGAAGGCCGTGCTTATTGTGGATTTTTGAGGTCATGATTTTCTCTTTCGGTTGGATGTTTTTCAGGGAAGGGGAGACCGGCGATCACATAGTGCGCGATCGCCGGGCAATGTTTAGAGGCTGAAATCCGGGTTATCCCGACGCCATGCCGACACGGCGCTGTTCTCGGTCAGACTTTCGTCGCGAGCCCGTACGTCGAGGATAAACATCGGTTGCATGTCTTCTGGCATGCGTCGCAGATACTCGATGCAGTTGCCCATCGTGTCGTGATCGACACGGCGGGACATCATGCCCACGATTGCCCAGCTGGCCGCCACGCCTTGCGGCGAGCCCATCGAAGGGACTGCGGCAACCCGTGGCGTGCGGACAATCTCCTCGAACGTCACCAGCTGGGAAACCATGTCGCAGAACGACATGAGCTCACTGGCGCCGGCCATGCCGACATGCGTTCCGCACAAATTGAAGCGCAGCTCCTTGTCGTCGACGTTCTCCAAGAATTCCGCTACACGAAACCAGCCGCGCGGCGTCGGAAATACCGTTCCGTTGCGGGGCATGTCATGCAGCAGCTCGGGCCGTGATCGCAGGAAGGCGCCGACAAGCGCCGATCGGTTTTTCTTCGCGAGGTGCGAGCAGAACCCGTCGAGGTCCTCTTTCGCCTCAACATGGCCAAAGCGGTTCAACATGTGCGAGCCCAGTTTTTGCGTTGCCGCACCGTCGGCTTTACGATTGCCGGCCGCAACAATTTGCCAGCCCGGGGGCAGGCGATAGTTGTCGCCGATGCGCCGGTCATAAACCAGCTGGCTCAGGCCATTGGTGACGCTCGGGAAGGCTTGCGGCAGTTCGTCGAGGAACAGCAGGCCTTGCGCGCCGTGCCGCTCGATCTGGGGCAGGATCGACGCCTTAAGGAAGCGCGTCATATCCTGTTCGACGTCCATATACGGCCCGCCTTTGACGTCGAGCGCGTCGAGCAGGACGGCTCGCAGGTCGATGAACCCATAAATACTGGCCGGGTTCTCGTCAGGCATGTCTTCGCCGCCTACGTCGAAGAACGTCAGGCCGTCTGCAGCGGCAACGTCCTCGGCCCAGTCGCGCACGACCTCAGACTTGCCAATCCCAGACGGTCCCCAGATGAACAGGTTCTCGCCGGTGTTGCGGTACACGTTCAGCAGCGAGGGCAGCTTGGATACGGGCATTTCGATCATATTTTCCATAGTGTTTTTTCTCCGTGAAGGTTGATTGGGTTAGGCGAAACTTCCGTCGCCGTGAAACTCATATTCGTTCGAGATTAACGCACTCGCTCATACCGCGCCTTGGTCAATAGGCGCGGCATGGTGCGAATGCGTTAGCGCTTGATAAATGCAGGGTATTGCCGCGCGACGTTCGCGCGCATGGGCATGGCGACCGAAAACACGTCTTCCACATTGCTATAACGAACGCCATGAGGCCCGCCGGCGTCATCCGCGAACATTGCAAGGCAACCAACGCGACCCGGTGCAACCGCTTTCGCGGTGTCGATTAGAACAGCCATAACGTCGGTAGAAAATGCAGCGAGCGGCGTTTCCTTGCTTTCGTCCAGGCTCGGTATAATCCGCGCGGCGTCCGGGAATGTGCCATCTATTGGCTTGGAAGTTTCAATATGGATAGGCTCACCATGCTCGTTGAAAACCGTGAGCGTGTCGCCGTCAAACACGGCGGTTTCTGCCTTGTTACCTTTCAACGCGGCAATGGCCTTTTTTGAAACAGGCATGATGCAGTCAGGGCGATCCGCGTCTAGTTCAAGTTCGGCAAAGGTCGCGACGTGGCTGTTTGTAGCTTCCATGCGCTCGGTTGTGAAATGGACGCCCAACAGGTAATAGCGCGATTGCTCGGTTGATTGTGCCATAGCGACGGCTGCAAGGCGTGACGGATTGGCGATTGTGATAGGGTTGTAGTTTTCCATTGTCTGATTTTCCTTTGTTGGTTTTCGAGATTAACGCACTCGCTCATACCGCGCCCCGGTCAATAGGCGCGGCATGGTGCGAAGGCGTTAGGCGGTTTGGGCGTCTTCAATATTGGATATAATGAAGCGGGCGTCTTCCGCGCAACGCTTTAGGCTATCAATCATCGAACCAACGTCGTCAGGATGTTTCACCAGCATGCGCATGAGAAATTCCGCGTCGGCCAATGTGTCAAGCAACTCCGGCGCGGCGGCAATCAGGTGCATAACGGCGGCGTCATCCGGCGACATAACAGCGCGGAGTGCTATCAACTCGCCCGTGGCGTTGTCGGTCACGCGCCCATTGTGATGGTTTTGATTGTCGCCACCAAGCGTGTAAGTCCATTTTGTGTTCGTGCTCATGGTCTGATTTTCCATAGTGTTTTTCTCCAGTGAGGGTTGAAAGGGTTAGGCGCGGTTTCCGTTGCCGTGAAATTCGTATTCGTTCGCGAGGATGTTCTCGGAAACAGCTTCATCGGACCGCGCATATTCCATGTCCGCGACCCATGCTTTCACCCACGCGTCGGCGCACTGTTGGAACAGCTCGCCGAGCGTGAGCTCAAGGTCAGGCTTGTCACGAAAGGTCCGGATCGGATCGAGCAAATCCTCGTCGCCGCAATAGCCGGTGAAAGGACAGTTGCCGGACAAAAGCTCTGGTTTGAAGTGCCCATTGTTCGCGAGCCACTTCCACGCTCGCAGGCCGGTCAGGTTCTCGATATCATCGTCCCGGGCAGTCACCTTGCAGTGCGAATAAGCGTGAGTTGAGACTTCCCAGCTATCCGTTGTCAGGCTGAAATACTCGCAGAACAGTTTCAAACTGTCCTGCCACTCGTAGCCCCATGCGTCGCCATCGTCGACCGATCGGAACCAGTCGCGGGCTTTGTCTTTCGCGGCGTCGCTGAGCTCTTCGAATTGGTAAAGGTTGATCGAGATTGTTCGCATAGTGTTTTTCTCCAATGAGGGCTGAAAGGGTTATCGGGACAGTTGCGGGTATGTGCGGAATTGCTTGATCAGCCACATCTCGCTGATCGGCGCGCCGCTATCGTTCTCGTCGATCGCGACATGGACGCGCGTTTTAAGTACGCGACAGACCCGGGTTGATCCGTCCGCCATGAATATGACGTGCGGCCAGTCTGCCTTGTTGGCTTGCGGCCAGTAGTGACAAGCGGCGCGCTCGGCAAATTCGAACGCGGCGCCCGTCTCGCTATTGTTGAACATGCCCAAGATGCGGCCATGATGATCGGGCAGGTTTCCATTGTGATAAGGCGCGAATGACATTCGGTCTCTTTCGGTTCGGGTTGCAGGGTAAACACTTATGACAACGGCGCTTTGCAGCGCCGCTGCTATCAGTGTTTTGTTTCGGGTTGATATGACGACAACGCAGTCTGTGCTCCATTGGGTTGGTTTATTCCTGCGCCCTCATATCGGGACCCACGGTGATCGGCATCTGCGCTTGGCTGGCGGGGGTCAGAGAGGCTGGCTTGCACCAGCTTCGCCCCGCGCAACGGCTACTCATTAGGCCGTGGGGACCGCGTTGTTTCCGGCTCGCGAGGCCGTCTTCTTCGTTTCTGTATCTTGCCCGGACAATACAGAACGTACGTTCACCCGTCAACACTTAATTTGCCGTTTCATATAAAAAATGTTTGACCGGGTTGCGTCCTTATATATAGAGAAAAAGTCTGGAAAACCGGGGCCAACAGGCCACATAGAGACGGCGAGCTCAGAGGCCCGTCAGGCGCCGCTGGCCCGGCGGGCACCAACACCCATCGAGCGGCGCGGCGCGTTATGTTCTCACAATGTTCTCATGCGCAGAACAGCGAGCGGCTCAGAGGCCCGTCAGGCGCCGCTGGCCCGGCGGGCACCAACACCCATCGAGCGGCGCGGCGCGTTATGTTCTCACAATGTTCTCAATTGTCGTGCTGCTGATCGCGGCCTATCTTGTAAAGCTCAACATTGGCAGGGCAGGACACATGGCAGATCGCAAGACATTCGAGGTGATAGACGGCGGGCTCAGCACGCCAACACCGGGCGACGATCCCGCGACAGAGTTCGCCGGCGAGCCTGATAGCCGGCAGCGTAGACAACGCGGCGGCGGCGCAGGAGACCCAAACAAACTCACGGCAAAGCAGGAAGCATTCGCTATCAACGTGGCGCTGCAGGGCATGAACCAGACCGACGCCTATCGCGAGGCCTACGAGACGACTACCAGCAACATGAACACGGTCTACTCCCGAGCGAGCGTGCTGGCCTCAAACGAAAAGGTAAAGAAAAGAATAGCTCAGCTCAAGGGCAAGACCGAGCAGGTTGCACTGCAAAACGCGGCTTCTCTTCGAGCTTTCATTGAGAAAGGGCTTTACGATTTGGCGACAAGCGGCGAGGCCGAGAGCACGAAGCTCAGGGCAATGGAGCTGTTGGGCAAGTCAGAGAAGGTCGGGTTCTTCTTAGAGCGATCGTCGGATATACCGGGCGAGGAGCTCAGCCCAGAGGAGCTGCAGGAGCGCATCAGAGAGCGGCTCAGGCAGGCATTCGCGCAATGATATCAAGGGCTTAGCCCTGTTTCACCCCGCGATTTAACATAATAGATATTATGCGACTAAGCTCGCAAGCCCTTGATATCATTGACACTTATTCGGCGCGTCCCTTCTCTGTTCGGCCAGAGCAGGCGACACGCCGAGCCCTGCACATAGTGATCGCATAGTGCGCCGGCTCGCGGTGTCGGCGCGGCGCTGGCTGGGCAGGGGACCGACCCCGGGTCCTACCGCCCCCCGGCCTAGGGGCGCCCTCCCCGCCCCCCGGAAAAAAGGGCCGTGCTTGTGGGAAACCCCTACATTGGGTTCCGGGCTATATGTGAGCAAAATTTTCACCTCCCGAACAAGCTAAGAACACCTCCCCAAAAAATTTTACAAAAAAAATTTGACCAGATAGAACGAAACCAGTACAAAGGGTCTCCCTTCAAAAACCAACCAGAGAGACCCCATGGACGAAATCACCGAAACCCAGATCAAGGAAGCCGTCGTGGCTCGCCAGATCAAGCGTTGGCCGATCCGGGCGTGCTCGGTCTGCGGGAGCGAGCTCTATTTTACGTTCTCGCGGGGGGCGGCGTTTTTTGATAGAAGCTGCGGCTGCACGGGCAAGCGTCCGCCGGTCGCCTTCGCGTGGTCCCGGCTCGCGAAAACATTCAACCGGCAAACGCCCGAGGCCCGGAAGCGGGCGTGGGAGGACTTCCTCTCGCGGGGCCGAGACCCCGTCCATATCGCCGGTGGACGCGTAAGCCCCGGCGTGGTGCTCCGTCACCACTCTGGCCGCGTCTATACTGTCCTGCACATCGCCAACTTCGGCGGGGGGAGTAAGTTCCCCGAGACCGCGGTCTATCAGGGCGCCAATGGTGAGATCTGGGCCCGCCCGCTGGAGCAGGTGTGCGAGAAGTTCACGGTGCTCTACGATGGCAAGCAACTCGCTCCCGAGGAGGCCGGCCAATGAGCAAGGATAAAGCGATCTGGCTGGTGTACTCCCGGGAGCACAACGCCTTCTGGCGCCCCAACCGCGCCGGCTACACTGTCCATATGGAAGCCGCTGGCCGATACACCGAGGCGCAAGCCAAGGAAGCCTGCAGCTCCTGCGACTACGCCCACCCGTACAATCCGCCGGATTTCATGGTCCCTGCGCCGGAGGCGATCAAATGATGAAACGCTTTGAGCGCTGGCTCTCACTCTTTGTGCTGACCCGCTTCCGTGCCGCCTCCCTGTTGGGCGACAAACCGTTCTTCTTCCGGGAGGATCTCCCGGCCACCCGCGACCTGCAAGAGCATTGGCCGGCCATCAGGGAGGAGGTCGACAAGATCATGGAGCGGTACGAGGAGCTGACACCGTTCCAGACGATGTCCCCCGATCAGGAGGGTTTGTCGGACGACGACCGGTGGAAGTTCTTCTTCCTCAAGTGCGCGCGCATTCGCTTTCGCAAGAACATCGCGCTCATGCCACACACCATGTCCATAATCGACCGGCACCCCGAGATCGTGTCGGCCTACCTGTCTATTCTGGCGCCGGGCAAGAGCCTGCCGCCGCACCAAGGCCCATGGGCGGGGGTACTTCGTGCACATCTGGGCGTCACGATACCCATGGGCCGGCAGATCCCGCGTTGGTCGCCGGACGGGGAGCCGCCCCGCTATCAACAGATCACCCGACCCACCTTGATCGTGAATGGGCTGCACTATCAGTGGAAAGAGGGGGAGGTCGTGTTCTTTGACGACACCTACGAGCACGAGGCGAACAACCCGACGGACGAGATCCGCGTGGTGTTGTTCATGGATATTGTCCGGCCAATGCGGGCGCCGTGGTCTTGGCTCAACCGACTGGTCCTCAATGTGATCTGGATTTTTCCGTATGTCTGGGTCCCGTATTTTAGACACAAAAAATGGGAGAAAAAGTTCCATGGGTAAATTCATAGCCGAAGTGATCAGAGAAATATTGTTTCTTGCGATGTGCGCCGCGATTATCACGGGCGTTACGGCCGCCGTCATCGTGTGGGCGGTGTGACCCTTGACCTAAAAGAACAAAGCAAGTACGCTCGTTCAGCACCCCAACCGAGTTACTGGAGGCCCCTACCTCCCCCGGTATCCGAATGCGAAGCGCCACAGAAGGAGACGAACTATGGATGAGAAAGCACTAGAGGCGGCGGCATGACTGACACATTTAAATTCACCATCAAGCACTATACAACTGGCACCGTCATTTTTGAGGCCAAGCTTGAGGATCAATACAAAAAACAGGCTTATGACGTTCAGTTGGGCTCAGCGGTCCGGCTTGCTTGTCGGGAAAATGCCGATCTTCGTGGCGCCGATCTTCGTGGCGCCGATCTTCGTGGCGCCGATATGCGTGATGCCGATCTGCGCGGCGCCGATCTGCGCGGCGCCTATCTTCGCGACGCCAATCTGGCCTGTGCCGATCTGCGCGGCGCCGATCTGCGCGGTGCCTATCTGTATCGCACCGCAGGTATCTCGGGCCGCGTGATCGACGGCGGGGCGCGATCAGATGGCTATCGCTTCCTGTTGACGCGGACAGAACCCGGCGAGTGGCGGGTCAAGGCGGGGTGCCGAGATTTCACCGTCGAGGGCGCAAAGTCGCACTGGACTGAAACCCGCGGCGATACCGACCTTGGCCACGAAACGTTCCTGATACTCGACCACATGGTCGCCCTTGCCAATCTGCGTGAATGGCCGGAGCAGGGCGAAGCATTGAAAGACACAGGAGAGAGCACATGACCCGCACATTACAGCTAGAACGCTGCATTGTTATGTTTTCAGGGGGCGCGGCCAGTGCCGTGTCTGCAAAAATGGCGGTTGACGAATTTGGCAAAGACAATGTCGTCTTGCTTTTCGCTGACACACTAATCGAAGACGCCGACTTGTACCGCTTCAACGATGATGTGGCCGAATGGCTTGGCATACCGATTACCCGCGTCGCGGACGGGCGGACCCCCTGGGAAGTGTTTTTTTCTGAGCGCATGATGGGTTCATCGCGCGTTGATCACTGTTCGCGCATTCTCAAGCGGGATATTTTAGACCTCTGGATGGAAGAAAACGCGAACCCGGAGACTGACGCCATTTTCATCGGGATGGACGCGACCGAAAGCCACAGACTTGCAGGCGTTCAGGGTCGTCTCGCGCCTTTTGTCGTGCGTTCGCCATTGGATGAGGCCGGGCTATGGAAAGAAAGTGTCTTTAATATTCTACGCGATGCCGGGCTAAGGATTCCGCGTCTTTACGAAATGGGCTTTCCGCACAATAATTGTGGGGGTTTTTGCGTCAAAGCGGGGCAGGGCCACTTCAAGATGTTGCTGGAAAAACTGCCAGACCTTTACGCCGAACATGAGGCGAAAGAAGGGGCGTTCCGGCGCATATCAAAAAAGGATGTTTCGATTCTTCGTGACAGGACGGGCGGTAAAGTATCCCCGCTCACAATGAAAGAATTTCGCCGCCGAGTTGAGGATGAGCCGCAAACGCTCGACCTTCTGGAATGGGGCGGCTGCAACTGCATGACGCCACCAGAGGTGGAATAATAATGGAGCATCAGCAACGCTACAGGGAAAAGCACATGAGCGATAGCAACGCGCGCGGTATGGGTTCCATTTTTAGCAATCGAAGGGATGAACGAATGACTGAACTCGACAAAGCAGGGCTGGAAGCGGCGCAACGGGCCATAGCTAAATGTAAGGCGGTTGGGCGCACCACCCTAGAAGACCACGCCTATGACGCCGTCACCGCATACCTAGAAGCCACAAAGGGCGGATCACACAAATCAGCAGACGAGGGCTTGTGTGCGACGGAGGCCGTTGCACGGCTTGAGGACGTCGAGCATTCGGATAGCCCGTCTTGCACCTGCCCGGTTATCGCGGCATTTGTGCGGCCGATAAACGACCGGATGCCAGACAGTGATCGGCAGAAACTCGTGGCCTACCGCCCCAGACTGGTCGGCACAGTGTCGCCCGAACACGAACAGGAGCGCGCTGAGTATCTGGCGTGGCACGCAATCACGGTCGTCGCACCGGGGGTGTTGGAGCGCGCGGGCTTAAAACACCACGCCGCGACGCTTAGGGGATTAGGCCGACACGATTGGGAGGCTGCCGCCTTCGCCGCCCGCGCCGCTTCCTACGACGCCGCTTCCTACGCCGCCGCTTCCTACGCCGCCGCCCGCGTCGCTTCCTACGCCGCCGACGCCGACGACGCCGCCTACGCCGCCGCTTCCTGCGCCGCCGAA
>Ga0222634_1000993_pt1 | contig 10783 bp, 11 predicted proteins | sample AntAcemetageno50_FD_179807 | JGI IMG/M metagenome (GOLD analysis project Ga0222634, IMG submission 179807) | Saline water microbial communities from Ace Lake, Antarctica - #50 | ecosystem: Environmental > Aquatic > Non-marine Saline and Alkaline > Saline | place: Antarctica: Ace Lake | collected...
CGCCCGTCCAGCCTGCTGAATTGGCTGTTCTCCTGAAGGCGATGGGCTTTTCCCTTGACCTTATAACGGGCCACAAATTCTACCGATCCTTCATTTTCGTCAGTCCCGCCGAGAGAAACGGATTTAATCGTCAAACCAATCCACCGCTGCTCCACATCAACAGTAAGCCTGGCGGGCCTTGTGTCCGGATGCCAGGAATTGACGAGATAATCAGCTTTTCCAAGCGCAAAAGCGCTATATCTGGACCTCATGAGCTGCAGGGCAGTTTGCGCGAAAACACAACCGGCATGTAGTGCACTGCAACATTCCTGATAGGTCAGGCCGGATTCACAGGGGCATGGGCCGGAATCATGGGTATTATTCATTTTCATTGTGTCTTGAGACATACCACAAAAGCTGCGTATACTCTCCTTCGCGAGAAAGTACCTCTTTTATTTATGTACGGCTTAGAAGTTTTTGACTTCCTGATTCCATAAGTATAAGTAATACATTTCTGCTAATCGCTACCTAGTAGCATGAACTTGTAAAGAAATTAGGAAGACAACATGTCAACAACGACTGGTACCGTAAAATGGTTTAACGAATCCAAAGGGTTCGGTTTTATCGCCCAGGAGTCAGGCCCGGACGTATTTGTTCACTTCAGCGCTATCACAGGCGATGGGTTCAAAACTCTGGCCGAAGGTCAAAAAGTAGAGTTCACGATCACCCAGGGTCAAAAAGGACCCCAGGCAGAGAACGTAGTCGCACTATAAAAGCCTGCGGGATTTTTAATCCCGCTACTCTTTATCTGGGTCAATCACACCGTAAGCGTTGGCAACTTCGGTTACGGTGTAGATTCCTCCGCTTCTTTCCAGGACGTTTGGGTCATTGGCTAGAGCAGCAATTACTCGTCCGGAAAACCTTACCGACTGGGCCGCGTCAGGATCCAGTTGCATTTTGCCCTGCTCAACCATATCCAGAATAAACTCAGTCTTCACCTTGGCGGGTGACAGTGAAATGGCAGAGACGCCGTATTCTTTAAGTTCGACAGCAAAGTCCTGTGCCATCCGGTCTACCCCCGCCTTACCCACGCCATAACTGGCGCTAAACACATATTCCCTTCCTCCGCGCGATGAGATGTTGACGATAAGACCGCTCTTCTGGCGGACCATCATGGGTGCTCCCAGGACAGAGGCCACGTAATATCCTCGCAGGCCCACGCCGCACTGATCGTCCCAGACTGATATCGGGTGTTCCCAGAACCCTTTATCCATCGCCGGCGGATTCGGGATCTGGTAAACGTTATTGACCAGGATATCGAGCCTTCCCTGCTCCTTCTCTACCCGCTCAAACAAGGCGCGCACTTCTTCATCATTGTTATGATCAAGGGCCACCGGAATCGCTTTACCGCCGAAGGCTTCAACCGAAGCAGCAGTTGCCTCAATCGTGAGTGGTCTGGGCGGTGACTCATTACTGGTGCTTCTCCCGGTGAGGTAAACCGTGCAACCCGCTTCACCAAGTCCTTCTGCAACCCCTTTGCCAATACCTTTGCTGGCACCCGTCACCACTGCGACTTTTCCTTTCAGTTCCTGCATACATTGATCCTCTGGTTCAATGCGATAAAGATAACACAGGGCGGTTTTCCAGAACCTCCATTTGAACTACCCTGACGTCATCCAGGAGAAGAATATGCCAGAACAAATCAGTGTGACTTTATCGGAAGCATCATTGGCCGATCTGGAAGCCAGGCTAAAACAGACGCGCTGGCCGCCGGTGATCGGTAGTGATAACTGGCAATACGGCGTCCCTCAATCCTGGTTAAAGGAAATGGTTGAGTACTGGGTAGAGGAATGGGACTGGCATAAACAGGCAGCCGAGATGAATCGCTGGCACCACTATGAAGCGACCGTCGACGGTATCAAACTGCACTACCTGCATGCACCGGCGAGGAACCCCGACGCACCGCCACTCATATTGACCCACGGCTGGCCCTGGACCTTCTGGGATTTCAAGGATGTGATCGGGCCACTGTCAGACCCCGAGTCATTCGGCGGCAAGGCCGAAGACGCATTTAATGTATACGTACCCTCCCTGCCTGGTTTCGGTTTTTCGACGCCCCTGACTCAATCGGGTGTCGATGTCTCCCGAATCGCAAATCTCTGGGTCAAGTTGATGACGGAGGAACTCGGGCACCAAAAGTTTGCCGCCCATGGCGGTGACTGGGGTGCACTGGTCACTGCCCACCTTGCACATGAGCACGCAGACAAACTGCTGGGTGCCCACATGAGTCTTACGCTAATTCCGGGCGTTGACCGTTCAACCCTGGGGCCTGGAGACTTTGACCCATCGGAAGCGTGGATGCTGGAACGCAACAAAGAGGCAGGCCCACTGATCACCAGCCACATCGCCGTTCATAGACTGGACCCGCAGACCCTTGCTTACGGTCTGATGGATTCACCTGTTGGCACCGCCGCCTGGATCTGGGAGCGGCGGCGAAACTGGAGTGATTGTGACGGAGAAATTGAATCAAGGTTCTCGAGAGAACACCTGTGCACAACCGCAGCGCTTTACTGGTGCACCGGTGCTATCACCTCATCCCTGCGGTTGTACCACGAACACTTCAACAAACCCTGGCCAATGGCACACAATCGCTCACCAGCCCTCGAAGCTGCCTGCGCTTTCGCCGTTTTTCCAAAAGATGTTGTACACCTGCCTCGCGCCGTCTTGGAAAAAAACGCCAATCTGGCGCGCTATACCTTGATGCCGAGTGGAGGCCACTTTGGCGCTGCGGAGGAACCACAGCTATTGGTGGACGACCTCCGGGCATTTTTTCATTCAGACATTGCTTAACAACAGGTTGATTCAGCAATCATCAGACCATTTAGGTCAAGCAGGGTGCCTTTGACACCGGCTATCCCAATATACATACCGTTTACAGAGTATTTCCCTCATCACCCCTATAATATGGGACAAAGACTGATAGTCATCATGATAACGTTATCATCAAGCCACGGAATGGATTTCGTCGCTTGCTGTCTTCACTCTAAAAGTTGCTCAAAGTGAAGTGATCCAGGGAAAAGGGACATGATCGAACACACCATCATCGCTGCGAAGAACAGCGCCTATATCGCTATTAAGCAGTCCCCGGATCTGGCAACTTTCATTCTGGCTGCTCGCATTTTCATCAACGACCCGGAATACACTCCCCAACTCAATCGAATCTGCGACTTCTCGCAGGCAGATTTATCACACGTCACCGCTGACGACTTTATGAAGTTTGTCGAGTTTGCCATCAACGAGATAAAACTCTCACCTGAAGCCAAGGTTGCGCTTGTCGCCCCTGACCCGAAAAAGCGGGGTATCTTCGAAAAGTTTGCCAATAAAATAGACACCGGTATCTTCAGAATTTTCAATGAACCAGAAGATGCGATGATCTGGATGAACCAGGCTCCTCACGAAGATGATTTGCCGGGACCACTGACCACCAGCTCTCCTCGCCGCGTCAACTAGCTCCTGTTCCATAATATAAAGCCTCCAACTTGAACCACAAAAAACGCACCACCGAGGAAATAATCACCTTCGCTCTTTGCACCCTGTGCATGATGGGTTTGTTATTCTTCGCGATCGTTCGAGGTATCCGCGGCGATTTCAAGATTGCTGCCGTGGACATCGTCGGGTTTACAGGCACCGCCATGATTTTCTGGCATATCTATCGCTCTCACAGCCTGAAACTGGCAGGTCCATTACTATCCCTGCTGTCACTGTTTGGAAGTCTCGCCATCCTTTCGATCGGAGGACCGACTGAACGCTACCTGCTCTATCCAACGGTCGTGGTTGCCTTCTTTCTTTCACCTCCCGCAACGGCTTTGATCATGACCAGCCTGACGGTGATCGTCGCCAGCTTTCTCATGCTTCCGGAAACCCCCGTGTTTACCTACGCAAAATTCCTCCTGTCCATCTCGGGCTGCATGCTGTTCGCGTACATATTTGCCCGGGAAAGGAACCGCCAGCGAGACGATCTTATGCGCCTTTCGACGCGGGACGGGTTAACAGGTGCGGGGAATCGAAGGGCATTTGACGAACGCCTGGACGAAGTTATCCGGATGCAGAAAAGAAACCCGGTGACCGAATCCATGTTGATCATTGACCTGGATGATTTCAAAAACATCAATGACACCCTGGGACACACCAGGGGAGACCAGGCACTAAAAATCGTTGCGGACACCATCACGACAAGACTTCGCGCTGGAGACGGGCTCTACCGTTATGGAGGCGATGAATTTATCGTACTTGCCAATACGGATATCAAGTCTGCCATGGTCCTGGCAGACGAACTGAGGTTAAAGGTAGAAGAAATCTCTACCACCAATGAACTCCCCGTCACACTATCGGTGGGCGTGACCCAACACCTGCCCGATGAATCTGCCGAGCATTGGATAACTCGCACTGACACCGCGCTGTTCGAGGCCAAACGTGCAGGCAGAAACCGGGTTCATTCCGGGAAAGCGAAGTTGGCAGCAGGATAGGCTTGCGGCGTCGAGGTAACGATCTCAAGATCCCGCAGGCGAATCCTCACCACAGCAAACGGCACACCGGACACTGCAAAGGATGTTAAGGAAAAATACCCTGAACTAATATTAAGAACTAATATTAAGAACTAATATTAAGAACTAATATTAAAAACCACTACTACCAGTGGAGAATATTACTGGTGGCGAATTACTTCACCTTCCTGCATGAAAATGATCTCTTCTGCGATATTTGTCGCCAGGTCACCCAGTCGTTCCAGATTAGAGGAGATCGTCATGTAAGAGATTGCAGGCGCTATCATCTCGGCGTTTTTCTCCATGGCATTCTGCAACACCTGGAATGACCGCGCGTGAAGGGCATCCAGTTCATCATCCATGGCGAGGACATCCCGGGCGATATCAGGGTCACGCATTGTCAGTGCGGTTATCGCAAGACGCGCCATCCTGGATCCAATCTCACCCATCTTCACCAGATCGATGTCTGACACTACCCTCGGCTGATCTTTCAAGAACCGCACTCTCTCTGCGATGTTAACGACCTGGTCGCCCATTCTTTCAAGATCATTGTTTACCTTTAACACAACAATCAGAAACCTGAGATCCGCCGCGACCGGCTGGTGCAACGCCATAAGCTTGAGACACTCATTTTCAATCTCAACTTCCATTTCATTCACGCGCTCTTCAGAATCGAGGATTTCATCCGCAATACTAAGGTCGAAATTCTGCAGCATGACCGTCGACTTTGCAGAGGATTCGACAACCAACGTGCCGAGGTCCGAGATTTTTTCGTTCAACCTGGTGAGGTCTCTTTCAAAATGTTTAGTCATAGCTGTTATCCAAACCTTCCGGTGACATATTCTTCAGTTCGCTTGTTACTGGGATTAGTGAAAACCTGTTCGGTATCGCCATATTCAACCAGCACACCATTTTCCAGGAAAGCAGTATGTTGTGAGACTCTTGAGGCCTGTTGCATGTTGTGAGTCACGATAACGATGGTGTAATTTTCTTTCAGCTCAAAGAGCAGATCTTCTATCCTGGCCGTTGACACAGGATCGAGCGCAGAGCAAGGCTCGTCCATCAGTATTATCTCGGGCTCCATCGCCAGTGTCCGGGCGATACATAGACGCTGCTGCTGCCCTCCTGACAGGTTAAGTGCCGATTCATGCAACCTGTCCTTGACCTCGTCCCACAGGGCCGCCTGGCGAAGCGCCTTTTCAACACGTTCATCAAGGTCTCCATCGAAGCCATTAATACTCGGCCCCCATGCGACGTTCCTGTAAATCGATTTCGGAAAGGGGTTAGGTCTCTGAAAAACCATCCCGATGCGCAACCGAACTTCTACCGGATCAGTTTTCTCGTCATAAAGATCTTCATCACGAAACGATATTCGCCCGGTTTGCTCACAGCCATGAATGAAGTCATTCATCCGATTAAGCGATCTTAACAACGTGCTCTTTCCACATCCCGATGGTCCGATGATAGCCGTAATCATTTTTTCATATATCGCCAGGGAAACGTTGCGAACCGCAAGCTCTCCTCCATAACTGATACAGGCGTCATCGATATTCAAAATGACCTTCTCTTCACTACTCATTTGATTCTCACTTTATTCGACTCCCTCGATATCGGATATACACCGCAAGGGCATTCATCATTAACAAGACCAACAACAGGACCACAATTCCAGCTGATGCCAGCTCATGGAACTCTTCCTGCGGACGCGACGTCCAATTGAATATCTGAATTGGAAGCGCGGTGAACTCATCCATCGGACCTTCGGGCACAAAGGCAACGTAGGTCAGTGCGCCAATCATGATCAGCGGTGCTGTTTCACCAATCGCACGGGAAATTGCAAGAATGACTCCGGTCAGGATGCCAGGCAATGCTGAAGGCAAAACGTGTGCGCGAATGACCTGCCAGCGGGTTGCACCCACCGCAAAAGCTGCCTGTCGAAGGGATCCGGGAACAGCCCGGATAGCTTCCTTGGCAGCAATAATAATAACGGGCAGGATCAACAGACTCATTGTCAACGCGCCGGAAAGCACACTTCTCTCGAACTGAAAGAACCTGACAAAAATCGCCAGACCAAGAATCCCGTAAACGATCGAGGGCACACCCGCGAGGTTCGCGATGTTAATGTTGATTAACTCGGTGAACCTGGTTGGCCTGGCGTATTCCTCAAGATAAACGGCCGCGAGGACACCAATCGGAATGGCAATCGCCGCCGTCATCGACACCAGCCAAAGGGTTCCGGCAAGTGCTGATTTAATCCCGGCCTTTTCTGGAAAGCGAGATGGAAAACTCGACAAAAACTGCGAATCCAGCCATGGCAGACCCAGGACTGACACCTGATAAATCAGCAAGCCCAGAATAAGGACGGCAAACCCCGTGACGCCGATACAAAAATACCTGAAGAACGCTGCCTTTTTATGACGCCATGCAAGGTTACTCTTAGCAGCCATTATTCGTAGACCTCCTGATACCGTTTCATGATCATGTTCGCCGCGATATTCAGGCATAGCGTGACAAGGAACAGCACAGCGGCAACCGCAAATAACGTCTGGTAGGTCAATGTCCCTGCGGGCGTGTCGCCGAGGGAGACCTGCACGATGTAGGCCGTCATGGTCTGGATACTCTCAAGTGGATTCATTGTCAGGTTAGGTGTTGCACCTGCAGCCAGGGTTACAGCCATCGTTTCCCCGATCGCACGCGAAATCGCCAGTACAAAGGCAGCAAAAACACCGGACAATCCGGCTGGAACAACGACTCTCGTTGTGACCTCAAAGGAGGTTGCACCCAGGGAATAAGCGCCTTCTCTCAAAGAATCAGGCACTGCACGGAAAGCGTCATCACATAAAGATGCGACCATTGGTAAAACCATAATACCTACAACAATAGCCGCACTGGCCGCGTTAAACACATCGGTTTCCGGTAGAACCGTCCGAAGTATCGGCGTCACGAACGTTAGCGCAAAAAACCCATACACGACTGTGGGAATCCCCGCCAATACTTCAAGTACGGGCTTAAGGATATTGCGAGCCCGTTCACTGGCATACTCACTGAGGAATATTGCACAGGCAAGACCGACAGGTAACGCGACCAGTGATGCACCAATAACGATAAGCGTTGTACCGGCGAGCAGTGGCAGGAGCCCATAAGACTTCGGAACGAGCAACGGCGACCAGCGAGTGCCGAAAAGAAATTCGACAACGGATACATGCTGCAGGAACCCCCATGTTTCAACCGCCAGAATCACAATGACCGCAACCGTGGTAATCGTTGATATAGCGGCACATAGAAAAAAAACCCCCTGGAGAGAATTCTCCAGGTAGCGAGGGGCACGAGCTTTCATACTAAGCATTAACCGTCATTACCATACAACACGGAAAGGGTTGCGCCTTCACCATAGGCGGTACCTGTGACTCGATCTGCAATGCGCTGTGCAGCGGCTTTGTAGACATCCGCGGGCAGGGAAACGTAGCCAACTTCCTCGGACAATGCACCAGCCTGCTCAAGGTAAAAATCAACAAATGCTGCGACCGCGGGGTTGTCCAGCGACACCGGATTAACGTAGATATATATCGCACGGGAAAGCGGTTTGTAGCTACCATCGTTGATCGTCTGCAGCGTTGGTTTCACGGGACCATCACCACCATCAACCGGCACAACCTTCAGCTTGTCCTGGTTCTCTACATAATAAGCAAACCCGAAGTACCCCAGCGAATACTTGTCACCGGCAATCCCCTGAACAAGAACATTGTCATCTTCACTGGCGGTAAAGTCTGCGCGAGAAGCCTGCTCCTTGCCATTGATCACGTGGGTGAAGTAGTCAAACGTTCCACTGTCAGTTCCAGGACCGTATAGCTTTATTTCTTCATTCGGCCATCCTTCCCTGACATCCGCCCAGGTTGTTACAGTGGAATCAGGGTTCCAGATGGCGTTAAGTTCTTGAACCGTCAAATAATCAACCCAATCGTTTTCAAGGCTAATGACGAGTGACAGTCCGTCAAACGCCACGGGGACCTCTATGAACTCAACTCCCTTGGCGGCAGCTTGTTCCTGCTCGCTGCCTTTGATGACACGTGAGGCATCATTGATATCGACCTCTCCGGCCAGGAACTTCTTGAATCCTCCGCCAGTACCTGACACACCAACAGTTACCCGCACCCTGGGTGCGACTGTTGAAAATTCTTCAGCGACAGCTTCGCTGATTGGGAACACCGTGCTTGAACCGTCCAGTCGCACCTTGCCAGATAACACGGATCCTTCGCCAACAGGCATCGGCTCGTTGGATTCTGAACAGCCATAAAGCGCAAATATACAAAGTAGGGCAGCTAATAATTTACTCATCTTGAAACTCCAGTAAGAACTGGGCGCATTAAAGACACCCCACATTAAGATTTGTTAAAGATAGTTTTAAGTTACCCTCCTTTGCGCGACAACCCTTCTCAAAATAGCCCTCTAATTATTCAAAACCGGTCATTCTAAGGACCATTCAGCCGGAAATACTGAATTACCGATTTGTTTAACACCGTCTTAACAAAGACTTAACATAAGCTCGTTAACTTCTCCGCCCATTATTGGTCAAACCAGATATCTATCGATCAAGAATATCAACCTGGATGGCCTACGTTGAATAGCGGGAAAACGAGGTTTTAACGTCTTTGGCAGCAACATGAAGAACGTTTTTTACAGGCCGGCCGGGAAAGGATTAGTGGTGGATGAAGACGATCTTCCTGAAGGTTTCGGATTCACTTAATTCGCGCTGTAACTACTTATTGGGGAAGTAATTAAACTATGAACAAACTTGGAAAGAAGTACCAAACCAAAGGCAGCACCAGACCAATGCTCATTCTGGCAACCGGGCTGATCTTTTCCTTCTCATCGGCCTCAGCCGAAGAAGGAAATACAAGCTGGAAGGACACCCTCAAAAGCGCGGGCAAAGTCTACTCAAGTGACAGCAATCCCGTGATTCAAGAGGTGAAGCTATTTGGACGTGCCCACGCCCAGTGGAATTATTCTGATGGCGATAGCGCCGGTGAAGACTTCAGCGGCAGTGGAGAAGAGCTGCGCCGCCTTCGAGCGGGGGCATCGATAAAATTCCTCAATGGCTTTAAGGCTCTCGGCCGGTTGAATCTTGAAGAAGGCGGCTTTGGCGATACGCAACTTGGATACGAGAGCTTCGACGAACTCTATCTTGAGTATGGGAAAAAAGCACTGTTCGGCTTCGATCGTGCCTCAATCGGTTACGGTCGCTACAAGCTGCTATTCGGCGGCGAAGAGCACCAGTCTTCCAAAAAAATCAAGACCGTTGAACGTAGCGGGCTAAACAACCATTTTGGCAGCGCCCGCCCTACCGGTCTCGTGCTAAATGCTGAGAAGAATAATATAAAGTATATTGCTGGCGTCTACTCAACCGAAGCGGACGACAAAGCCTGGGCCAACTGGAACGGTGGCATGGCTTTTCAGGGAAGCGTTGAGTTTGACGCCTTCAAAGGATCCGTCATCGCCGATTTCGTTTACGCCGATGATTCAGATAATGACCGGTCAGTCTTTGATTACGACTGGGCGAGTTCGGTGACCTATAACCGTGCCTTTGGTGATCTGAATGTCATGACCAATCTCACCTACGCAGAGACCGGGAAGGAAAACATCTACGGATTCGTCATTGTTCCCTCGATGTTTCTCATTGAAAACAAGCTGGAAGCCGCCTTTCGCTACCAGTGGGGTCATTCCACCGTTGATGGACAGGTGCCAAAGAGCAGCAGTAGTCGCGGCATTCGCCGGGTGGCCAGCAATGATGGCGTGGGGACAGGCTCGGGCGATAACAACCACACCCTCTACGCCGGTTTGAACTACTATATCGCTGGTGATCACGCCAAGATCATGACAGGCATCGAGTACGAGAAGATCGACGGCAATCTGGGACGTGACTTGGACGGCGTGACTTTCTGGACTGCTTTCCGCATCTACTTTTAGGCAGGTAATTTCGAACAATGTCACGGGGCTATCACCTAAAATACTTAACCAATACAAAGGTTTAGCCCCAGCGCTGCCACCAGCGAACTAAAGACTGATCCAGCCTTTTGTTCGCAGCGTACATATGAGTACAATCTCTTATGCGTGACACTTTGATTAACGTAGCACTATTCCCTATTCCTGACTTTGTTGCATTTCCTGGCACCAACGTCCCACTACACGTTTTCGAGCCCAGATATCGACAAATGGTGAAAGATGCGGTCGAGCACGATCGTATGATCGCCGTCTGCCACACA
>Ga0222634_1000996_pt1 | contig 10756 bp, 11 predicted proteins | sample AntAcemetageno50_FD_179807 | JGI IMG/M metagenome (GOLD analysis project Ga0222634, IMG submission 179807) | Saline water microbial communities from Ace Lake, Antarctica - #50 | ecosystem: Environmental > Aquatic > Non-marine Saline and Alkaline > Saline | place: Antarctica: Ace Lake | collected...
CTAAGAGCCGCTTGGTGTGAGGCGTTATCAAATTCGACTTCTTCCTCCATCTCCGCAGGCGTTATCTCATTGGTTTTCATGTTCTGCCATGCGATCGTAACACCGTTAGAATCTCTGAGAGGAACCGATAATCCTTCACTTATCTGAGTTCTTAAAATAGGTAAAACACTGTCCTCAAGGTACGTGGCTGCATCTTGGGGGTTTTCAGCGCCAAGGGCCATTACGCGGTCAAATATAGCGGTATCAGCACCTATTAGCTCCATTCTTGCTCGCATATCCATACCAATCCTTCCGCTATCCTGTACATTGCCGCTCTTAAACAAGTTTGTAAGCGCGGGTGTATCAAGATAAATAGAATTAATTATCTCTTGCTTCTTGCCTGCATCCATAGGAGGGTTATTAGCAGCGTCAATCTGCTGCTGTGCCCGCTCCTGTTGAAGACCTTGTGTTTTTAAGGTGCTTTCGTCCATAGTCGCTTGGCGTTGTTGCTTAGAGGCAATTAGCTCATCTTCTCTAGCCTGATCGTTAAGGCGAGTTAATGGGGAAGAAAAGTCTCTTTGCTTTACGCTTAATGGGATTCTTGCGTCTGGTCTTGGCATCTCTGTTCCCTAGTAATTCTGGTTAGCTATTTTGTCAGCGTCGGATTCTTTCTTAGGTGCGAACACTTGAGGCAATATGATCTTGTTCAAATCTGACAAAGCGCCCGTTACCGCGTCAGTCGAGCCAACTATTCCAGCCGCTTCAGCATCGCCCCTGCCGATTAGCGTATCAGCGGCATTAGCTGCTTGCCGATTGAGTATATTCGACTTATTAACGCCCAGATTAGCCTCATTGCCTGCTATTTGAGTTGTAGTATTGGTATTCAGGTTAGCAAGGTCAGCAGCGCCGCGTGAAGCGATGTTAGCAATATTAGAGCCTTCGTTAAGCCCTGCTTGGACAAACTGTTGTGCGCCCCTGTCTACAGCGTTAGCAATTGACCCGCCCCTATCTTGTTCTATTTGAGCAAGCTGATTACCAGCGCCTTGAGCATTCGCAGCTAAGTCACCACCGCGCTTAGTCACAAGGTTAGCCAAGTCTCTAGCCGCCGATTGCTCATTGTTTGCCTGATTGACTCCAGAGCGTTCAACGAGGTCGGATAGTGACATTCCAATGTTCTGTTCAATGCCTGAGATTGAATTCGCTGTGTTCTGCTCTGCATTAGCGACTTGTGAGGCTGCGCTTACACCTAGATTGGCAATATTGAGCCTTTGGGTGATGGATGAGTCTAAAAGCTGATTACCGACCGCTAAGAGCTGATTACGAAGCTCTAATGAAGTCCCGCCGCTTTCAAACTTGCCTGTAGCCGCCCTACCTGCCGTAAGCCTGCTTTCTGCTTGTTGGGCTATTTCATCAAAGAACGGGTTATCAAGAATGAATTGCTTTTGGGCTTCAGGGTCATTAGCTAAGGCGCTCGCGTTCTCAATGGATAGCTGTCCAGCGTCAATAAAGGGCTGAAAGTCGCTTCTAATCGCAGATAATCCACGCTCTTGAGCCGCTATAGCTCCTGCTCTAGCAAAGTCTAGCTTCTGCTCTGCCGAGTTAGCTGAGGATTGTAAAATGCTGTTAACAAGATCACGGCCTGTCTTAATGTTTCCAGAGGCTTCACCAAAGGACTCATTGATGAAATTGGCCGCATTCTCTCTAGCTGCGTTGATAAATCCACTTGCTGCTATTGCAGATGAGTTAATCGCTTCTTCTTCAAGGTTATAGGCTAATACAAGCTCATCACGCGCTCTCTGAGAGGATGATCTAATATTATCAGCCGCGACATTAGCGCCTTGACGTATAAGCCCCTCAGAGCGATCTGCGCCTTCCCTAAGCGTCTTATTAGCCCTCTCGGTCTGATCCTCTAGGATTGTTTGAGAGAGTCCCGCGTTCTTCTCGAAGACAGCTAAAGCCCTATCTGCTGCTGCCGCCTGAGTGTCAGCCGCATCTCTAGCGCCTCTATCTCCGAATAGGCCGCCGAAGATGGAGCCTGCCACGCCTATGGCTGCTGCTACTGGGTTTGCCATTTGATTAACTCCATTATTCGCATATTATCTCTATGCTGCTGAACTTGGTTCATATTTCTATCCAATTAGTTCCATCGCTCATTACAGTGACAGAATCCATTGTAGCGACCGTTTTGTTAACCACGCCGTCTATTGTTCCCGCTAAAGTCACGTTCCCGCCGCTGGAGTTCTTTAAAACCCGGATATTGCCCTCAGGCTCATCTCTTAATGTAACCGTTACTCCTGAGGTGGTCGCATTCACTACGTAGTCGGTCGCAGAAAAAGTGTAATTAACGCCTGTCTCAGTATACGACTTAACGCTAGTTTTTAGTAAATACTCAACATTAACGAACAGTATCCTTAATGCCTCTTTTTGCTGCTCCAGATAAGACGAAATAGACGCGTCTCTCTTCATTTGGATAGGAACTAATACGGGTGGCGGCTGCATTTTTCTCATATGCCCATCTCAACTTCTATGCCAGCCGAGTACCAGCTTGAGTAAACGGGGTCTGTAGACACCAGCTTAAACACCCAGTTATCAAACGACTCGCCGATATCAAAGTCTATCGTGGTCAATACGCCCATCTTACCCACATCACCCCATATTTCGTTACCAAAGTTCTCACCGTCTTGGGAGTAACTGAGCGAAATCTGAGGGTCAGAGCCTTGTCCAGCCAAAATGCCCGTTCCTGTCTTGCCAATAATCCGCATGTAGGCAATCTCTAACTCTTTGCCAGGTTTTCCAAACAACCCGCCGTGAATAGGCGATAAAACCCTTTCTCTGCGAATAGTTGCGCCGTTGTCAGTGTAGGTGTCACCGTCTAATTCAAGTATATTGCCTGTTTCATCAGCGATAAAATGTCTGCCATAGGCGAAAGCGTATCCATCCCCGTTATAACGATCGCCTGTAGTGCCTGAAGATAGCTCAAACCACTGGCCGCCTTTAGGAAAGATGTACGTCTTGTTGCCTATGGGTAATTTAAGGACATAAAACCACTGACCATCAACTTCCATAGCCCATCCAATTGCATCACCTCTAGTCGGCAACGCCGCTATATCGCGCACAATCTCTCTAGGCAATAACGGAGTCGGCACGCCGCCTAGCAGATAATAGACTTGGTTATCAGCGCCAAAGAAGTAAACACCCTTGTCATCAGAGGCAACCGAGTGAACAGCGCCTAGACCGATGTTAATCATCCCGCCCTCAACTCGATCAAAAGGAGGATTTCCCGTACCGGAGTTCCACCATTGCTCAATCGCCTCACTACCGAACATATAAACAATATTGCCGTAAGCATAAGGTCTTAATAGAATATCTGCCTTAGACTCCGCTGTAGCGTAATTGAGAGCGTTTATTGTAAGAGGTAGCCCAACATCAGATACGCCGAAACGTCCTCCAGCGCCGTTGTAGAGCGCCTGAGAGTTCAATACAGTAACAGTATCGGGGGATTCAAAGTCTGTGTCGGTTCCTACAGTGAAAGTTGTTCCATCCCACGTATAAGCAACGCCATCAGCGGTAATAATGACCGTAGAGGAAAGTCCGTCAAATACGGCTTGTGAGTCGCCTGCCACTGTGCCGATAGTTGTTTTGATGCCCGAACTATTGACCGAGAACAAAGTAGTGCCAGAGAGTTTATAAAGTATGTCTTGGTGGGCGAATATGCCCCGATTAAGCCCCTCACCGGTAGCAAAAGGCTTTAGACCATAAAAAGACTCTAAAGTGTAGGGGGAGCGAGCGTTCTTAGCATCTTGAATCTGAGGCCAGAAATTAACGGTTCGCTGTGCGGTTAGACTTAAATCCTTTGCTTTGAAAGTCCCTCCCGCAAGAATGACAGGGAGATAAGCCACTAAAAGTTCTCCGGCTCACTCAAGGATTCGTAATCAGGTGTAGCGAAGTCTTTTATCTTTGTGTAAGCCACTGACCGCTTTGAGATGATTCTCGCAGCCCTTACGTCAGAACACCCTATATCCGACATAGCATTAAACGCCATTAAAACAGACACATGCGGGGAGGCGGCATCAGGGATAGGAGTATTGGCAGCAGATGACCAGATAGTAAGGCGCATGTTTTTAAGGTCGGCATACACCTCAAGATAGGCTTGATCTAAACGGTCTTTAATGTCGTTATTGATTGCCTGCCCGAGCCGGTGCTTGCCTAAAAGGCCCGCCGCCGTGTTCCTAACTGTCGCCATCGTTGCCATGTTCTACTCTTTGTTGGGTTTGACTGCCTTCTTGACTGTTTTCTTAACCGCTTTCTTGACCACGGGCTTCTGCTCGGCCTTCAGCTTAAAGCATCGATGGTTTTCTAATTTCTGTAATACTTCAGGGTCTATCACTTCTACATATTCTTGGTTAAGGCGAAACCGCACCTTGCCCATAAATTTGATTGAAGCAGGGGGATTGTCACCACTGCCAATATATTGATACTTAGCCATTACATAGTCCTCAGTGTTTGAGTTAAATTGCCGAATTCTTGACCGCCATCAACAGCGCGGCCTACTTGTGACAATTTCGTGTAAACCTGAATAGCCGCGTCATGCTGCGCTTGCTTTATCTCCAGTGCTTTCAGTTGGTCACTACACTCCTGCTTCTTCACTTCGTGCCTTTCGACCATGTTCAGGAAATCGCCCTCAGAGAACGGGTGCTTCGGCTCTGGCGCATTGCCCGTAACCCCTTCCATGTAAGAAGGCTCGCCCAGTGGACAGCCCGCAGGAAGTGTTACCTGAATACCTTTAGCGGTACAAAACCCCAGCCACCGCTGCATAATAGGCTGTTCATAGAAGTATTCTTGGTTATCAACCCCCATGTCACAGCCCCAATACCCTATCTCGTCAATGTCAGGGCGTGAGTACAGCGCGTAAGCAGTCATGTAAGCAGGGGTAGACGTTAAATAGTCACCGCCCATCAATTCTCTCGCCTTAGCGAAGTCGAAAACCTCAATAAACTCGTTATCGACGGGATATTCTTCACCCACTACCATAGGGAACTTGAGAGTGGTCAGCCATTCGGCGTACCCGTCAACCCGATTAGAGAAGTCATTGTGAATCTCGAAAATCAGGTCTATGCGCTTGTGGTCGTACTGTTGCACCTGATTGCCTAATACCCATATCTCCCAATCGTGGTCGTCAAAAGGCGCTTTCTCCCATGACTCCGCGCCACCTACAATAGCGATCTTCCTCTTAGTCTTTACTACCGACAATGGATTAGATGATGTTTGCAAGTGGAATCCTTTTAAGGTCTGTGAGGTCGGTGTTTTGTAGTTTCACCGCTTCACTGTTGGGTAGATTATGACGGTTTGTGTATACAAGCGCGTCGTCGTGTCCTAATAGCTGATCGCATTGGTTGCAGTAAGGGAACTTCTCGAACTTGCCCTTCTCATGCGCCTTGCGTAGCTTATTGTACTTCTTGCCATGAAGAACCTCCATAACAGGTGTAGTGAAAGCATTGCCCAGCTTCATCGTGTTATTAAAATCGTAGCAGCAGGGAATAACCGTTCCATCCCACTGTATATGAAGGCTTCCATTCTTCGGCCTTCCGCAAGAGGTTTTAGCCCCCTGTCTTCCCCGATAATGTCTGCCGTCGCCAAAATTGTGCGGCTTCCACACCTCTACCGAGTCCACTCTATGCTCCCAGAAATCTAGGAACTCGCTGTAATGCTCATTACCCAAAAACTGTAGGTAAGAAATCATCACCTTCGTATCTCCCCGAACATCGAGGAATTCTAAAATACCCTTCTTAGACCTGTTAAAGTCCAACTTCTGCATAATCTCGTTATAAGATTCGGGACTCATGCCATAAAAACTAATACGAAGCTCATCAAGCCCCGCATCGGCAATCGCCTGTCCCCTCTTGTGAAGGAGTGAGGCGTTCGTTATGACATAAGTCCTTAATCCCTTGGACTTCGCGTAAGCAATCTTTTTCTCTAGATTCTTATCTAAAAAAGGCTCCCCAAATCCCGTTAAGGTGACTTGGGTGCAGCCTAGTTCAGATACTTCGTCTATAGACCTTTCATACTTCGTTTGGTCCATTATCCCGTGTGGTCGGGTATGAAGGTCACGAGGACACATAACGCACTCTGCGTTACATTGATCTGTCACCTCATACCTAACCTCGGAATGTTGCAGCATCAATCTAACGTGTAATACAAATCAGCTACTACAGTGCCGCCAACATCTAGGGCAACGCCTGTTACGCTGAGATACACGTCTAGTTCTCCACCTGGGTCTTCAGTCACTCCGCTAACATAATCCCAAGCCGGTGTGCCGATATTATTGATAGTCTTGATCATCTTGACACCCGCCGAAGCAGTGCCACCGTCAAGACCGTCGTTAATAGCGTCAGGGTCAGAAGTTACGTTTGAGTCAACAGAAGCCAAACCAATATCTAGGTCAGGTGAAGCCGTTGACAAGTCATCCCAATAAAGCTCAGAAGAGCCTGTAAGTCGGGCATTAGAGGGAATGCGAGCAAGTTTAAATGTTTGCCCTACAGTAGCACCCGCAGCAATTTCGATAAGAGCGGAGACACTTTTTACAGTGCCGGAGTCACCCTTACCAAGAGTTGCTGTATTCGACCGTTGGACTGTTGCCGTTCCGTTATAAGTTAAATCCGTCATTTTTTAGCTCCTTAGCAAAGTCAATGCGGTTGAATTGGTTAATGCAGCGGCTGGTGATGCTGTTACGGCTGATACAGCGGCAATACCAGCAAATGAAGCACTGGTTGTCCCTGCGGCAGTCAAAACAGCATTCACGGCAGCTTTATTAGCCGCCATCACTGCAATATTTGTGGCATGGTCTGTCTGAATCTCGTTAACAAGGTCGGTAGCGTTCGCCAGCCATGTCCAAAGAGATTTTTGATCCATACCGGAGACTGTTAAGTCTCCCACTAATGGTCTGTTAGAAGCCATGTTGCCTCCTAAGAATCAACTACGGCAGAGTGGAAAGAAGTGATCATTCCATGCTGCTTATTGTTATAGAAAGTCTTCTTAATATCGTGCTTCATAGCAACACCCACACCATTTAAGAAATCGTAGTCGTCTTCTTTGCGGCGTTTGAATTCCGCATTCCGACCCATCACAAAAGCAATCGCTTGAGCGCCACACATCGCACCAAAGCCAACACGCGAACTACCGTTACCCGCGTTATTAAGGCCATCAGCCGTTGCATTCGCACCCCAAACACCGCTGTACACGCTGTCAGGATCACCACCATCAATGAACAAGTCCATATCAGGTACTTCTTTAATGATTACGCCGTCATAAACGAGGTCGCCATCAGCGAAGATAGGGTTATCCATTACAACGCGAGGTCGCGCTTCGCGGTTAGCTTGCATGATAGTTGAATCAGCTTTCAAATCACGAAAACCGAATGAACCAACGAAGAAGACAAACCAAGCAGTCTGATTTTTCCGAATCTGATAAGGACGAATAAGAGGCTTGGCCGTCTTACACATTCTCTTCAGTAGGGAAACCATGCCCGCAGTTAGCTTATCGTTAGTAGTGTCGATAGTCGCTAGTGACGCTGTGTGGTCGCCTGAAGTGTTGTTTGACTTAGCCGCACCGTACAAAACTCGGTCTTGGTTAGCCGCATTCCACGCGTCGAAGTTAGCCGCAGTAGCACCAATTGCACCAAATGCGCCTTTAGTACCACCGTAGTTAGCGTAAGTAGAACCTGCCTGAATAGCACCCAAACCTTGAATTATCTGGTCGCGCTTCAGTTCCATTGACCAGTTCATCAAAGCGGGACGCGCTTCGTTAAATAAGTCAAATTCAGCGAGTTCATTCTCTTCGTTATCCACTAAAACGCCTTGACGATAATAAGTCGGCTGGCATGTTTGCGCATAGTTGGAGAGAGCTTGCTCGCTACCGGATAGTTGACTAGAGCCTTCAACACCACCGCCGCCAATCTTGGCGATTAGAGGGATGGAAATCTTCTTCAGGTTCTTGTTAGTTTGGATGATAGAGTTTTGATCGTTTCCGATGTAGGCTCCAAACACCCCTTCACGCACGTATTCACGGCGTACTTCTTTTTGAAAACGGGTTACTTTATTGCCCGCACTTATAGTACTTGATGTCATAATTGCCTCGAAGGCTAGTCATCAAAAACGTCGATTACATCCTTAGACTTATCATCTACTTCAACGTCGTTCTTTAGACTAGCGGCTGCATTGGTTAAGTTAGGCAGCTCAGTCGGGTCGATTTTTAGCCTAGCAAGCAAATCTTTAGTAATCCTTTCCTCCATCTTACTTTCGAAGTCAGGGGCAGACCTTTCAAGATTCCTCTCATGCTCCTTAGCATGTTGATAAGCAAATTTCGCTGGATTAGCCGAAGCATTAAATTTAGCAAGTAACTGGTTGTCAGTAATCGACAGACTTCCATCCTCATTCTCTTCAGACACTAAACCCATGAATACACCTTGATATTTATCAAAGTCCTCATGCATGTCGCGCATCAGATCTTGAGTAAGATTTATCCTGTCTGTTAGCCTATCTGAAGCAGAATTCGACTTTAAGTAGTCATCATAGCCTTCAGGGTCGGTTACTGGGTCCGGTCGCTCTCTAAGTTTCGCTTCAGCCGCTTGCCTGCGACCTCGTTCCGCTTTTACTGCTGCCTTCAGTCCGGTTACTTCTGAGCCTTCGTCTTTCGAGGCTGGCGTTTCCTCTTTGGCTTCCTCTTCAGCTTTCGCTTCAGGTTCTTCCTTTTCGCCCTTTTCCGCTTCGGATTCTACTTCAGCTTCAACTTCAACTTTGGTTTCTTCCTCTACTTCATCAAAAACATCAGTATCATTAGTATCCATCTTTACCTCCACACCCGTTAAACTCGGTGACAGTTATTACACCCGAACGGCGGTGACCCGTAAAATCTTTACACGCTAACTTGTGGCTTAGGGTCTGGATTTTCAGACAAACTCACCGCTTCAAGTTGCTTCAGTATATCATCCATTTTGCGATTAACAGTAGAGGCTTTTATTTCCTCTGTTTCTGCTTGATCCTTTTGAATCTTAACAGCTCTCTCTGACTCACTAAGCTTCTTGTCCATTTCATTGGCTTGCTCTGCCGCCTGAGCCTGCTGCGCTCTACGCTTCTCAATCTTCTCGATTAGCTCATCTTTGCCACGTAACTGAGACAATTCGATAATCTCCAGCACGTCTATGTCTTGGCCTTGAGCGAATTGAGTGAGTAACTGAAACTGCTCTTGTTGGATATTGACCACATCAAAGGACTGGTCTATCACTAAATCCATATCTAACGTCGCGGTTTCGTTCTTAACTTCCACAATCTCCTGCAAACGTGGATTTTTGCTCTGAATTAAGAACTGAAGCAATTTCTCTGCGTCTTGACGTTGTTGAAGGGGTAAAGACTCATCCTCGGCGCTTTCAGTCAGCATTTGAGAGGCTGTTACCTCGGCATTAAGCCCTACCCATCTCAAGTCGTCCTGGTTGTCAGTGACCCGAATCCACTTCTCACGGCTCCAGAATTGCTTCACACGCGCCCAAACCTGTTCGTAAATACGCTTTTCCCATCCTCTAAGGACGGCATACTGGCGGTTTAGCTCTAAAGACGATCCTTGCTGTAATTTATCAAGGGCGACACCAGATATGTCTTTGCCGTCATTATTTCCGGCCAATGGGGCTGAAAACGACCCTCTATCCATCTCGCTCTTAGCGTCTTGGTAGAGATTAAACTGCGCATTAGACATATCAGCTGTGGTGATAATTCCGAAATCTTTACCAAACTGTGCGTCACCGTCAATCTCCAAGTGACCATCAGGCTTAGATAGCTCTTTCTTCGCCGCACCTACGTTTTGTATGGCGTTTTCATTGCCGTAAGTCTGTCGCATAGAGTTAAGATGCAAGAACTTTGACCTACGGTGGTTTATTTCGTCCTGTTGCGACAAAAATCCTGCAACTTCGCCGTATCGGTTGTTATCGCGGTCAATATTGGCCGAACACAGCTCAATCGGGTTCATAGGAAGGCCGGATTCGTCTAAATACGGGGAGTCAGCCAAAGGCATAATATCGTAATCACCGCTAAAGATGCTCATCTGCCACACATCTTTGATTTTCTCAAAGTGCATAGTCAGCCGAACACGCATTCGTTTAGAGTCGTTCTGCGCCCAAATAGGGCGGTCAGCGGTAGTATCATCATCTTCAACGGATTCGGATTCTAGCTTGCTTAAATCAATTTTCTTGTTAGGAAAGAAATCAGGCACATCCAGCAAGTCCATCCAGATAAACATGCCCATGAATCGCGCATCTTTAAAGTCTTTCAGTCTTGAATGGGGGTCAAAGTAGATCCTATCCCACGGAATACGGTCAATGCCTATCTCAATCTCTTCGCCTTTACGTTTTACAGACACAAACGCGCCCGAGTAGCCCTCAACAAAGAAGTCTTCAGATACATCAAGGCGAGTTAGTTGGAAATTAGTGTTATCAGCTACATAACGTAAGGCATCAGTGACTACATGAGAGGCTTTTTCGTGCTTTTGGGTGCGGGGGAAGGCTTTGGGGTCTGATTTTCTCAGCTCATAAAGCCCTACAAGTCCCTCGACCTTCGGCTTAATGCGGTTTACAACGATGGGAGCTTGTCGTCTAAGCCTTAGTTTAGCGGCTTCGTCGGCTGTCCACTGCTTGTTATCGTAGTAATCGCGGCATTTTTGGGAAAGCTCTCTAGCGTCCTCAGTGTCATTAAGGAACTCTTCTACGAGTTGTTTGGGAGAAAGTCTTTCCATT
>Ga0222634_1001005_pt1 | contig 10682 bp, 9 predicted proteins | sample AntAcemetageno50_FD_179807 | JGI IMG/M metagenome (GOLD analysis project Ga0222634, IMG submission 179807) | Saline water microbial communities from Ace Lake, Antarctica - #50 | ecosystem: Environmental > Aquatic > Non-marine Saline and Alkaline > Saline | place: Antarctica: Ace Lake | collected...
TGTTAGTGTTTCTCGTATTGTTAGAGAGTAACTTCTGTTTATTGTTCTTCGTAAGCTTGTTAAGTGTATTCAAGTATTTGATCATATCTTGACGCTCCTTCTTGCGTTCACTTTGAGCCTTCTTGTTTACCTGAAGCTGGTTGGCTTCATTCTTAACATTGTTGTATGATTTAGAATTGTTAGCCATCAACTTATTTTTGTTAGAATTATTCAACATGTTTAGGGTGTTGAGATATTCCATGAGTTCACGGCGAATCTTCTCACGTTCCTCAGTATTCTTCTTACTTTTGAGTTGTTCAGCCCTTTTACGTAACCTGACATTGTTGCGAGGGTTCACGTCAAAATTCTTTAGAACCAAATTTTTATCATTTTGCTCTAGACCTAAATTAGTCATAAAGAGAGCAAGCTGATTCCTTCTATTTTGAATCCTGTCAGTCTCTAGTTGTTTAGCTTCTTGTAAGATTGCATTCGCGGTTGAAGTATTGTTACCAAACTTTTCCATAAAAGATTCACGGTTTTGGTTTGTTATGTCAAGATTGACTAGAGATCTAAGCAATTTCTTCCTTTTTTCCGCTCTATTCGTGTTATTTATCTCTTTCTTCAATGCATTAGCTTCTCTTTTAAGAGTACCAAGATTAGCAGCTTTATCGTTTAGAGCCTTCACAAGAGAACGTTTTTTATCATTGTTCAAACCCAAGTTATTAGCATACGCCGATAACTCATTTCTCTCCTTGTCGCGTCTCTCCTTGGCGCGTTGAAGAGCAAGGTTCGTCGCACTTTTCTTGAGAGAATTCCAATTTGTATAGTAACTATCGAGTTTTTCCGTTATATCAGATTTATTTTTAGCAGTGAGGTTCCCAAGAGTGTTGAGATAATTCATAAACTCACCCTCTTCTTGGACAAATATCTCTTGTTTCCTTGTTTCTACAATACCAGATGCACGATTTTTAAGAATTTGTGCATTAACGTTCGTGTTGTTGTACTCTTTCAATAAATTCTGAGCATTTTTTTGATAAATGTTCAATCCTTTCAAGAACTTGAACAGATCGTCGCGCATCATAGCTCTCTGTTGTCTTGATTTTTGTCTAACATAAGTGTTTGCTTCTTTTTTGATAGCATTCGAGTTATCAACATTCCTGTTAAATTTGTTTAGTAATTGCAACTGTTCTTGATTCGTAAGACCCATATCAGATATGTAATTCTGAAGTTCTTGTCTCTTTGTCATCCTTTGTTGAGACTTTTTGTTTTGAATAAATGCATTTGCATTCGCCTTTACAGTATTAGCATTGACATTACTATTGAATTTTTCAAGGAATTTACTCTTCTCAATATTGGTTAGACCCAACTTGTTTAGATGAACCGAAAGAGCAAATCTATTCTTGTTCCGCTTTTCCTTAATCTTCATTTGAAGCTTGGCATTTGCCAACTTTCTTCCTTCATTTAGGGACGGATCTTTATTCAAAATGTTTACCTTATCATTCACATTAAGACCCAACTCGTTGATGTAGTTTTCCAATTGTTTCCTGTTTTGGTTCTTTTTGTTTTTACCCTGTTTTTCCTGTAATTTCACATCGGCCAATTTTATTTTCTGGTTGATTGAAATATTTTGATTCATAATACTTCTCTTCGTATTTACATTCAGACCTAGTCCATTGATGTAGTTTTCCAAATCATTCAGATTACGAACCTGTTGATTTTTGGATTGTTTTTCTTTCAGTTTAGCATTGGCCATCTGCTTACCTGCGACGAGAGTAGGATTTTGGTTTAGTATGGAAACCCTCGTATTTACATTCAGTCCCAAACTATTGATGTATTCTTCCAACTCTTCCCTGTTTTGATTCTTTTTGTTTTTACCTTGTTTTTCTTTGAGTTTAGCATTGGCCATCTGCTTACCTGCGACGAGAGATGGGTTCTTGTTCAAGATACCACTTCTGTTATTGATATTGAGTCCCAAACCATTGATGTACTCTTCCAACTCCCTCCTATCTTTTGCCACCTTCTCACCTGCAATTTTCTTGGCGATTCCATTAGCGTTAGCTTTGAGAGTATTGAGGTTTGTGTTTTCAATACGGTTTAACAGCTTCTGTTTGTTCTGGTTACCAAGGTTAAGAGTATTCATGTGCGACAAAAGTTTCGCCTTTTTCTCAGAAATCTTACCACTTCGCAACTCTATTGCCTGTTTCTTTAGGGCTTCAACATTTAGAGTATTAGCGTTGTACTTGTTAATCATTATTGTTCTGTTATCATTCGTAAGCCCCAAGTCCGCAAGGAATCCCACAAACTCTTTCTTTTCCCCCTCCTTCTTCTCCACACCTCTCTGTTTAGAAAGGGTGAGAGCCTTGTTTCGGTTGAGGTTACCCGATCCTAACAACGCCTTTTTGTCCTCATTCGTGAGGTTGGATAGGGTGCCAAGGTAGGAAATATATTCTTGTTTAGCCTTGTTACCAGTCTCCGTGTTTCGTAGAGCCTTCAACTGCTTGGCCTCTAAAAGTAACTTTTCAACGTTTCGGTTACCATTACGAAACTTTTTCATGATTGCATTTTGATTCACTTGATTGAGACCTATCTCACCTAGACGTGTATCCAGTTTGGTGCGGAGGTTATCCACGTTTCCAGACATCTGAGTTTTTTCCAGGTTTAGAGCCTCCCTCTTTAGGGTATTCACATTCACATCATCATTCTTGAAGCGCTTGATAAAGGTGTTCTTGTTAGTCTGATTGATCTTGAGAGGTGTAAGGAATGAGAGAAGATTTTGAGCCACGAGGTTTTTCTTCTCCTCAACCCTCTTCTTAATCAGGTTTTCAGCCAATTTTTTCATAGAATTGGTATTTACCTTCTCATCGATACCTTTAACGAGATCTTCTTTGTCCTTGTCACTCAACTTATTGTAGTTCTTGAGAAGAGTTGTAAATTCCTGTCTCTTCTTATTAAGAACACGGTTCACCTCATTGGATATTAACTTCTTAATCTCTAGGATCAATTTATTGACATTAGCACTATCTTGTCTGGCTCGGTCCAAGAAGGAATTTTTATCTTTTTGTCCGAGAGTTGTTGATTCTAAGAACATGGCCATCTTTTCCTCGTTACTCCTCTTGACATTGGACCTCTCATCAGCCTTAATCTGGGCTTCAACCCTAAGCTGTCGGAGATCATCTACGGCCATACGCTGTTTGATGTATTCACTCTCAATGTTGAGTAGTTTCAAACCATCTATGAAAGCGAGGAACCTCTTTTCCTCTTCCAAAGCCTGTTGAGCCTCAGCAACCACCTGTTTTTTAGTTGCAGTACCAAGTTCCATCTTTTCCAAGAACTTCTTCTCACGCCTGAGTCCAAGTTGTTTAATTTTGGCAACAGCTTGTTCAGTAGTTAAATCATCATTTGGGACTAGTTTGTTTGGTGTAGCTGGGACTAGTTTGTTTGGTAAAGCTGGACCTTGGGGTGGACCGACGGTCGGTTCTGGTCCACCAGTGTTTTTGTAATAGCCTAATCCCTGGTTTCCCTGTTTAAAAGCATAACCCTTCTTTTCACCCTTGAACTTATTGCCAGCGATATAATTCTTTTTACCGAAGATACTCCCAAAAAATCCGGGTTTATTCATTGTAACCGGGCGCTGATTCATGTTTCTGGGTCTGTTGTTTCGCACCGGTTCACGAACGGCACGTTGATTTCCACCCAAAAATGCAGGCTTCTTATCCTGTTTGAAAACATTCTTACCGGAAAAGTTCATACCCCTTTGACCATTTGGACGGGATCCGAAGGAAGGGCGGGGACTGTTATTGAAATTTACACGAGAACGAGTGGTGTTCAAACCGTTATTAGTGTTCACATTGTTGGTGTTCACCCTGTTCGTATTCACATTCACATTGTTGGTGTTCACCCTGTTCGTATTCACATTCACATTGTTGGTGTTCACCCTGTTCGTATTCACATTCACATTGTTGGTGTTCAAACCGTTATTAGTGTTCACATTGTTCACCCTGTTCGCATTGTTAACAGTGTTCACTGCTGTGTTGTTAATTTCATTCACTGCTGTGGTTCTGTTAATGGCTACACGAGTTCGTCTGGCAAATTTGACAGGTTCGTGGACCTTCATGTAACGCAGACGTTTACCGATTGCGTCAACAATCTGACTCTTCGTCATCTGATCAACATTCTTTAGATTAACCTTACGGGCGATCTTTTTAAGGTCTACACGCTTGGTGGAAGAATCAAATAGAAGCTCGTAGTCATTTGGCTTCAAAGGAGACTTCTTATCAACCAAGTACGTGCGAGTTGAGTTCATGACGAGAGGGGGGAGGGGTAACTTACCCCCCTGGATATCCTCATACGCCTGACAAATCTCTTTTTTTGTTAACTTAACATTTACCCCTGTGTTGATCTTAATCAACTGTCGGAGGTTTTCTATATCTGCGTCTGGATCACACGCATCCATTATATATATTAAGTTAACAAAAAAGTGTAACGATTATTTATATCCCAAATTGTAAAGTCTAATCTTATCTTCGTAAGACATACTGAAATCAAATATATTGGTGACACCAATATCAATCTCTATTATATGTACATCTTTGCTATATTCGTGTCTATTTACGATTGTTGAGCGAACGAGACACTCTACAAATTGTCTTGGTGTGTTTATTTCATCAATGTATACCTTATCCATCTTCAACTTGACACATGTAATTTCATGTGGTTTCTTACCCAAAAATGGAGTAATGGGATAGACTTCCTGTGTACCACCATCCACATAGGTTTTACCTTCATATTTACCACACGAAAAGATAAGAGGTACAGCCATACTCATACACACAGCATCTATGACTTTCATTTTGGGATGGGTATCCCTAGAGAAGTATTCTGTCGCTGACGTGTTTAAGCAGTAGGCAGACACGTATATTTTCATATCCAACTCCTCAAACGTAGGATCACGTCCACATATTTCAACCATCTTTTCACGTATGGGTTCCAAATCAACAAAACCAAATTTGTTAAAAAAGGAACCTATACGTATTTTAACAAATTCAGGGATATTCAGAGACAAAGATATATTCAGTATTTCATCAACGGACATCCCTAAAGCTAAAAATAAAGCTAAAATTGAACCTGCGGATGACCCCGATATTTCTTTAACATCCACGAGTGTGGATTCCATTGCTTTTAGAGTCCCGATCATTGCGTATATACCCATAGACGCGGGACCCAAAACAAGGTATTTCATCCTCCTACTTAATAGAATTGAGGAAATTGCTTGCGTAAAAGCGCAAAGACCACCGCGAACACAACCGCGTGTGTCACAGCGGCGGAGATGCTGGTCTGTCCAGATTTGAGAACACCACCCGAACCTGGGGGGAGAGTCAAGAGGAGACCAGGGCTGAGCGCCAGGAAGAGAACTGTAGTCACTATAAGGTCGGTCTTGGTGAGGACGATACCCATCGCGCGCGCGATGAGGCTGTACACTAGGAAGAACACGAGGGCGTGGAAGAAAATCGCCATTTGGTTGGTCTTTCCGTTGCGGAAAGCGAGCTTCTTACCGTCAGTGGTCAGAAGAACACCTGGACTGAGTGCGAGAAAAAGGGCGGCTGGTATAGCAACTTTGTTGGAGGTGATATCGGGGAGCATTTAATATATACACATATAATTTTCAACATAGTCAACGAAGTGGTAAAATGTGGCACCTCGCATCATCTCTTCATGATGTCTGTTCTGGTTTACAACTCTCCTGGTGTTTCTCCAAATGTGTGCAAGTCTATCTTCATACCATTCAGTTTGCTCTTGGTATTCCCAAGCAACGCGATCGTGACAGGGGTCGTGCTCCATGTAACAAAACTCAACAAAATCACAAAACTTTCCTGTGTGTTCAATATGTGCATCATTTAGGAGCGTATTCATCATACCCCACATGTACCATAACTCATCTGAATATTGAACTTCCCAGTCTTCAACATTAAGAGGAGTGTCATCTATGAAATCTTCGTCATCACTGGCCTGAGAAGTCTCAAAACCAGCGGTGGCTTCGTATACGTATTGGCTCCAAACCATGATTATTACTTATCTTCTTTCTCGGGTTTCTCTTTTATACCGGTTAACGAGAGAGAGGTGGACTCCTTCACTTTAAGACCATCCTTAATCGCATTTAGAGCACCTTCAACCTTAGCTTCATCACCACCGAAAAACTTCAAAAGTCCATCCCTGATAGCATCCTTATTCATCCCAGACTTACGTACCGACTTGCGGATACTAATTTTACCCTTCCTGAGGTTAATGGTATCAATACCCTGAGAAATCATGTGCTTCTTCACAGACTCTTTGAGTCGCTTCTCTTCCTGGTTGAGGATTTTGATATCAGATTTTGCTTCAGAAAGTTGTTTTGAGAGGTCTACAAGCTTGGAGACGCTATCAGCAAGTTCATTTGGTACTGACATGGTTTATTATATAAGACTAACAGTTATTCTTTAAGTGAAAATCAGCACAACGAACGGTGCATGCCATCGGGAACAATTGTAGAGTTATTCCACACGAAGGGATCCTTGGGGTTGGGGGGATCGGAGCGGATCTGCTGGTTGGCGTTGCGGAGGGCACCACCGATTGTCTCTGGGAAACCGATCTGCTGACGGGGCTCGAGGAAGTTCTGACCAGCGAGGATGTCTTCTGGGGCAAACTCACCAAAGTCCTCAGCGGATGCAACCTCACGGGGGAGGAGGGAGGACGCTAGTCCAACACCCTTATCCATACCACAACCATTAGCAGCCGCGCGACCGGAAGCGGTAGGACCGGAAGAGGGGGCCATCTGGATCGCAGCGTACTCGCGCTCCTTAATAGAATACTCAGACTTGTTGTTCATAGTGAAGAGCAAATAGACCAACACGGCGACAGCGGCCACCATCAAGAGGTTTTGGGTACGTCCCTTCTTCATCATGTTTTATATTAGGTTAACAATTTTTTTATTGCTCGTCATCAACGAAAGCAAATCCTTCTGGATAAGTATCAATAATCGGGTCTGGGTGGACCTTGACCTGGACAACATTCCATGAAGAACCGAAAGATTTCTTGGCAAACCAGAGACCGGCAAATTCTAGGATGACATCACAAGTCTTACCGACCTGAACAGTTTCAAAGTCAACCTCTTCCTGCTCAGAATTGAAAACCCTGGTAACCTCAATACGCTCGCCTGTAACCTGACCATCGGCGATACTGGAAGTGTAAGCCCCCTCAACGACCTTGTCGGAGAGCTTCTTACCGAACCAAGTCTCAGCGTTTTCAACCGCGGCACCGAGATTCCCAGTGTCAATCACTTGAATCTTAGAAACATTCGCGTCAGAACCAAGGTCCATGACAATGTCTCCTGAGATATCCGCCATCTTCACCCCGTTCAATTGAACGAGGCACTTGCGCTTAGAATCGTTGAGAGCCTTCACGAAGTAGAGTCCGTCATCACCTTTAGCTGGGGCGTTGTAAAGCATTTTATATGTAGTTTAGGTCTCATTTCTTTAAACCAACAAATGGTATAGCCGCTGACTTATTTATGATGTTCTTGGGAACCCATATATTTCTCCTGGGATTATATCCATAGAGTGTATTTGTGAAGTTGATGTTCTTGGGTAGTTTCTTTGCGTTTTCAGGTCTCAAGTTGACTTCGTTTTTCACATAGGAATTGTTCTTGACATTCTTCCACTTGAGATTTTTGAGGTTTAATCGCTTATTCCCTGAAGAGTTTTTGTACCCATTCACGTTGGTATTCTTCGTGACAGTTTTAAGACCGTGTACAATTTGCTTAGATAACTTGTCTTCTGAGGGTTTGGTCGTAAAGTTTTTGTATTTGAATGGATCCACCCGCGCAGCCTGTGTCACAGAAACACGCGCGTTCTTCTTAGTGGCTGGGGCACCTTTCTTGATGATGAGGGGTTTTATACGCTTGAAGAGGTCGTCAATAGAGTTTGTAGCTGACACCTTCTTATCCAGGAGTTGCGCAAGTTTTATGAGACGCTGTCTATCCTTCTCCTGCTTCTCTGGACGAAGCTTAAGTTTACTCATTAAGTAGATGTCTTCAATCAAAAACTCTCGACTGGCCACGTACACTTTGTTATTTCTGACTAACTTACCCGTATTTTGGTTCTTGTAGGTTATACCCTTACGTCTAGTGAGGACAACTTCATAGCCAAACTCTTTGGGTCTCATGAAAGGGATATCAAGGATACCCCCAAGGACCACACTCTCAATTTTACCCGATTTGGGAGAATAGAACCGCGTGTTCAAATCGAGTGCGAATAATTCCACATCAATGAAAACATCCCCCTTTTTGGGATCATTCCCAGAACCAGACTTCTTCTTCTTAATGAGAGTATATCTACGTGTCACAGATGGGCCAGAAGGTGGCACACTCAGACCTAAGAACTTGAAGAGTTTGGGGTTTTTAGTCTTCAACAGAGTGAGTCGCTTCCTCACACGGGTGTTCAACTTTTTTGCAATTTCACCCATCTTGTCCCAAAGAATCAATTTGGTTGCTTGAAGTTTTCCAAAAAACTTTGGGTTCACTGGCATCCGTGGTACAAACTTCGCGTCAATATCTGTGGTGATGATGCGATTGTTATAGTCCATGTATAGATTGAAGGCTTCACCACCACTCACGATGAGGTCACCTGTATTTTTCATGTACTCAGAAATTTCACCGATAGTTTCCAAGATGATATCTCTCAAAGAGTTTGTAATCAAGAGGTACACAACCTTCTCAAAATCCTTCTTACTGTAGACACTTTGAACACGACTCCTGAATTTTCCAAGGTCCCTCTGTTCATTCCTATCGTAATACTTTTTCAACTTGGCATCCTTGAACAATAAATTCTCATCCAAGAATTTTTTGATCGCTGTTTCTGAATAAATTTCAGTGTCCATTATTATATTCTTACATAATAATATGGTCTGTAGTATAATAGATGAATGCCGATGTTTCGCTTATGACGATGTCGCCGACCCAAAGAAGTCCCAATTCTGTGGAGTGAGACGGGGACCCCATGTGGTTGAGTGTCCAGAGAATGACTGTTGTGCTGGTGGATGCCCTGGTCAGGTACCTAATTTGACACCGAGGGAACCTTTTAGAGTCATAGAACGCCCCTCGTCTTTCAGAACGCCTGATTTTAACCCCAAACTCTACATACTCATAATGCTCGTCGTATTTTCACTCCTGTTTCTTACGTATCTTACTTAAAGATTAACGGGCTACTATAGATATAATGTCTCTTGAAACCATTCAATCCGAAATTGCCGCCCTCCGCGCTGATGTTAAGTCTCTCACCAAGATCGTCCGTAAGGTGAAGAACACCCAAGAGGATCCTGACGGTGAGAAGGCGAAGGCTCGCGCCGCCAATAACGGCTTCAACCGTAAGCAGGAAATTACACCTAAGTTGCGCGAGTTTCTCAGTCTTCCGGAAGACGAGTTGATCTCTCGCTCGGAGGTCACCAAGTTCATCAACAAGTACATCACCGAGAAGGGTCTCAAGCACCCAGACAACGGTCGTCAACTCATCCTTGACGACAAGCTGAAGGATCTCCTCCAGCCTCCTGCGGACGTTATTGTGACTTACCTTAACTTGCAGAAGTACCTCTCCCCCCACTACGTGAAGAAGGAACCTGTAAAGGCTTAAAAATATAACACAATAACTTAATAAAACCCAATATGTTTGTTACAAAAGAACAAGTTGAAGAACTTATTGGTACAAAAATCAAAGATCTGAATTTGTACCAAAAAGCATTTACCCATAAATCATCTATGAAAGAATATGAGCAACTCACAGAATCATTTGAGACCCTAGAGTTTATGGGTGATTCTGTGTTGGGTTTCATCATCACCAAGTTTCTCTTCGATCGCCACGAGGAGAAACAGGAAGGATTCCTTACTAAAGCCCGTACAAAACTCGTTCGTTCGGAGACCCTCGCAGATATAGGTCTAAAGTTGGGTCTCAATGATTTAGTTATCATGGATGAGAAGGGTTTAAGAAATGGATGGAACAATAACCCCAAGATTATAGAGGATGTTTTTGAAGCCCTCGTGGGTGCCATCTACATGGATTTGGGTCTCCTTCACGCGAAACAATTCATTCTCAGAATCTACCAAGATCCAAAATATATAGATCTCAATTCCATCATGATTGATGACAATTTCAAGGATAAATTAATGCGTCACTGTCAAGTAAACGGATGGGAACTCCCCGAGTATCGCGTAGTTGCTCACGAAGATGGAGTTTTCTTCATTGATGCATACGTCAATAATCAATGTGCAGCGCGAGGGTACGCTAAGAGTAAGAAGCAAGCCGAACAGAATGCAGCCATGATCTATTTTCATGTACTTAAAAATAATAACCGAAAATGATCTAAGATGATGCATCCGAATGTGAAAGCCCTACTCGAAATTGAGTTCGCCGCTCAGAAGTCTGAAGAATGGCTTGCTCTCCGTGGCAATATGTTAACTGCCTCAGATGCAGCTACAGCGATAGGCGTGAACAAGTATGAAACTCCTGATGGTCTGTTATTGAAAAAATGTGGTCGCGGAGTTCCCTTCTTCGGTAATTCAGCCACAAAACACGGTGAGCTCTACGAAAATGAGGCTAGAATACTCTATGAACAACGCCACGGGGAGGTCTGCCATGATCTAGGATTGTGTCCACATCCGAAATATGACTGGCTTGGTG
>Ga0222634_1001008_pt1 | contig 10666 bp, 10 predicted proteins | sample AntAcemetageno50_FD_179807 | JGI IMG/M metagenome (GOLD analysis project Ga0222634, IMG submission 179807) | Saline water microbial communities from Ace Lake, Antarctica - #50 | ecosystem: Environmental > Aquatic > Non-marine Saline and Alkaline > Saline | place: Antarctica: Ace Lake | collected...
CAGTTTCACGAGCGACAATTACAACGCACTCGAGAAGATGCTCTGGTGGAAGCTAGAACCAAGTATGTGAAGGCGGTTGACAACGACGGCATAAGTGGTGCAGACGCTCTAGATGCCTACGAACAAGACAAGTCGAAGATCGACACACAATACACAGAACCCAAAGAAGCAGCTAATAATGAAGAACCTGAGATTGCAAAATTTAATCAGGCAAATCCTTGGCTATACGATGATGTAGTCATGCGGGGTGCGGCAAATGCCATACTTAATGACATTGCAGATAAATATCCAGTTATGCCGTTAAGTGAGCGGCTTGATAGGGTTAAAAAGCAAGTGGTCGAGCGTTTCCCTGATAAATTTGAAAATCCAAAGAAGGGTAACCAAGTAATAGAGCCTGGTGGAAATATTCATGGTGGGGCTGTCCGTAGAAGAGAGACGCTCCAAAGCCTTGGGTTTAGCACCGCCGATATCACTGACGTTAAAAAGTCGATAGAGGCAGGTGAGTTTAAAAATGAAGCCGACTTTATTAAATACTACAAAGGAGCAAGATAAATGAAAGAGTTAAGAGAAGAAGCAAAGAAAAGAGGGGTTAATTCCTTCGGTAAGTCGCAAGTAGAACTAGAGGAGATGCTTGGTGAAAAGCCAGAAAAAAAGCAACCTGTACGGCGTACCGCAGAAGATGCCAACACTCGCGCCGATGAAATTCGTAATAAGCGGCGGGATCTAAACATTGACCCAACACAACAAGAGCGAAAATTTCCAACTCAAGGCGAGAAGCCGGGATGGACGTATCGCTGGGCTGTCAACAAAGAGAATAGGATCATGGAGTTGCAACGCAAAGGCTATCAAATAGACGAAACGATAAGTCCCGTTTCTGCTGGCGATAACTCGGGCGGTCAAAAACATATCAGAATGATGATACCTGAAATTATTCACAGCGAAGACTTTGCCAAAAAAATGGGACGAATAACCCATAAAGAGAAAGCCATGACGAGAGCTGACATTAAGGGTGGATTGCAGGAAAGTGACGGAGCATATGGCGAAATCACTATTGGCACTAAATCAGTGAAGTTGGGATCAACTCAGGGTTAATTTTTTAACTTAAACTGGAGTAAATAAAATGGCTAATTCAGATCAACCGTCTGGTTTAGTTCCTATTGCGACGCGTAAAGCTTACACTACTCGTAAGGTCTACGCTCAATCTGGGTACGCAACCAATATATTTGTGGGGGACGCAATTACGCGGGCCGCTACAGCTACAGCTAACACCTCCGAGATCACAACTGCCACAGGTAGTTATGGCATCGGATCCTTGGAAGAAGTAATCCGCGTCACTGTGGGTGATAACAACGCTATCCTTGGTGTTGTCATTGCTATTGATCCGCTTTATGGCGTTGACGCAAACTATGGCGTTGCTTCAACCGATCGCGTGTTGACTATTTGTGACGACCCGCAAGCTATCTATGAGATTCAAGCTGACGGCACCCTTGGTGCAGCTTCAGCCGGCCTAAATGCCGTTCTTATCGATACGCATAGTGGAAGTCAAACCTACGGCATTTCTGGCACAGAGCTTGACACTACAAGTGACGTTCCTGCCGCTGATGCTTCCAATCAATTAACAATTGTGAGAGCAGTTGATAGGCCAGATAATGATCTATCGCTCGTTAATTCTAAATGGTTAGTAAGAATTAACAATAGCCGTAGCGCTCACGCTACAATAGGGGAGGCATAAATCATGTCAGCTATAATCAGTACAGGTAATTTTCCTAAAATGTTGCGTCCGGGCCTAAATAAGGTTTGGGACAATATTGGTCAGAAACAGAGTAACGAATATGAGTCTTTGTTTACTAAGGCATCATCAGATCTATCTTATGAAGAACTTGCGGAGGTAACGGGCTTCGGCCTAGTGCCTGTCAAGGCTGAAGGGACGGACACGGTTCTAGACACTGAGCAGCAAGGCACGATTACTCGCGCCACTCACGCCGCTTATTCTCTAGGGTTCAAAGTTACTTATGAGGAAATTAAGTTTAATAAGTACCTTAAAGTTGGAAAGCAACGTGCAGCACGCCTACGCTGGTCGTTCCAACAAACCAAGGAAACAGTGCTAGCGAATAAATATAACCGCGCCCATGACGGCAATTACACGTTTGGTGATGGCTCGGCTATGTGCGTTACAGGCCACGCTACCAGAAATGGTACGCAGTCTAATACGCTTGCTGCTGCTGCTGACATGTCTGAAACTACCCTTGAAGATATGTGCATCCAGATTGGTGACGCTAAAAACACAAGGGGTTTGCAGTTAAATCTTACTCCTGATTCGATCATTATACCTAACGCTCTCACATTCGAGGCGCAACGGATAATTAAATCTACTCTACAAAACGACACTGCTAACAACGCAATTAATGCCATTAACAATCTGGGCATGTTCCCAGGCGGCATTAAGGTAAACCATTACCTGACAGATACAGACTCGTTCTTTATCCGTACAAACGTCCCCAGTGACCAGGGTATGGTATTGTTCCAAGCAGAAGAGTTGAGTTTTGACCAAGACAACGACTTTCCATCTAAGGATTACTGTGCTCGCGGTTATGAGCTTTACACAGCAACAATGGGCGACTTCCGTTCAGTCTATTCAAACGGTGGTGGTGCATAAGCACTAAAGGCCGCTAGCCTTCGCGTAACTGCACAAGGTTAGCGGCTTACTACATTTACTTTTAACGCTCTACGGAGCGTCATATTGACGTTAAAGGAGACTAAAAATGTCTACACCTTCAAGATTTACAAGCGGCGTAACAACCGTTGCAAAAAACAAACCACTAGGGGCTTACGGCCTACCAGATGCCACAGGATGGCACACATATTTCAATGACTTTGATGCATTTCTCGCCAGTGAGTGGACTATTACCACAACTGAAGCGGGCACAGGCTCAGCAACAGAGGCGCTTACAAACGCTGATGGTGGTGTTTTGCTTGTGACAAACGCGGCAGGAGATGACGACCTCGACTTCTTTAATAAGGTTGGTGAGAGCTTCCTATTTGCCGCTAACAAGCAAACCTTTTTCAAGGCTAGGCTTAAAGTTTCCGACGCAACGCAATCTGATTTCATTATGGGACTGCAAATCACAGATACCACGCCTTTGGCTGTGACGGATGGCGTTTACTTCCGCAAGGACGATGGCGACGCGGATCTTGATTTCGTTATAATTAAGAACAGCGCAGCAACCACAGCAAGCGCAGTGGCAACTATTGTTGACGACACCTATATCGAAGTAGCGTTCTACTACGACGGGAAAGACGAGATTAAATATTTCATCGATGGTGCGCACAAGGGAACTAGCGTAACTACTAACCTTCCTGATGATGAGGAACTTACTGTTTCCTTCGGAATCCAGAACGGTGAGGCAGTAGCTAAAACCATGAGCGTTGATTATATATTTGCTTCTAAAGAGCGTTAAGTAAGCGGGGGGGTAACTCCCCCCAAGAAACAAAAGGAGATAAGATAATGCGCGTAATGCAATTCAATATTGACCTTGATACGGTAGACCCGAATGGGGTATTTGAAGACCAAACGGGTTCTGGTGCCGGAGAAATGACCCTTGATGGTGCAGGAGTTGTGGGCGGCGAATGGATCGCCACAGATGGCCTTGCTAGACAACTAGGTTTTGAAAGCTCTGGTGATATTAATACAGTGGTATTTACCATAACGGGATTTGCAGATGTGGCGCGTAATTTCCCACTCAGCGAGACTGTGACGGGAGTTAATAGCGACACTGTAGAATCCGCCGAATATTTTTACGTAGTGACTAGCATTACCAGAAGCGCAACAATAGGAACCAATGTAGAGGTGGGGGCTGTAGACGAGGCGGCAACTAAAATCATACCAATTAACTGGAGGGCTGACAATATCTCGCTATTGGCCGAGGTTACTGGAACGGTTAATTACACGCTACAACAGACGTTTGATAACGTCCAAACCTCAACAGCCATTACGTGGGCCAACGTCGACGACTCAAACTTTGTATCAGCCACAGCTACAGCCACAGGGAATCTAAATACAATCCCCGTAGCTATGCGAATGATTATAAATTCACATTCTGCTGGCGCGGCGGTTAAACTTAGTATTTCACACTCGGATATTTAAATGAGTTATTTTCGCCCCGGCGACCATAAAATCATATGCGAGCGATCTGGTTTCGCAACTAAGCGGTCTAATTGTCGTTGGGAGTTTCGCAACGGCAAGAGGACAATTCTTGTGGATAAAAGGTTTTGGATTGCAGACAACCCACAAAGCACACCGCCACATGTACCAAAACCCACTATCCCTGACTACACCAACCCAGCAACCTACGTCTTTGTCGACACCAATGAAGTGACGGCAGACGACTTATAAGGAACTATATCATGGCTAAAAAGACACCTACACCTAAGAAAAAACCAATGAGGGCTGGCACTACGGGACACCCTAAAAGCAAAATGCCATCAAGAGTTGCAGCTCAGAACAAAAAGAATATGGCAAAGTCTAAAAAAGGATACTAAACAATGGCTGTATCTGGATCTTTTGACTTTTCTTTAAATAGAAATGAAATAATCACGCAAGCCCTGCGCACGATGGGTATACTAGGTGACGCAGATTCCGCTTCCGCTTCACAAATAAGTGATGGCTCTATACGCCTTAACTCCATGATTAAAGCATGGAGAAATAAAGGTATATCACTTCCATTATATCAAGAGTTGGCAGTTTTCCTGACAGAGGGCGCAGCAAGTTATTCGATAGGCGCTTCGGGTGATAAAGCTACCGCTCTTGATGACTTTGTAAAAACAGAGCTTTCAACCGCTGGCGTTGCCTCGAATGGCACAATAGAGGTTGATTCTATTGCTGGAATATCAGCAAGTGACGCTATCGGCATAGAGCTTGATGATGGCACTATCCAGTGGACAACCTCAGATGGAGACCCATCGGGAACCACAATCACGCTCTCAGACGCTCTTACAGGCCCAGCAGCGATAGATAACCACATATACACATATACATCCATAGCGCAGCGACCACTCACGGTTAAAGGCGCTAGGATTAGAGATAGGGCAAATAATGAAACTCCTGTAAGGGTGGTTACGCGAGAAGAGTACTTTGCTTATGTAAACAAAACCTCCACAGGGCGGATCGTTGCTGTCTATTACGATCCGCAATTAACTAATGGCAAGGTGTATACATGGCCTTCTTCTGGGTCGGTTGGTGATGTTTTGCTTCTTACAGCCCAAAGACAAGTAGCAGATTTTGACGGATCAAGCGATGATCCTGATTTTCCAGTGGAATGGTTGGACGCTCTATCTACAGGGCTTGCATCGAGAAGCTTAACCAAATACGGCATTGACGCAGAAACGGCCCAACAAATAAGAATTGATGCCGCTGACTTCTTAATGGATGCAGAAGATTTCGACACAGAGGATGGTATTTTTTTCACCCCTGCGAGTGATGACTATGAGTGAGCCGATTAGAATTGAATTTGCCAAGCAAGCCTATCAAGCGCGTAGTAAGCCCTTAAATTCACAGCGCCTCGTTAATATGTACTTGGAGCCAGCCCCAGAGGGATCCAAAGAGCCTGACGTAATTATTAACACACCTGGACTGGTTGAATACTTGGATATAGGAACGGGCCCAATATACGGTATGCACGTAATGGGGGGGAATATGTACGTGGTTAGCGGGGATAACGCATATCGGGTGGGTGCCTCTCTGGGGGTTCAAGACCTGGGAACGATAGGAAGCGTTGCGAATGGGGTTATTATGGATGATGATCTTGCGGATGTGACTATTGTTAAGGAGGACGGCGCCGCTTATCTTGCAGACGATTCTGGGCTTAGTCAGATAGTGGACGGGGATTATGTAGCATCTTCCTCAGTAACCACGTTACATGGATACAATATATTTACGCGACTTAACTCCAATATATTTCACATAGGAGGGCTGAATAACGCGGCAACCTATGACCCAACGGAAAAGGCGAGAGTAGACGGGACAAACGGAAATCTGGTAAGAGCTAAGTCTCACAAGAACGCTGTGTGGCTATTTAAAGAGCTCGGGACAGAGTTGTATTATGACACTGGGAATCTGGACTTTCCTTTTAAGCCCAACACCTCTGCCATTATTAACAGAGGGTGCGCTGCTAAGCGATCGGTGGTGGAGGAGGATAACACGTTGTTTTTCCTTGGTGATGACCGCATTGTTTACAAGATGGACGGCTACACTCCAACGAGAATTTCTACATTTGCAATTGAAAAGGCCATCCAAGGTTACGCCACCATCTCAGATGCAGAGGCATTTAGCTATACGCAAGATGGTCACAAATTCTATTGTATTACCTTCCCTACTGAATCGGTATCATGGGCGCATGACATAGCAACAGGCCTATGGCATCAAAGGCAGTCGTTTGAGGTTGGTAGATGGCGAGCTTCACACCACGCGTTCTTTAACGGGGAGCAGCTTGTGGGCGACTACGTAAATGGGAAAGTGTACAAGCTAGACCTTGATACATACACAGAAAACGGGGCAACGATACAAGCTATTGCCGTTACACCGCCTATCTACGATGGGAATAAGCGCATTACGCATGACCGCTTATGGATTGAGTTTGATTCAGGTGTTGGTCTTACGACCGGACAAGGCTCAGATCCGCAGGTGATGTTGCGTTATTCAGATAACCACGGCAAGACGTGGAGTAATGAGGTGTGGGCATCTATAGGTAAGGTGGGTGAAGAAATCAAAGTTGACTTTACTTGCTTAGGACAGGCCCGTAGTCGGATATACGAGATAACAGTAACGGATCCGGTTATGCGCCATATAACCGGGGCTTATTTAAATATGCGGATAGGTAAGGCGTAATGACTATAAGGGCCAATTTACCGGGATTCACTGAAAATATAGTTGATAAGAGCGGTCTTATTACGCCAAGCTGGGGCCAATACATGCACGAGCTTTTTAATCGCGTCGGTGGCGATAAGCAGTATAATTTAGGTGGAACCTTAACCGTAAACACGACGGCGGTTGGCAATGTGGGTAGCGGGGTTGATGATTTGATATCATATTCCTTACAGAAAAACACGCTATTAACCACCGGCGATAGGTTGGAAGTCACGGCTTTTGGTAGCCAGGCAGCGAACACAAATAACAAAACAATCAAGCTATTGCTGGGTTCTACGGTTTTATTCTCTACGGGGGCGGTTGCCTCTAACGGGAAAGATTGGAGAATTGATTGCACGATCATTAGAACGGCAGAAGAAACGCAAGTGACGACGGCCATCTTCAGTGGTGATACGGTTCTTGTGCCCCAAACGAGTGACTTTGTATCTGGAGCGGAAGATTTCACAACCGCGCTTGCTATTAAATGTACTGGTGAGGCGACAGCAACAAATGATATTATTCAAAAAGGCTTAACAATTAATTTATTTCCGAGGTAATTTATGGGCATGTTTAGTGGGTTATTTGGCGGCGGTGGTTCGGCCAAAAGAGCGGCAAACGTAGCGGCGGCAGGTGCCGACGCGGCGAATAAGCAATTGGGTTTAGATCAGGAGAAGTACAACAAGTATTACACTCCATACCGCGAAGCTGGTGAAGGGGCTATAGGCCGACAACAGGGCGTGATGGATGATGTGGGGCGGCGCATTAGTGCAATTGATCCGCAAATTGACGCATTAAAACAACAACAACTTGGATTGCAGCCGCAAGTAGATGAAATGTACGGCATTTCACAGCAACAAGATCCTATTGTGCGGGATATACTGGGGGGCGGTCAAGGCTTTCAGGAGTCGCCCGGCTATCAATTTGCAATGGAGCAAAACCAGAAGGCCATAGAGCGGTCACGAGCGGCAGAGGGTACATTGAACCAAGGCGCAACGGGCAAAGAGCTTACACGCTACGCGCAGGGGATGGCTAATCAAGAGTTTCAGAACTACCTTAACAATCAGCACAACGCTTTGAATGCGGTCGGAACTCAACTTGGAGGCAGGCAGTCGGCATTAGGCGCGGGGCAAAATCAAATCAATGCTGGTATTAACTTATTAGGGCAAGACTTTAATCAGATCGCCGCCCAAATGGGTGTATCTGGTCAGTACCAGCAATTAATCAACTCTGGTGTAAGCGCGGCAGATGCAGCAGCGCAATTGGGAATGAACACAGCCAATGCACAGGCTGGGCTTACTAAAGGTAAGTATGAGACAATTGCTAGCGGCATGATAGAAAAAGACAGGCAAATGAAGGCATCGGGCGATGCTTGGTTGAATTTAGGTTCAGCGGCGGTAATGGGAGAGGCCGCGCCGACCTTTAATATGGCAGGTGGTGTAAATAACCCTTACGGGCAAAGCTCAAACCCGCAAATGCCTCAAATGCAACAACGCCAAGGAGTCGGGGGGCAGCAACCACAGCAAAGCCCACTAGGTAACTTCTTTAGTGGGTTCAATAACTCCACTGCGTATTCAGCGCAACCGGGCGCAGGTGGCTTTTATGGGCCGCAACAGCCGGGTTATGAGGCTGGAGCATGGCAGAACCCAGACAACCAAGCCTCGGCACAAAGATTAGGAAGTCAATCATCTTACCGCGTTCCTGGGCAGCAAGCTCCCGGATTAACCTCACAATACGGATTCTAAAATATGGCATATTACGACAAGGGATTTAACGTAGGTGAAGCATACGGCACAGGGCCACGCGCAGGATTCGGCAAGGCAATCCTTGGTGGGATTAAGGCGGGGCAAGACATGCGTACAACTCGGTTGGGGCAGCAAGCAACTCAACAGAAAATGGATCAAAGTGCTTTAGGGCAGAAGGATGAACAACAAGATAGGCAGATAGAGCTCACAGGTGCCGCTGCTGCGCAGGTAAACGATCAAGCGTCTTATGATAGATTCCGCGACTTTATGCGTAGTGAGTTGGGAGAAACCGACGAGGGCTTGCTAGAGGATGGTTTGATCCCTGAGTACAACACAGACGTTGCTGGTGTGCTAAAGCAGGCGGTGGGTGTGGCGCGGGGCGTTCCGGCTTTAGGAAAAGAGAAGGCAGATTTCACACTTGGGCGCGATAGATATAGCGGGACAACAAGTAAAATGATAGCTAAGGGTAGGGACGCTCCAGTTAAGCCGAAAGCCGTGCCAATTACCTTTGCTAAGAACTTCAACGACAGGCTTGAAATGGATATAGAGTCACTAAATGAACTTCCACAGGAGGATATTAAGCGCCTAAAGGATGCGACATCAGCTAAACTTAGGAAGGGTGGAGATTTTGAAAAGGCGTACAATGACACTCTGGAAGAGTTTGGCTTAAAAAAAACCGGGGCTTGGTTTGGCGAGGATTACGAGATAGACGCGCAAGCGGAGGAAAAAGTTTCTACGGGGGAAAGTATCAATCAAAAGCCAGATGCAGAGGAGCAAAAGATGCGAACTCGCTTAGATGAGATTAAAAAAATACGTAAAGAGCGAGGGTTTTAAGTTATGGTTTTGCTAGCTGTTCTTGAGGATGAAATGCGTCGGATGCCACAGTCCACAGAGGTTACTGAGGAAGATGCCCTTTTGATAGAGGAGCAGGACATCTTAACAAAGCTGTTGGCTGGGCGTGACACAAAGAGGCGTGAGAAAGAGGTTCAATCTTACGAGCAGGCTGGTGGTGGGTTGGCGACGTCATTGGAGCGTGGTGTTCGTAGAATCGGCGAATCTGTAATTTCCTCTGGTTTACATGGGGCTATTGAGGAGCAAAAAAAATACCAAAGGCTATACGACCGGACGGGCAACGAAAGGTTTGCACGCGAGGTTGAGAAGTACAAGAAGCTTTCAGCCTCTAGTCTAAGGGGTATAGCGGAGCAAGAGCGAGCAATGGCGAAACTCCCGGTACACCCGACGCTAAGTAGGATGGTGGAGTCTGGCAAAAAAGAAGAGGGCATACTAGATACAGCCGCCGCTTTCGGGCGGGAGTTTATGGAATCTCCGGATAAAATGGGATTTACAGCTGGAATGCTTGCTGAGCAAGTTCCAATGTTTGGAGTTACGGCATTGGGAACAAAAGGAATGGGAGGCGCATTAAGTAAGGTTGCCCCTAAATTAGCAGTAAAAAAAATAGGGCAAGCGGCTGCGGTTGGCACTGGTGTTGGTGTTGGTTCTTTTACAGCCACATACGGCAGTAACGTTGCCGAAGGAATTAAGCGGGGGATGCCGCCAGAGCAGGCAACCAAAAGAGCTTTAAAGAAATCAGCTATACAATCTCTGGTAGATGCTGGAACTGGCGCTTTGGTTCCTGTGAAGTTTGGGCCTAGCCAGATAGTTAACATGCCTGTGCAATCAGCTATACAAGTGTTGGGTGGTGGTGGTGGTGAGTATTTATCATCTATAGGCGTTGGCGACACCCCTGAGACTACAGACGTGGTATTGGAGGGGGTTCTTGAATTAATAGGGCTGCCGGGTGATTTTGTATCTGCTGCTATAGCTAAGCCAGGTGGCGCAAGAGTAGAGCCAGAAGGCGAGTTCTATACTCCTGATATGGATGTGCAAGATGAATTTAGCGGACAACTAGAGCAATTAGCTTTGCCTGCACCAGACCAACAATTAGCTTTGCCTGCACCAGATCGACAATTAGGGCTTCCTGCGCCAGATGAACAGCTTGCGTTGCCAAGTCCTGATTATGCGC
>Ga0222634_1001009_pt1 | contig 10658 bp, 11 predicted proteins | sample AntAcemetageno50_FD_179807 | JGI IMG/M metagenome (GOLD analysis project Ga0222634, IMG submission 179807) | Saline water microbial communities from Ace Lake, Antarctica - #50 | ecosystem: Environmental > Aquatic > Non-marine Saline and Alkaline > Saline | place: Antarctica: Ace Lake | collected...
ATAAACATTTGCTGAGGACAAGTCTGGGGTTAAAGTAGAACTTGTTGTTGACGAAGCTGTACGTGGTTGGTTTCGTTTATTTGTAATAGTGTTTGTGCTAGATACACTAGGGATTACCACACTCTCAACTGCAATTACTCCTGCTGCTGAACGTGAAATAGTTGTATCTGTTGCGTGTCCTACATTTACTCCTGCAAACTGTGGAGATGCTGTTGTTACAACACTTTGGTCTAGGGCCTTTACATCCGCAATAGATGTTAGTTCTGAGTCCATCAAAGCCCCTGCACTTGTTACGTTTGCTGTATCTGTTACATCTGCACCATCTTCTACGTTGAGTAATGAACGAACAGTTGTAGGGGATAGGTCATCAATCTCTGAACCTCCTCCAGTTACTCTACCTACAAGGGTATCAGTACCTACGGAAAGCATTTCTGGTGAGCCTGTTCCTGATTGCTGTACTAAAATACCAAAAGCTGTTGTGTAGTCGCTTTCCATTACTGCACCTGCTGCATCCACATTAGTTGCATCGGTTACATCTGCACCTGCTTCCACACCCGTTGTTGCCCCTACAGTAAGTCCTGCTGCTGTTCCTGTGATGTTTGTACCAACTAAAGCACTTGGAGTTCCTAGGTCTGGTGTAATAAGCGCTGGAGAATCATTAAACACTAGTAATCCTGAACCTGTCTCATTTGAGATAACCCCTGCTAGTTGTGCTGATGTTGTTGTTGCGAATTGTGATAGTGGATTAGCTGTTAAAGCATCTCCCCCTCCTGGAATATTAACCCAAGAACACGTACCATCACCATCTTCTCGTAAGAATTTAGAACCTCCTGCTTCTCCTGTAGATTTTAGTTCTGTTCCCTCTAGGTCTATATATGTTCCATCAATAGCTGTCCCTTGCCATGTACCACCCGTAATAACATTGGAATCATCAATAATAACAGCACTGTTTTGTAGTAGTTTACCAGTAGCACCATCAAAACGAACGATTGCGTTATCAGTTGCAGAGGCTGGTCCGACTACATCACCTGCACCACTTGCTGAAACTTTCAGTCTTCCAGTAGAAGGGTCAACACGAAGCATTCGTATTTCCTGTGAAGCATCATCTGTTATTGCAGATAACACCGTAATTCTGTTTTCATCTCTTTTGTTTATTTCGTTTGCCATGTTATGCCATTTCAATTAGTAATTCCCCTGAGTCATTAGTTCTTATCGGTACAAGAGTTTCTCCGTCATCTGAGGAAATTCCATATAATGTTGTTACTCTATTTTGGTCACGTTTTATTTTTGTTGCTGGTGTTACTGAAACCAATTCTAAATTTAAATCAATCATTAAGTAATCGGTAGAAGGGTCAACTGTTAGTAGTTCTGTAGTTGCACTATCAACGCTAGAAACTCCCATTCCTACTGTTACTCTGTTTTCATCTCTTAGTGCATTAGTCATATAAGTAAATAGGCGAGGAACAACAATGTGTTCACTCGCCTTTTGTTAGGGTTGAGTTATTAAGTAAATTATACCACTTTTTTGCACTACTTCAAATCTTTAGTTGCTTGAGCTAGTGCCAATCTTCTACTATTTATCCTTGTTTGAGTCTTTTCTAGTTCTTTTTCCCAAGACTGTAGCTTTTCTTCTGCTGTCTTTAGTTCAGAACCCTGCTTTATTAGCTCATTCTTGCGTTCTAAGAGCTTTTTATCTTCTTTTGCTACATAGTTACAATATTCATCTTCGTAACGCTTAAATTCGGTTATTTCCTCATTAAATGTCGTGTACGCTTCTTCTAAAAAGTCAGTGAACACCTTAACTGTGTTAAATAGTGAAACTGTTGCAACATTGTTACTAGATATTTCATCAAGAATGTCTTTGCTTTGTTTCAGAAGATTATCAATCTCTTTTTCTACTTCTTTTTTCCTTGAATTGATAAAATCATCTTTTGCTTGTTCCATTTCAGATAGAACAGCTTTAGCTTTAGAAACTTTCATACCAAGCTCGGCAAGAGTTTTCATAGCTTCCATTGTTTCTTTTGTGATTTCTTTCATATGCTAGGTAAGGGCTTGCACCTTAAACTGTCTATGCAACCTAGCTACAGCCTATTCTTCTTCTAAAAGAAGTTCTAGTTCTGCTTTTGTTTTCTTGGCATCAAACTGTACCCCTTGTTTTTCTAAAACTTTCATTACATCTGCCTTAGTAGTGTGTACACTTGTTGACTTTTCCTCTTTGTTTAGTTCTCTACTCTCGAAGCTTGTTTTGAATTTCTCCAGTTCTAGTACTTTCTGCATAAGTGCATCATGTTCTGATACTTGGAGTGGTTTTTCTTCGGTGTAAATTTCTTTCATAAACTCATTAGCTTTATCGGCTAGTGAATCAGAAGCCCAAAGAGGTCTTCCATGTCCTGTTTTCTTTTCTTCAGGTGTATCTTTTGAAGCACCTTTTAAGAAAACTTGTTTTGCTAGGTTTAGCGATAAACGTCTTCCAATATGATAAGGGTATTGTCGAGTTTCTCCAGCTTTCAGTTCCATAGGGTTACCATCGAACATACAACCAAGCTCTGACGTAAAGTCAAAATCAGTCGTGTTAGATACTTCTACAATTTTATAATCATTTGGATTGTTTGGTTTTATTTCGTTCATTTTATTAAATCGTTATCAATAAATCGCAGTAACGTACTGCACCCCACCTCCCACGAATGAGAGATAGAAGCAATAAACTATCGAATGTTTACTCGTACTAGTGCTGTCTGGTCTGCACTTGCGTTTGCTACTAGAGCAAATCCTAGTGACTGTTCGTCAAATTCACCTTTAGCTGTAGTTCCTTTAACAACTTGTCCAACTGTGTTATCTCCTGTTACGAAAGACCCACCTACTGTTAGAGCTTCTCCTGCCTTTACTCCACCATCTCCATTCGTTAGAAGGAAACCGTAGTCTAGTGCTGAGAAAGTTGTTTGTGAAATACCAACTGCTGACTGAATCTTTACAGTTACTGCTGAAGGGTCTACTAGTGACATTTGTCGAATAGTAATATCAGAATCAGATACTGAAAGTGCTGTTGCTAGTGCTGTTTCAGCGTAAAGTTCAAGAGTATCAACTGTGTTTGATTTAATCTTGAAAACTTGTCCTACTCCAGTACCGGCATCTACAACTCCAATAGAATCTGCAAATTGTCCTACTGTCCAACCTGCTGAAGCTTTAGTGATGTAAACGATACGTCCTTGGTTATCAGCTGAAGAAGACACTGTGTCTACTGCTGTAACCGCTTCTGGAACTGCTACTAGGTTTGATGCTAGTGCTGTTGCCGCTTTAGCGTATACCCATTCTCGACCATCTGGTGTAGATGCTCGTTCTCCTAGTTTGAAAACTGGAGCTGTTGAAGTTTGGTATACGTCATTAAATGTAATTGTGTTCATGTTTGTTTAGTGTTATTTCAGCCTATAGAGTCTGCCTTTATAAGCCATTCTGTAGCATCGCTACATTGTTAATTAGTTCGTAAAGAGAACTATGCTGTTACTCCTGTCATCTGTCCTTGTAGACGTGAATTAGTTGAGATGAAGTTACCTGCGTAAATCAAGTGTCCTACTTCTGCTAACTGGTCAACTGGTGACATCATTTCTCGGAAGTTGAATCCCTTTGTTGATGGTACGTTCCCTGGTACTCCAGATGGTACTGCATCAGATGTTTTCTTAAAGTTAGAAACAGTGATGTTTTTAGCTTTAATACTTACACCCTTCATTCCGAAGTTCTTTGTGTTTGTAAGGAAAACTTTTCCTGCTGGAACTTGTTCGTCCTTTACAAGTGAAGTACCTCGGTATGATAGATACACAAATCCGTTATCTCCACCATGTCCTGCGTTGTTTGGTGCTACACCGAAAGCATTCATCCGAGGATAACCGCTTGTGTTGTAGTTAGCCTGTACAGTTGGTGTTAATAGTGATTCATATACACTCCACAATGCTTTAGTTGTGAAAATCATGTTTGGATTATCTACACCTACAGTAGTTTCGTCATAAGCTGTAGCTAGTTTAGCTAGAGTTAATGCTCCTGTAGAAGCGATATAGTAACCTGCCCATGAACTGTATGTTGAACGTGAAAGTCCTCCATAAGTTGCATAGTTAGTTCCATCATCTGCTGCGTTTGCTAGTGAATCCCACTCGTTTCCTGCTCCATTTCCTGTGTATAGGTTTTGTCCCATAACATTCATTAGAGATTGTGCTTGTGAGTCAAACTCTGTATCAAGTAAATCAACGATTTGTTCGTCACCTGCGTTTAGAGTTGTTTCAATATCTGCTACTACTACTGGTTTTGTAGCCATTTTCACTTCAAAACTAGCTTTAACACGAACATTTTGTCGGTCTGTATCTAGTTTATCTGCTACTCCTGTGTTACCTCCGTTTGTAGTGTCTTGGAATTTAATAGGGAACTCAAATTTTGTTCCTGTTTTCCAGTCTTTTGCTGTTTGCAAAAATGTCATCAAACCTGGTGTTCCGTTGGTTACAGTGTCGTAAACCTTTGGAACAATCATTGTTCGAGTTGTTGTTGTTACTGCTTCGTTAAAAATCATAGTAATTTATTAGTTTTTCTTCAAAGCTCGAAGATATTCCACTGCACTATCGAATTGAGAAGGTTGTGGTAATCCCGCATCTACAGTAGAACCGTTAGGTTTTGTAGCTACCGGATTGTTAGCACGTTCAGCAACCTTTTTAGCTGTTACTGATTTTGTACTTTGTACCATCTTCTGCATATCTCGTAAGTTTGAGTGTGCAACTTTTAAATCTTGAAAACCATACTTTGTAGCGTGAGCATAAAGCGTGTCTTCATTCAAGTTTGGGTCGGCTTTTTTAATTTCAGCTAGGTCAGATTCAATCTTAGACTCTAACTCTTGTGTTGCCTGTTCCCTTTCTCGAGATTCACGTTGACTTTCGTCTTTCATCTCTTGCTTGGCTCTTTGTACGATTTCTTCGTAAGATTGTGGTTGCCATTCTTCTGGAGCTTCGTCTGGTTTGTTAATTTCTTTATACTGTGAAAGCTCTTGAGATTTCTTAGTATAGTCTGGCATGAAATTTTCTTTCCATTCCTTCGCCAGTGTTGAACCGTCTACTTTCCTTCCATCAGGTAGGTCATATAGCTCAGGTTCAGTTGGTTCTTCTGTAGTTTCTAAAACTTCTTCAGGCTGTTCTGCAGTTTCAACCTCTTCTGTTACTTCTTCTACAGCTTCCTCAACTTCTTCTGTAGGAGTTTCCACTACATCATTAGTAGTTTCTTCTTCTACGGTTGGTATCATTTCAAACATATTTTTTATTTTTGACTGCCCCCTGCATAACTTGGTCTAATGACTGAAATACAGTTGCTTGGTCTTAATAGTAAGATAGATAGTTTAGAAATGACTTGTCTAGGTCATAATACCAACTAAATCAGAGTGTTGTCAACAGGTTGTTCTGATTCTATTGGTAATCCAGACTGTGCTTGCATCATTTGTGTTGACTGTTCTGGTGTCAATTCTCCAGGCTGTGAAGGTAGTGGCGTTTCATCTTCTTTTAATCCAACTGCACTTGCAGGATTTTGTGCAAATAGCACTGCGTTTCGTGAAAGCTCGTTAGGATTATCGTACCGAGCAATACGCAAGTAATCAGTAGGAGAAATATAACCTTGCTGTACATCTTCTTGAGCCTGTTGGAATTTAAATACATTGTCTTCAGGTAGTGATTTACCTGCAATAATCCTAACTTCTGAACCTTCTTCAAAGTCATCTTGAATAAGCTCTAGGTTTTGTTGTGCATTATCTCGTCCAATCCATTTAGCATAGTGAGGTTCTGTGTAGTTAATCTTAGCTAGTTGGTAGAACCATGAGAAAGTATTTTCATATAGGTAATCTACAACTTGTACTAATTCATTTAGTCGTAAGAATGACTGTTCTATAAGCGCAAGACGTCCTCCTTTCGTTTCTGAACCTTCTCGTTCTCCTCTAAAAGCAGATGAAGCCGCCATAATGTTGTCAATTTCTGCTCGTGAGTCCAACATATCGTCAAATACAATACTAGGTAGTGGCGCACCTGTTTCACGTACAACTCCATTTACTACATCTTTTCCATAAATAATACCCTTAGCTTCAAAACGTAGCTTCTGAGCATCATTCTTCCCCATAACAGATGAATCTACTTTAATTTGTCCGTTTGCAAGGTCTGCGTTCTCCCCAATATCCATCTTTCTTTTATCAATAGACTGCTGTAGTTCCTTTGAAAGCTGTATCATGTCAGTACGTCCAATGGGTTTATTCTCATTGTTTAATATGGTTGCAAAGATATAAGGTTTTCTGGGCGTATCAAAGTAGTTAAAGAAATACTCTTTATAACTAATCTCTGTACCTAAATCATCTCCAACATAGAACTCTCCGTCTTCTTCATCTTCTCCTAAACTAGCTTGTGCCAACTGTGAAGCAGTCTTTTGTTCCTTTCGTGTATCTTGTTCTGCTCTAATATTGTCAAATAAGAATCGTCTATCATCTCCAATCAATTTTTGTATTTCCTGTTCTTCTTCTACGGTAATAAGTAATCCGTCCCAATCCCAGTTTGGATTCTTTATTTTATCTAGAATGATGTTCTTGTATTTGAAGATAACCCAATCGTTAACCCAAGCTTCTTTATAGGTAATATCTGGGTTACTAATAAATAGCTCTGATTCTTCAGTAATTCCGTTCTCCTTCATCAATTCTTCTTTCTTGTTTGGGAAACGTGCGATAACTGAAACTAAATCATCATCTACTTCTTCAATAGCAAACTCTGATTCTTCTTCATTCTTTGCATTCTTAGAAAAACGTACTTTTCTTGGGTCTACAGACTTAATATCGAAGTCATTGAGCTTATGATTCCAAAACGGTTTTAAAACTGCTAGACGTCCAAAATAGAGGTTACGAAGCCCCATTCTCATGGTTTCTTTTACGTTTAAATCCCCATACTTCTTCCTAAAGTAACTTTCCATGCTTAATGCAAACTTCTTAGACTCTTCTGAATCAGTTGAAGGAATCATGTTCATCTGTGGAGGATTAGCAATCAAAGAGTTGATAACTGACTCCATGTTAGTGAATATACGGTTTGCTTGTATTTTATTATGCTTTACAGGTAAATCTTGTAACCATGAAGCTTTGTTCTCATAGATACGAGTATTTTCTCCATATATTTTATCGACAACGCTCCATACTTCAGCAGAAGAGTTCCAGCGATTATCAACCAGTCTACCCAGTTGTCCGTCTGTCATTGATTTGATGTCTATTTTCATAAAAGTAAAAAAGCGAATAAACCAATTACGGTCTACTCGCCTTTTGTTAGGGTTGAGTTGATTATATGTACAAATTATACCTATTATTTAGTCTTGGTGCAAATCAAACTTACGTGTAAAGAGTAAATCAGCCCTTTTTATAGTCTGTAGTACTCCTTTGTGGTCGAAACTAAGTGTTACAGATGAACTTCTTTGGTCAAATACACCTGCTTCAACAAATATCTGGAATATCTCTCTATGTTCTTGGAATAATCTAAAGTATTCAGATTCATGTTCTGTTAGTTCTATTGTGGTCATGGGTTTACTCGGTTAAACATATCGCTAATATCTCCGACCACATTATCATTCCCTATAAATACAGGCTTGTCGTTCTCTGTGGCTTCTTTAAAGAAATCTACTTCTCCCACTCCACTTAATGTAGCAATGTAATAGTAAAGTGTTGAGAATACATAGTGGTCTACGTCTGTAGTTGACTCCCACACATAACGCTCAATTCCTTTATTGTTCACAACCTTTGTTCTTCTCATTGTTTCAAAGTGTTTTATATAGTCCTTCAAAATCTTATCAGTTGGAACAGAGAACAGCATATTACCTCTAATCATGTAATCAAACATTTGGTCGAGTATTCTATCTCTGTGAGAGTAGACAATTCCTTTCTTATCTCCTTCCCCCCACCAAACAAGTGTTTGAGGGTTTGCATTGTTTTCTTGGAAGAAAGACATTTCAGCACCGTCATACTTATCAACGTAATACTTTGCCATTGTGTTATCTGGCATTGCATCTATAACAAGCTTTGGTTTATACATAGCCATCATGTCGTCTAACACTTGCCATTCATTGAATTTACCAACTTTAATAACTCCATGTTCGCTTCCTAATGTGTAGTTCTTAACATTTCCTACATCGACACCAAGAAACCAGTTATCTGTTCTAATCTCTTTAGGAGTCCAGTTATCAAGTATCATGTTTCTATCAACACTCAAATCACCAGGGCTATAAGGTTCTCCAAGTACGAAGTTATAGAAGTATTCTTGGTCACCTTCTGAATCAGTAATAATCTCTTTAGCAGTAATCCATGGGGCAAACAGTAAAGACAAGTGGTAACCAGATATTTCAGAGTCGGGGTATTGAGCTACCCATCTTCCTCCACGTCTATCATTATCACTTAATTCTCCTTTACATTCTGAACAACAAAAGACTTTCTTTTCCATGTCTACACAATCAGGGAAACGCATTATCTGCTCTATCTTGCAACTAGGGCAAGTAATCATCCATTCTTTTTGGTCTGACTTCTTCCATTGTTGGTCAAGTACATCTCGTTCAGTTGTAGGGTTAGAGAACATCCAACGACCTTTGAACCAAGAAGCTTTAGTACGTGATTTATAGAACTCTAATGCCTGTTGGTCTGAACGACTAGCTTCATCATGAATAACAATATCAGCAGAAGTTGAAATCGCTGCAGTCTTTGAAACTGTTCCTTTGAAGTAAACGAATCTATCATTAAGCTCTTTACGCTCAATGTTGTCTGTGTCCATTCCTTGAAACTCATGCTTATTAGATTGAATGAGCTTGTTTACTTTAGTTCCTACGAACTCTTTCATGTCTGAATCAGTGGGGAATGTGTAAATCAAGTTAAAGTGAAAGTGTTTAACAGCAAACAACAGCTTTAATGTGAACGTAACACTCTTACCAACCTGCGCACATGCTTTAACAACAAGCTCATTATTCCAATCACTCAATATATCAATAAGAAAAGGTCTATCGTGAAAGTCTAAAGGTTCTCCTTTTTCTGAAACGATTTGTTTCTCTATTATCCATTTTAATATTGAGTATTCTTGTTTCATTTAGTCTTTAGGTTTGAATAAATGTGGCTTTTCATCTTTAAGTTCTTTCAAGATTGTTACAGCTTCTTCTTGTCCATAGTACCAATCTTTCTCTATTATGTTTTTATATTGTTCAAATGTAAGCTTCTTGCTTCGGACAAGCTCCCACACACACGTTCCTACTGATAGTGACATAATATTATTTATTAACGATTAACTCTACTCCCCTGCAATAAAGCACACGAGGTCTAGTATTTGGTGGAGTGAACATCAATCCGAAGAAAACATCCTCTTCCTCTTTGGTTATATCGAAAGATTCTTTTTCTTCGCCAATCAGTCCGATTAGTTCCGTCATGGTGTTAAATCTAGTCATATTAGTCTTGGCTTACAATTGCTGTCCCAATGGTTACAGCTTGCTTAGCGATTGATACAGCATTCTCTAGTGCTAATCGTTGTACTTTGTGTGAGTCCATTACTTCACAAGGGTCTACTTGTTTTTCAAACTCTTTAACACTCATTCCTGCATTCTTAGCCATCTGTTTTATGGGTGCTTTAAGTGCCTTTCTAAAAATAGGACTGTTTGTCATTTCTGATACCTGTTTCATTGCGATACCTCCACCAACTAACACTCCTTCTTCTAGTGCCGACTTAGTTGAGTTAATAGCGTTTTCAATCTTATACTTCTTAGCTTTCAGTTCTGTTTCTGTATAAGCTCCTACTCTGATAACTCCAATTCCACCTTTAAGAGTCGCTATACGTTCCTGTAAGTTATCTCTGTCATGTTCTACTTCTGTTTCTTTTAGTTTCATATCAATAGACTTTGCTCGGCTATCAATGTCTTCTTCTTTGCCTCCTCCTCCCACAATAGTAGTTTCTTCTTCTGTTGAAGTAACTCGTTGTGATGTACCACAATGCTCAACTGTAGCGTCTTCTAGTTTCAATCCGTTCTGTTCTGATATAACTGTTGCACCGGTAAGAACTGCAATGTCTTCTAAGAACTCTCTCGAACGTGTTGCTGTATATGGATTTTTAACACATGCAATCTGGAACGCTTTACGTTGATGATTCATCACAAGACTTGCAAGTGCTTCTCCTTCAATGTCATCTGCAATAAGCAATACACGTGTCTTTCCGTTTTCTAGTAAGTGTTCAAATAGTGGAGCAATCTGTTTATTAATTGATACGTTTCTTCCAACTAAGACAACTACAACGTCTTCTATGTCACATCTAGCGTGTTCGGGGTCTGTAACAAGATATGGAGTAATAAAACCACTGTTAAACCTAGCTCCCTTAACTACTTCTGAAGAGTAACCAACTGTAGGGCTAGACTCTGCTGTAATAACTCCATCTGTTCCAACTTCTCCAATCATTGCTTCTAGTAAAGCTCCTATCTCACTATCAAGGGAAGAAACTGTTGCAATCTTTCTAATGTCATCTTCTCCAACATCTCTACGCATTGTATTTAAAATACTCTTTGCTTCTTCTAGTCCTTCTTCTAGTTCTCTAACAACTTTTGGAATGTTTTGGTCTTTCTTCCCAACACGTTTAAATGCTTCGTGTGCAATAGCTTGT
>Ga0222634_1001011_pt1 | contig 10647 bp, 5 predicted proteins | sample AntAcemetageno50_FD_179807 | JGI IMG/M metagenome (GOLD analysis project Ga0222634, IMG submission 179807) | Saline water microbial communities from Ace Lake, Antarctica - #50 | ecosystem: Environmental > Aquatic > Non-marine Saline and Alkaline > Saline | place: Antarctica: Ace Lake | collected...
CGAGAGGCATGTCAATCGGTGGGATCGCAGGCTGTGTTCGCGACGCCGTGATTTCGCGAGCATCGGTCTCTAGTACCACGATAGAAAACACAGCCACCACAGCGCAAACCTACGACGACGAAGGGGGGATGATTGGTGAAACAATATCTGGTGGCAGCGTTACGCTTTCTAAATCCCAGGCTGCAGTTACTTTGAGAAGGCTAGAGGTTGGCGGCATGAAAATTGGTGCTGTTGTTGGGGGTGGAAATGGCACTCTGTCGATCTCCGATTTCTTCTCTGCTGGCTCAATCACTACCGCAAACGGGTCAAACGCGATGGTAAATGGGTTCATTGGGTATGGCGGGTTTAGTGGCAACAATTTGATAATGGCCACCAATCTGGACAGTGTTGCATCATCAGAGGCTGCGTTTGGCGATAGCCGGTCGACCTTTTCTCTAACACAATCACTTTTTCTAAAGAACTCCGGCGGCATTAATTCCAGGGTTCTTTCAAACACGGGTGCTTCCGCCAAAACAACCGCGGAGCTGCAAACCAAGGCCACATACAGTGATCCTTCTTGGAAGATTGAGGACACTGGTTTAGTCACTGGTTTAGCTGCTGTCACAACCAATTGGTCCCTTGATGATACGAGTGACCCTGTTTGGCGCATTGCGGATGGTTCTAGTTTGCCAAGTCTGGTTTGGCAAGACTTCTGGCCCACTGTGAAGGTGTCTCAACCAGGTGCCTTGGGTGCAACTTCTCCCAGCACGGGAAGTGCGAACCTAAGTTGGAATCAGTCTTCTGCCACAGGTTTCACCGGAGGTGTTTCTGGTTACAAGATCGAGAGCTCCACCAACAGTGGTGGCAGCTGGGTTACTGAGGTTGCGGACACTGGGACTACTGCAACCACCGCGGCGCTTACCGGCCTTAGTGCTGGCAGTAGTTACATATTCAGGGTTTCAGCAATTGCCTCGGGGGTTGTAAGTTCACCGTCTGCGCAGACCACCACGGCACTTCTTATTATGGGCACAAGCCCAGGGGCTCCCGTGAATCTTTCAAAGACTTTTACTGGCAGTAACAGTGCCACTGTTAGTTGGGATGCACCTATCAGTGATGGCGGGACCGCTGTTACCGGTTATCGAGCTCAGCTAGACACAGGTAGTGGCTTTAGTGATGTTGCAGTTTCGGGAAGAACCTCACTGATCACGGGAGTGTCTTTGCAATCCACCTGGTCGTTTCGAGTTTTGGCCGAAAACATTGTGGGGGATAGTGCCTATGCAACTATTTCAAACGCTCCTCCCGCTCCCTACTCAGGACCCATAATCATGTCGGTATCAAATACTCGGCTTTCCAACCCGGCTGGTAAGTCTTTGACCATATCGGGTCAAAGACTAAGCGGCACTAGTTCTTTGACCGTGGATGGGAAAGCCCTGACCATTATTTCTAAGTCGGACAACATGATTGAAGTGATGCTTCCTGAGCTGAGTCCTGGTTCAAAGAACATAATCTTGGTTTCTAGCTCCGGGGTGCTAACTCACCAGGATGCCTTCGAAGTTATAGAGCAGCAGGAACCCAGAGAAGACCGAAAGGTAAACGCTGGATCCTTCAAAGGTTATGTCGCTGTTTACGCTCGTGGCTATGAAGGACGCCGCATCAGTGCAAAGATCGGTAACGACTGGGTAATTGTTCCTGCTATCGCGAACAACCAGGAAAACGGAAATCTGTACCGTATGACTGATTTCACCGGTGCTGGGGTGGATATTGCAGTTCGTATCTACATCGACCGTGTACTCATGGACACAATCAACCTAACCACCAAGTAAGCACTCCTCACTTTTGTAAAAGCGAGGAGTGATGCCGACCAGGCCAAAGTTGAATTGGATTCACAGCGAACGAAAGATTCCAACGTTCGGCTGTTACGACACTTTCAGCCTGACCAGAATTGCTCAACCGATACTAATTGGATGATGTGCTGGCAAATGCCTATGGGCAAGTCAAGCGGGCAGCTTTTCTTTAAGGCCGAGCCCCGACTTCTCAGTTCTCGTCAAAAAAGGTGGAGTAAGAGTTGAATCTACTTGAGCGTTTTTTGAACCGGCGTGACTGGAGCTATCTGGTAATCCTTGCGCTGTTAGTCCCCGCTTTTCAGGTCATCACATCACCGCAGGCTCTCGCCAGTTCGACATTGGTGTCTCACTTTGACGCTTCGCAGTACACCGCAGGTGAGACCACATGGAACGCGACGGTCGGCAGTGCTGGCACCACAGCCACTGGCGGCATGACCAAGGGGACAACCCCAGACCACGTTGTCTTTGCCGGCAAGGAGAGTTCAAACAGCGATCGCTTGAGCGGATCCATTGGTGACATGTCCGACGTTTCGGAAGTGTCAGTTGAAATGAAGGTGCGGCTAAAAGACAATGGCAGCACGCAAAATGTCAATGGTTCGATGCTCTTTTCTTGGCAAACAACTCCCTACTACAACGTTTATCATTACGACGGCTGGCTTGGATTCAACACCATCAATTCGGAACTCTATGGCTTCAATGCATCTGGGCTGGTGGGCGAATTTCACACTCTGATTTTTGTAATGACCACGGGCGACCAAACAACCCAAACAACCCAGAAGATTTTTGTGGATGGTGTGGAGCAAACCCTCTCCTGGAAATTGGGCAGCGCTCACCAAACTCGAAGTTTTGATTCCAGTGGAAACTTCGTGTTCATGGACAATCCGTTTTCAGCTAACACTTGGAATGCCAAGGCAGATGTTGAGTATTTCAAGATTTTCAAAGGCCCCAGGGTAGTTTCAGATGTCGCTGCGCCACAGCTAGCTAGCTCCAGCCCCGCTGATGGCGCAACGTCCGTTGCGCTCGGTTCAAACATCGAGCTGAACTTCAATGAACCTGTCGCGCTGGGCACCGGGGGCATCAGTGTTGTCCCGACAGATAATCCAACAGCGGCAATAGTTCTAGATGTCGCCTCGGCTGCGGTTAGTGTGTCTAATTCCACTGTTACTGTGAACCTGCCTGATGACCTCGAGCCAAGTACGGACTATCACGTGCTGGTGGATGCAACCGCCATTGAGGACGCTGCTGGTAATGCCTTTGCTGGGATCAGCTCTCCAACCGTGCTCAATTTCACAAGCATTAGTTCGCCAACTTTGAGTTCCTCGACGCCGATTGATGGCGCCACCTCCGTTAGGGACAATTCCAATCTCACCCTGAACTTCAGTCGCAACATCACTGCAGTCGCCGGCAAAAATCTCACCATTGTCAACACAGGTGATGCTTCCGATAACAGGGTGATAGCGGCTAACGATTCTCAGGTCACGATCTCGGAATCTTCTGTCACGATAAACCTCAGTTCTGACTTGAAAATCAACAGCAACTACGCGGTCACTTTCGAAGCTGGCGCCTTTGAAGATGCAAGCTCGATTCCAGTAATCGAGCTCAGTGACGTGACGGCTTTGAACTTTTCTACCTCAAAGATTCAGTTCTCTGGACTAACGGCAGCACTGGATGCTTCTGATTCGCAATCTTATGCAGGCAGTGGAACCCAGTGGAGTGATATTTCCGGGTCCAGTAATCACGTTCAGCTGGAGGCCAGCCCGACCTTTATTACCACCACGGGTGAACCAAAAGCCTTTCAGTTCAACGGCACTAGCCAGTATGGGGTATTTGAAAACGCTGGGACCGCCATCCCTGACCTACTGAACAAGCAGGCTTACACAAAGCTGCTTTGGTTTAAGCCGGAGGGGTTTGATGACAACAACAATCTGGTGAGTTCACAAAATAACAACGCTCACGCGCTATATGGTGGCGGGAACAAGGCTGATTGCACAGCCCCCAGTGGCGACAACCTGGCCACTGGCCACAACGGTTCTTGGAGGGACGTGCAATCAAACACTTGCCTCGAAACAGAATGGCAAATGATTGCGGTCACTTTTGCTAGTGATGAGAGTAATCCAAACGCTGGCTGGCGCATATATCAAAACGGGGATCTTGTCGGCACGAGTTCAACCCGCACTGAGATATCTTCGGACAACGATGGTTACCTCACTCGGATCGGCAGCTATGGAACGGGCTATTTCTTTGAAGGTCAAATCGCCAAGGTGCTTATCTATGAGAGGCCTTTGACCGCGGTTGAGGTGAATGATTACTTCGAGGCAACCATGGACGAGTTCGGGTTAGACCTGAAAACAGTGACTTTCAATGCTGCTGGAGGGACGGTTGATACCCCGTCTCTTCGAACCAGTGCCCTTGATGGATCTCTGACGCTCCGCACCCCCAACAAGGCAAACGCCAGCTTCCTTGGCTGGTACACAGCTGCAAATGACGGGACGAAGGTTGGGGATGCCGGAGACAGCTACACGCCAGCGACAGACATCACCCTCTTCGCCCGGTGGGACAACAGATATACCGTGAGCTACTCGGCTGGAACTAATGCCACCGGAGCACCTGGCTCAGCAACATACACGCAGAGCGTGGGTGCTGTGACCCTGCCGACTCCGACCAGAACAGACTATGTCTTTGATGGTTGGTACACAGCGGCTTCGGGTGGCACCAAAGTCGGTGCAGCGGGAGCGAGCTATTCACCAGAAGCAGCCACCACTCTTCACGGTCGTTGGACTCAGGCTTCGCTTGCAGGCATTCCCGAGAGTGATCGCACCTTGGTGAACACCGCTGTGATAACCAACGGTGTTGGTTCCACCAACACCTTGACAATCGGATCCTCATCTGTCGCGATCACTATTCCTGGCAATGCCTTTGCCACTGGCGTTGAGGTGAGAACCTACTCAGTTGCCAACAACAACAAGGCTCAGGCGTTACTGCCGAATGAGAGCGACTTTGTGAATTCGATTGTGGTGGCGTGGACTGCGCCTGACACAACCGTCCCTGTTGCCAACGCTGCGTTGACTATGGTCATCGTAGATTCAAATATTCGGGTTGGTGCGAGGGTTTACTCAATTGTCGGAGACAACAGCACTCTGTTAGCAACAGCGACAGAAGCGGGACGAGTAACAGTCAGCTTCACAACAGATCCGCTTGTCACAGTGGTAAATCCAGTTCAGGCAGCAAATCCACCTGCTCCCTCGCAATCTCCCGTTGTGACTCCGCCAGTGACCCCGCCAGTTCAGGAAAAGAAACTCGAGAATGCGCCAGTAACCCCGAAGATTACCGCAGGGAAACTTGCGAATCCGGTGCTTGTTAATGGCCAGCCGGCTGCTTTAGAAATTAGAGCAATTCGTGAATCGGCCGCGATTGAAATTGCAGATGGTGGCTGGCAACTTCAATTCTCAGTTAGGTCACGTGGTGGAACCGATCGAATCGTCGAGGATTTGGTGCTGCTTGTTGCATCCGGTGATCGAGCGGTGTTCCAAGGTCTTGGAATGGCTCCATTCACAACGTTCAATGTTTACCTGTTTTCTGAGCCCACTTTGCTAGGTCAAATCACAACAGATAAAAACGGTGGATTCTCCGCTGACTTTCCTCTGCCAGGTGGCCTAGAGGGCGGTCAACACACTCTGCAACTGGGAACACTGACCGCTGACGGGCTCAATATCAACGCCTCAGTTTTGATTGAGGTCGGCGGCAAGGTCAATGCTGGCAGCTTCAATGGCGTTGTTGCCCTCTACGCCAAAGGCTATGTGGGGCAGCGCCTCAGTGCCAAGGTTGGTAAGGACTGGGTAGTCGTGCCGGTAATCGGAGATAACTTCATTCGGGTTGTGGATCCAGTTGGTCAAATCGGCCGGACAATCCGGGTGCAAATATTCATCGATCGCCGCCCGCACAGCGTGATTGAACTTGTGACCAGGTAGCAATCTATTCTTCAGCAAGTAGCCGACTTGGTTTGAATTCAGCGACGAGAAACACGTTCAAGATAGCTGCAGCACCTGGCGCGAATCTTGTCGTGTGAACCGACCATTTCAACTACCAACTGGGGACGGTGGCATATCTTTTGATTATTCAGCTGAGACTAGGGGCCTCACCTGAAAATCTGACTTGGCTCTTGGGTCTTGAAGTCAATCAATTTATAGCCAATAACCCCGGGGAGATGTGGTGCTGATGCTAGATAATGACCAGATGGATCAGAACTTTGTTCGAACGGTGTTGTTGGTTGATGACGAACCAATCATCACCATTCTTTTGGCAGAGCGGCTGAACCAGTCAGGCTTTGAGACTTTGGTGGCATCAGATGCTCTGAGTGCTAAAAGGATTGCCCTCAAGAGTGACCCCGACGCTGTTGTGGTGGACCTGGATCTTGGTGATGGCCCGTCGGGCACCGAGTTGATTGCTGCTTTAGCGGCAATCAATCCAGCTCTGGGTTTTGTGTTGCTGACCAACTACAAACCAACTGCTTCTGAGCTGAAATCAGCTCCGAACATGCGGTATTTGAATAAGCGGGAAATCAGCAATATCAATTTGCTCATCGAAGCACTTGACAGTGTTCTGTCAAAGGGAGAGCAAATTACCGGAGAAATGCAGCCCTCTTTGTTGAGCAAGCTGACAGCGGGACAGTTAGAAGTATTGCGGTTGATCTCCAGGGGCCTGAATAACCAAGAGATTGCGCTTGAGCGGAAAGTGGGCGTTAGAGCAATCGAGCAGAGCGTCCACAGAATCTACATTGCATTGAATATGAATCGTAATTCTGGGGGTTCAAATCGCGTTGCGGCAGCCCGGATTTATGCCTTGGAAATGGGTCTTCGGGGAGGTAAATCCTAGATGGCAAATTGGCTCAGGATTGGTGGACCAAACGGGATAACCTTCTTGGCCTGGGCGTTGCTATCTCCTATAAGTGTCTTCTTTACTTGGGCATGGGTTCCTGAGGGCTATCTACCGGGGGCTATGCCAATTGCTGGCATTGCCGTGGGTGTCATTGGGCATTTTATGACCGGTCTGGTTCTAGCACTTGGCAGGTGGTTGCTGCTAAAAAATGTTGCTCTAAAACCTCGGCCAACATTGACTCTTTTGATCTTCCTGGCAGCAGGAGCTGCCAGGGGGCTTTCGGTTTCATTTGGCCTGGAGGCACTTGGTGTTACAGCTCAAGCTGATTATTCAAACCGCATGACCTCGGGTGCTTTATTGATTCTGGCTTGGTTCTCGGTCTCGGCTATTTTGGTGGATCGGGTTAGAAGTTATAGGGCGGGCTTCGAAGATCTCTCCGCGAAGATCCAGAAGCTTCAGGTTCTTACGACCCAGGGGCAATCTCAGCTTGCAAAAACGCAGCAGGAGCTCATGCAACAGGTCTCCGATACTCTGAAGCAGGCTTTGGCAAGTGGTAACTCTCCCAAAGACATTCATGATGCGCTGGATTCAATGATCAGGCCCTTGGTCAGAAACATGACTTCGGTGCCTGATCTGGAGACCCAATACCAAGTTCCGAAGCGAAGACTCGCTATCGGTCCGATTCTAAAAATAGCCATCCGGGAAACTGCCTATAACCCGGTAGCGGTGGCGCTATTGGCGGTGCTCGGCTCGCTCTATTCGCGAATTTGGCAAGGAGGTTGGATGGGAATATTCGACTCGATCGCCACCGCAGTGATAGTAATTGTGACTTTTTCACTCGCTAGAAAGTTCAAGGTGTTTGGGCTGAGAGTTCTGTGGGTGTGGTTTGCTGCTGGATTTATTAGCTCGACACAAACAGTGCTGTTGTCCGGATCTGTCAGCGTCGCAGATCTGCCGACCATACTGACGCTTTCGGTGAACGTGTTCATTCCAGCGGTGTTGATTGCTGTGCTGAGGGCCTTTAGCAAGGAGTCTGAAAACAACCTGGGCAAGCTTTCCGAAGTTGCTAAGAGCCTTGAATGGCAGTCTGCATCGCTATTACAACGTGACGGGGTGCAACGAAGGAGGATCGCCCGCTTTGTGCATTCAGATTTGCAATCCAGGCTCAGGGTCTTTGCGCTTCGTCTTGAGATTTCAGGGAGTAGCCCAACCGATCAAGAACTAGAGGCCATAAAGGCAGAGTGTGAAGACCTACTTGGTACCGATCTGCAGCAGAGCGACTTCGGCAAATTCACTGAGGACATCAGAGAACTCTGGCTGGGAGTTCTGGAGATTGAGTTCCAGGTTACTTCGGCTGTGCTGAACCAACTGAAGCCCGACCCCTTTTGCAGTGCTGCAGCAATCGAGGTCGTGAGAGAGGCGCTCTCTAATGCTGTTAGGCATGGCAAGGCTAGTAATGCCGTGGTGACTCTCGGCACTCAAGCAAGGCACGATGCCAGTCTTGAGCTTCAGATTTTGGTTAGAGACAATGGCACTCTCGACAACATCCAAACCTATGGCTATGGCCTAAGCACCATTGAAGAGCTCTCCAAGGATCATGCACTCACTAATGAATCAGGTGCGACCGAGCTCAAGGCGACCTTAAGTCTTTCGCTCAATTAGGCGCTGCACTTCGAATATTTAGTTAGCCCTCTAGAAAAAGCGGGTGTTCGCTATTGACTCGAGTCGCGAGTAGGGTCGAGCTAGCTAAATTTGGGGTAATTGTGAAAAAGCTATTGGTGGCTGTTGTTTCATGTTCATTACTTGGGTTTGGATTTGTTCCAGCCCAGGCAGGAACTAAGTACACGGTGAATCAAAAAACTCTTGCAAGCTTTAGTGCCAGCGCTACTGGTCTAACGACTCTTCAAAGATCTCAAGTTAAGGCCGCTGTTGAAGCAAACCCGAATGCTGAGAAGTTCATTTGCACCGGCATTCGGTATGTTTCTCAACCTATGAGTGAAAACATCAAGGTGCGCATGCGAGCTAAAGCTGCTTGCGATTATGCCAAGCAACTAAACCCAGCTCTTTCCACCTGGTTCCAGAACAAGCCCACCAATGCTCGGAGCTATGCGGGGAAAGTGTTGTTGACATTAAAGATCCCGAAGGACAAAGCGAATGCGGTTCCGAAGGGATATGTGGAGACTGAGGCCATCGACTGGGACATAAACCCCGACTACAAGGTTGGCAAGAAATGCAGCGGGGACTTTGGTTGGCAGGTTTTGGGCATGGACCAAAAGGGAACCCCAACTTATTTGAAGTGTTCAAACCCTAATGGTGGTGTTTTCAGGGTTGATAACAGCATGTTGAAGTTTGATGCTGTCACTAAGAAGCCACTGGTTCCTGCAGCGGTTCCTGCAAGAACCAAGTTTGGTTACTCGCCCAATTTGTATATCTTGCCGCAGCTAACCGAGGCAATGCCTAAAACCAGCTTGAGCAGTGGAGCGTTCGATAATTATGCCCAGTGCAAGATAGCCGAGATTGATGATGGTTCTGCTGATAAGAGCTTTGGCTTTCCGCTGCCTGCCGCGAGGGCTAGCTTGAGTGACGATTTTAAGATCTTGGTTGTGCCAGTTCAGTTCACCAATCACAAGACCAGTAGTCGTCCGGCCGATGATATGGCTGATGTTGTTTCTGCTATGAGCAACTACTACCAGCGAGCTGGTTCCGTTCCGGTGAAATTGAACTGGACTATCCCAGAGAGTTATTACCAAATGGGAAAGACGATTGATTCTTTTAGCCTGGATATTGCATTTAATGACCCACAGGGGTTCTGGGGTGTTTATAGGCCCTACGTTGAAGCGGCCCTTGCCCTGGCGGATGATAAGTATGACTTCAGCTTGTTCGACGCTGCGGTTATTGAAGAACCTAGAAGCGTCACAGACGAAGAGCACGGATCGTTTATTCCAGTGGTTCCCGAAAATGGAACCAGGGTTTCAAGTGACGATGGTCTAATGAATGCGCTTCTCATCATCGGCAATGACCAAAACCGCGACACTGCAAACTGGATTCACGAATTCGGGCACCTGCTTGGGTTGCCTGACAGGAACTGGAGTGCGAATATCACCGCAAGCTTTGATGTGATGTGGGGCTGGTATGGGGCACCGGAGTTTTCCACGTGGTCCAGGTGGCAGCTTGAGATATTGCAAGACAAGCAAGTTGATTGCAAAACAGACACTGCAACCTCTACGCACTGGGTTCGCCCTGTTGCTTGGACAGGAGATCACCAGAAAGCCGTCGTGATTCCTGTTTCTGAGAACGAAGTGATTGTTATTGAATCCAGAAGGCGTCAGGGCTATGACGCTCTGCTGGGTAAAGAATCTGAGGGTGCTTATGTCTACCGCATTGATTCAAGTGCACTGATGTACCAGCCAGACACGAAACGAAACGTCCAGGTGATTGCACCGGCAAGGGTAAAGCTTGGCAACGACTGGGCCATGGATGCTTCGCTAAAACTTGGAGAATCTGTGACCAGTGATGGTTGGACAATCAAGGTTGTGGAGACCGGTGCCTTTGGGGATGTGGTTCAGGTAAAGAAGGGCTAGCTAACTGCTTGTTCTCATTTCCCTGAAACGGAAGGCCCTTGCAGCTGCTGGCTACCGTTCCACAGATTTTTAGAGAAGTCTTGACTAGACTAAGTCTGACTAATACGTTTGTGTCATGACCAAAATCGTTAGCATTCACGAAGCCAAGACCCATCTTTCAAGGTTCCTAAAAGAAATAGAGAATGGCGACGAGCTAATTATTGCCAGGGGCAATACCCCAATCGCCAAGCTTGTGCCAATAACAAATAGCCGAGTGTCTTTTGCCAAGATCACACCGGGGTTTCTGGGCGTTGACCCGGATGCATTTCTTGCCGAGGATCAGACTCTGACAAAGAGCTTCTATGAATCAGGCATCAATCCTTGAGTAG
>Ga0222634_1001016_pt1 | contig 10603 bp, 21 predicted proteins | sample AntAcemetageno50_FD_179807 | JGI IMG/M metagenome (GOLD analysis project Ga0222634, IMG submission 179807) | Saline water microbial communities from Ace Lake, Antarctica - #50 | ecosystem: Environmental > Aquatic > Non-marine Saline and Alkaline > Saline | place: Antarctica: Ace Lake | collected...
GAATGGACGAAACAGGAAATCAAATGTGTCGATACAATCGTGCGTGAAGAGGGGATGAAGAGAGTTAGGGCTTAGAAATATCTTTTAATACATACGCAGGTACGGAACCCTTTGGTGGTTTCTTACAAAATATCTTACACTTACAACAATCCCTTACAGACACGAGTTGCTTTTTAGTCGCGTAACATCGTGTCGGTAACATAATATCTTTGGAGAGGTACCGAACTATTTGATCTATGAGTATCATCCTACTTACTTTTAGGATTTTATTTTATTGCGTAAAATCACAGAGTGAGCATTATTACTAATGCTCAGTATAGCCATTATTCCGATTGCGTTTTTGGTGTTCACGTCTTCGTATTGGATTTGCGTATGTGCGAACGCACGTGATGACGTGGATCTGAGAAAATGTACTCTCATTCCGGGATAATCAACGTAAATCTTAAGTCTCAATTATTTGTTTTAATAACACCCACATCGTAGCCCAATTCACTCACAACTGGGTCATTTTTGTAGTCATTTTTGTAATAGACATTTTTGATTCCACTACTCGCTAGAGCCTTATAGCAATTCAGACATGGGTAATGTGTCACGTACGCCACACAATCATCAATGGAGGCACCCCTTTTCGCTGCATCCGTGATTGCGTTAATCTCTGCATGTATCGTCGCCTGTTCATGTCCATCCCTCACGATAGACGTGTGGTTGGTCCCTGCGAGGAACCCATTGTAACCCATACTGATGAGCCTGTTGTTCTTCACGAGAACACACCCCACTTTGAGTCTCTCACATGGAGACCGAACCGATGCGAGGTCAGCAGTCTGCATGAAATAGTCGTCCCAAGAAATTCGGGAAGTCATAACTAAACCTAAGTCGCTTATAGTTTTTAAGCAAAAGTATGTTATAAGATGATTCAAATTGAATTAATTGAATGTGATGACAAGCTCAATATATATTTTCACTATACATTGAAACAATTACACATTTTTAATGTAAATAAAGTTTACAATACTCAAACACGTCTCGAAATCCTCAAACGCCGTAATGTTGAGGAGTATAATAGAACACCCTTTATTGAAAAAAATCGTGTTTATTGGGAAACGTTTATCAATGACAATTTAATTAAACGAAAAGTGAAATTGATAACTGTAGATGTTAAAGTGTGTAAAGATGATCCCATAGAAGAACTTATGAGTATTTGGACAGAGAACGCAGCTAAAATCACAAAGATATTTTTTATATTAAAGCATGGATTTGAAACCTGTATATGCTGTCATCAAACAAAACCCCTTACACGGGCACATTTGATACATGATAGACCTGAATTGTTGAAACAGGCAATTATGGAAGCTCCGATCATTGACGATGGGTATAAATGTCATATATCTTCAAAGTGGTTTATGCGTAGATATATAGAACTTCATAAAAAGTTTCCAATTGCTCCACTATGTAAGGAATGTCATAGATATATTGACACAAAGGGTTTACCGTAAATCCTTATCCGCCGTGTAGTACGTCTTCCCCTTAGTGGCGAAGCTGTGGACCCTAGCATACCCCCACGCTTGTGGAGAAGCACCCGGACGATGCCCGGTTCTCCACGCAGCGAGTCCCCTGTTGAACACAGTCTTCACAGTCCTCAGAGGAATCTTAGTAGCCTTAGCAATTTCGGGTAGGGACCTAACCTCTGGTCCGTACATCTTCCTAAATTTTTGGGTGTAGGAGGAAGTCTTTGTCTTCTGTCCCTTGTCCGTCTCGAAAAAATTATAATTTTTCCGGAGCATCTTTTTATAACGTGTCTCAACCCCCTTGAGAGTTGTAAGCCCCCTGAAATATTTGAGGGGTGCGTAGATCTTACCCTGTATTTTACGCAACTCCTCAACCTTCTTGGTGATGGCTGCATCGCTGAGAGGCATCTTACTTTTTCCTGAGATTTATATTTGTCATTATCGCGTTTCCGTTGTTGTTACGGTTGAATAATTTGATATTTTCCAACTGTCGTGATATTTCATTGACTTTGTTCATCTGTATATAATTTTTAGTCAGCTTGTTAACCAATAGTGCGAGTTTCAACTTATGCTCGGGGGTCTTTGTCCTCTTCCAAGATCGCTGGATTTTTATCGCAGCTTCTCGGTTACGGTTAGTGGCTAGGTGAGATAGGTTAACTAACTGATCAATTGTTTTTTTTGTTTTTTTATTGAGTTCTCTACGTGTACTCACAGGCATTCTTATTTTTGAGTGATATTTTAATTTTTCATCGCGTATTTAGATAGTAGGTTTAACAATAGATTAATTGAGATATTTTACTGCCACCGCGATACTTGAATATACACATCTACCAAACCTGACCTCCCCCGTCTTAGGATTGTAGTACCCCTTCATACCATTCAAAACTGCTCTGTGTATATCACCCATATAAAAAATACAATATTATAATAATCAGGTGAAGATGGGTTTGTCAATTATTATGGGGAATATGTTTTCTGGTAAAACTTCAGAACTTATTCGACGACTTAAGCGTTTAAAAGTTATCGGAAAAGATGTGATGATTATAAATTCTGCAAAAGATACCAGGTCCCCTGAGGAAATTCTCAAAACGCATGATAATGTAAAGTTTGATTGTCATAAAGTGTTTGACCTATTTGAACTTATGAATAGAGATGAGTTTGACATGGCTGATATCGTCGCCATAGATGAGGCACAATTCTTTCCTAATCTCAAAAAGTTTGTTGAGTGTTGTCTACATGTGGGTAAGTCTGTCATATTGGCTGGTCTTGATGCCGATTCTTTTCAGCAAAAGTTTGGTGAACTTATTGATTGTATCCCACTGGCATGTGATGTGACCAAACTTTCGGCATTCTGTATGCGCTGCAATGATGGAACTCTAGGTCCTTTCACTAAGCGAATTGTAGACGACAAAACCCTAGAACTCATAGGTGGGAGTGATATGTATGTAGCTGTGTGTCGTAAGCATCTCTAAAACCTTTTTACATCTAGGATGAGTACGACCCGCCTATCACTCCCAGTTTTAGTGACTTCATGGTATCTCGCGTGATCGAATAAAAAGTCTTCACCATCACGATGTTGATGTGGACCTCTCTCGGTATAAAGTGTGCAATCACCCCCACCCTTTATAGTAAGATGATATCGTAGTAATAAATTGGTTTCAGCTCTATGAGGTGGGATAGCCATAGGTCCATCCATAACTGCAAACAATGCAGTCTCTTTATGAATTGAGGGAATTAGATCGACGAGTTTTTTCAAGTCAGGGAAGTCCTCAACCTTATAGAAATAGTAGTCATCGTTCTTTTCAAACCAAGGGTCCAAGTCATGGAACATATGTTTCTTGACAGTCTTTGAAACATTTTCAAACTCTTTTCGAATTTTTAGGTGATGCAACTTAATGAGCCATAACCCTGGATAGTCTCGAACTGAATAGTTAGATGCGTAAAGAAATATATCCAGGAGGGCATTCCGAATTCCAATCAGTGGTCGTCGGGGGTTATTGAAATACAGTAGATCTATCGGAGACTTCAGGAAGTCATGAAGGATTAGACCCGCTGAAGCTAACAGGACACTCCACATTATTTTCTCGGTAGATAATAAAAATGCCTGGATACGGTACCGATACCTACGCTGTCACCCCCGCCCCTACTGAGGAAGTCAACACTCTCGAGAAGCGTTTCGTGATGCCCAATCTTCCCGTATTGACCATCGTCCAAATCATGCTCGTTGCGACTATCGCTGGGTATGCCTGGACTTCTCGCAAGATTAATGGTGTCGTCGTGTCTAGCCTTGCGCTGACCGTCGCCCTTCTCCATGTATACGATCACATGTACCGTGTGAAGCGTGGTCCCGAGCGCCTTTTCTTCCTTCCCCAAAAGGAAGCCTATGGGTGCCAGGCGTGCAAGTAAATTATGTTAGTAAAATATAAGTATGCGCGTCAAAATTATCAAGAGCCCTAACTCTAAAAAGAAATTTAGGGCTGTTTTAGAAGACGGCAGGACTGTTGACTTTGGTGCCAGTGGGTATTCAGACTACACCAAACACAAGAATCCTTCACGTATGCGTTCCTATGTACTCCGCCACGGTGGACGAGTACCTAAACGCACCATAGCAGAGAGAGACCCCAAGAAAATTCAGGACAGGATGTTGAATGTAGACTACAGCTTCTCAGAGAATTGGGGAATAAGTGGTATCAACGGGGCTGGCTTTTGGTCACGTTGGTATCTCTGGAGTTATCCATCTTTTGAGGGTGTCAAGAAGTTCATGTCTAAGAGGTTTGGAATCACATTCCACAAAATTCCCTAGCGGCTATTTCAACGTAGTTTACTGACGCACCCAATGGTTCCATCGCTTCATTCATTATAGTCCCACCTTTTTTCATACCTCCAATAGTTAGTATCTCTCCAGGTTGGTTGTAAGGAGGAGCGGTTCTAGTAGCTCTTATTTTATTAACAGTAGCACAAAATTTTGCAACTCCATCTGGATTGGATTTACGAATGTTCTCCACCTGTAACTTATTTTCCTTATCAGTTTTCTTACCAGTTCTTCCCTTATAAAAAGTATTTATAAATGGCGCCTGCGCAACTAAATCCCCAATTCCCGTCACTTTCCTGAAGTGAGGTCCAGTCCTAGGAATCAGACCAGCGAAAAAGACGGCTGCTGAAGAGGATGATGAACAACATGAACAAAAACAAAGCATGAGGAGTAGTGTAGCAGGTTTCATACTTATTCTATTTTATAATTATATTTTAATTTAATTTCTTCAAACTTTTTAAAAAATCGAATCATCGTTCCAAGGCGTTCATAGAGTTCCTCACCGAGGTACTGCTCTACGAATTCTTCCGTGATTTCATTATCATTCCGACGCATCTGTATCGCATAGTTCTTTATGACTTCATATGCGTCACCCTCCCATTCTACCAAAACTTTCTTTACCTCTTCAAGATTCATTATTTATTCAGTCCTCTTTTTTTTAAAGCAGTTTTCAGTTCAGCTAAAAGTTTAGCACGAGTATTACCACCAGGTGCTATGGGGCGAGTGGCTCGGGGTGGTGGAGGTGGTGGAGGAGCACTAGTTATGGGAACAACGACGGTTCGACAAATACGAATAACTCTTTGAGCATTCTTGACACTATTCTCAAAGTTCATGGTGATCTTGGCACGAAGTTCCCTGGCTGTAAGTTTTACACGTTTACCCTGAACAGTCTTGGTGACACGAAGACCTAACTTTTTTGCTTTATTTTTGAGATCCCTATATTGCATATACTAATAGCTAAGAAAATCATAAAAGGTTTCAATATCTTCATCCACGATCATATCAGAAAACTCGAGTACGTTCAATTTCATATATCTGTACACACGTCGTATTGTGATACCTGAGGTGTCCAAATACATAAATATCGTATACAGTATTTCATCATCCAACACACCCATAGCAATTTTAAACTTACCGATAGACAATTCATATGTTCCATCACCATTATGACTGAGTAGTTGTCTTTTTATAAATTTTTCAGTATCATTTTTAGGTTCTAATCCTATTCGATTTGAATCCAATAATTCACGCACCCCTGGTGCAAGTTTTTTAAGAAATTGACGTTTCTCTGGAGTCATCCCTATTAGATGTTGAGAAAATCTATTATAAAGATAAATTGTAAAAACAGGTTAAGATGAGTGAGGTACATGAACTTAAAATATTGATTCACAAAGTTTTACTTCCAAGAATAAGACAACTCGAAGGTGATGTTTCATCACTAAGAAAACACACATGGCCATATGTACAGGGTAAACGGGAGAAACATCAACTTGACGGCATCGAGGTGAAGAGAGAGTTCTTAAAACATCTCGATGAGGACACAATTAAGGAACTTTTACTTGAAAAGGCAAAAATTTCATCTATGACTGGATTTCACAGGAGAGAATATGCTATGGTAAATAATTTTTGTTGACGTAATATAAATGGGACTTGTGTTTTCTTTGCCAGGTCTCAGTCTCTTAAAAGGAGATGATAAACCTATGGATCCTAAATACCTTATTGCGAACATAGTGAGTATACTGTGCTCCATGTTGGTAGTGTATGGTGTTATAAAGATGCCTTTCAAAACACCACCAATGCTCGCGATAGCGTGTTGCAGTTCTTCATGTTGCAGTTCTACAACCGCTAATGTGGTAAAAGACCTAAAAAAGCGTATTTAAAAAAAATCATCTGTGCGGTACATCTTTATCGCGAATGAACCAGTTTTACCAGTAACGGTCACTGTTTCATTTCCATAAAGTTCCTGGCACCCAATGTCTTCCATACATTCACGCGAATTATGACTCACGGAAATTGGATACAGGTTCTCACCACCCGTAGTTGTATAGTAGTGGTAGCGATCACGTCTTCCCCGAACTTCCTTACCATAGAGGGGGAGTGTCTCACCTGAACCCACTAAAATACCCATCTGTTGCATTTGACCGGGTTTATACTTCTTGATAGGGGGTCCCCTAAACTCGGGTTCATGACGAACTTCCTGGGACCGCCTTGGTCTAGGAGGTACCATCATCGTAGGAACCTTTACTGGGACTTTAACAACTCGAGGATTTTGTATGAGATACACGATGAATACTACCAATGCGATTAGTACGACCCCCATGAGCTGAGTCTTTTGTTTGTTCTTCATATACTATAGTTAAGGAAAATGTTTGAGATAGATATATGAAGGATATAACCATTCTTGAAACACGATATAGCTGATGCGTTGTGTATGATTATATTTGATAATTTTAGGTCTTGTGTTCACTTTTTTGACAAGTTCAAATATATTGGTGATTCACCAATAAATTATATATAGATATATTAGATGCCAACAGTAAAGCAACTTCAGAACGCCAAGACAAAATTGAAGAAGACGACCAAACCTATTGGGAATAAACCTACTATACCTACAGCTGCTCTTCTTCGTCTTATCGCCGCCGACCCCAAGATACGAAGAGACAAGAACTTCCTCAAGGCTGTTCAGGAGTACGCGAAACTTCGTCGTTGAGAGTGGTGAGTGCATTTGAAACACATTCAAACATATCAAATATTTCATTCACATTCCTCCTTTCAAGTGCCTTTTTGAGTTTATCGATGTTATACTCAACTGATTTCTTCTCCTTATTTAATTGTGTTTCAAGTTTTTCGATTTTTTTATCGATAAACTTGGTCGTGTTCTCGATATTGACATCAATATTCTGGATTTCATTTTCATATAATGTTCGTTGCCTCTCGAGAATCTCTCTCTTTACATCCGATCCACATCGGTCAATTTGATTGTCGAGACGTTCAAGCTTTACTTGGAGTTCTTCTAAATTTGTTACATATGTTGTCTGATACAACTTCTTCGCATTCTTTAGACTGATGATTTCCTTACACAGTTTAGTATCCATACTATATTTTCATCTTGGTGTGAAGCTTTAAATTATTTAAATCTTCGACAAATCCTTTAAAATGCCCTAAACGATATTGTACGAATGCCCAAAGTGCGAAAAAGAGGGTCTTTGTCATTTTATTGACTTCAGTGTCTTCCATTTTATATATAGGTCCAACGAGACGTCCCATGAATGTTTCTTCTTTATGTTTACCTGTCACTAACATCTCAGCCTGTGTCAATGCACATGTATCATCATTCACTGACCAGTGGTAGAAGATGAATGGTATGAGCATCGAATAAAATTCTAAATTTTTTTGATTATTCATGAATGGAACTATCAGAATACCAAACAAGAAAATGAGATGAATTAGGAATATTATATTCATCTACTATAAGATGACCGAAGATAATATTATGGCAGAAATGTGGAATGAGTACCACGAGAATGTACTTCGCCAGTGGGGTGAGGCGTCTGCATGTTATCGGTATATGCACCACCGAGCTTTTCTCACGTATAAAAAACTGAGTCTGCGTTTCAGTTTACCTGTAATTGTTCTTTCGACAATCACAGGCACGGCAAACTTTGCACAAAGTTCGTTTCCAGAAAGTATAAAGGGTGGAGTACCCGCAGTTATTGGTGGTATGAACCTCATAGCTGGTCTCATCGCAACAATCATGCAATTCCTGAAAATCAATGAACTCATGGAGAACCACAGGACGAGTGCTTTAGGTCACGGTGGGCTTTCTAGGAATATTCGCCTCCAGTTGGCTCTCCCCCGTGACGAGCGTAGTAAGGAGGGTCTCATTTTTGTGAACGAATGTAAAGGTATATACGAAAGTCTGCTGGAACAGTCCCCCCCAATCCCCAAAGAAATATTGAAAACATTTGAGAAAGACTATCCAATAGAAGGTGTATTTACAAGACCTGAGATATTGAATGTGCGTCCTATTCCACTCTTAAAATTACCAAAAACTATAGAACCTATCCGAGCTATAACAAAAAATACTCCATTCGAGAAAGTTGGTGAGTACTTGGCACCTCCTATTGAGGAGGAAGAGGAAGAGGAAGAAGAGGAAGAAGAGACAGACGTCGAGCAAGGTACACCAACAGAATAAACATGACCACATTGGTCAGAATTCCACATGCAACGTATGGTAAAATTTTCCTTTTTAAAGGTTCTACGATACGTTTATGTAGTGCGTCATTCTCGAGCACCAAATCTATGGCCTGATTAGTAAGATCATCAATGGATTCTTTCATTAAAGTAGTGGGGCAAAAAAAAGATCCCATTGTAACGACAATTCATACGAAACAAATTGAACTTATTCGTAAGTACATCAGTGAAAGGAAGAATGTGTTCATTTGTGGTGCATCTGGTGTAGGTAAAACATATGTACTTCGGGCAGTATTACAGGGACTGAATCATGTAGAACTTCAGAGTGAACATCTTAAAAGTAAATCTCTATTTCTACCATTTATAAAACCCTCAACCAAGCATGTATTTATTGAGGATTACGACCCGGTGTTTAAACCTATAATTGAACAGGTGTCAGATGGTAATCGTTTATCCCGTGGTTCTCTACTTGTCACAAGCACTAATATGTGTATGTATCCAAAATTTGAGACAGTGTTTATTCCCCGACACAAACCAGAAGTTCTAATGACACTGACAGATGAATCAGGTCATAAAGTACAGGATGCAGCCATCCGATCTCAAGGGAATATTCGTAACTTTTTCACCTATCTTGAGGGATATGATGAGATGGATGATTTCAAAAGTCCTAAAGAGTTTATCGCTGAAATTTTGACGGATCCTTCTCCAATTCAGATATATGATAGTATTTCTGAACATGGACACATATGGGACATTTTCCAAGAAAATTACTTAGACTCTACTGGTATAGACTTTGTACGTGCGTCGCGATCCTTTTCGGATGCAGACTTCTACGATAACCATATTTATGCACATGGAGAATGGAACCTCATGCCATACTTCGTGATACATGCCCTCACGATCCCAAAGACTGCACTTGGGGAACCCCTCGAAAAAGAGAAGATTAGACCAGGGAGTTGTTGGACAAAGTTTGGAAACTATAAGATGCGTAAACAAAAGTTTGAAGAAATCAAGAAGAAATCGAGGATGGGGTTGGGTATAGAGGAATTGTGCCTATTAAAGAAATATGCAGAAAAAGGAGACTTAGATCCTATGATAAGCTATAAAATTACACCCCAAGATTTTGATGTTATCAATCACCTTGCCGTCGGAAGTGGCTTAAAATCGAGAGATGTAACTAGAGTAAAGAAGGCACTCAAGAATGCCTACGACAGATGAAGAAAAAGAAATTGAAATCAACGACAGTGTCAAGACTATCGGAAATGAAATTCTCTTTTATGGTGACATAGATCGTGAAAATGCCTTAGAATTTGTTTTACAGTTCAAGAAACTTGAAATTGATATGTTGAAAAAGAAGGCGGAACTTGTTGGGTACGAACCACAAATTCGTATATCCATCATGAGTGATGGTGGTGACATATTCTCTGGTCTAAACATGATGAATGTCCTAGAACGCTCTAGGGTCAAGGTCGTCACCATCGCCCAAGGTTCCTGTTGTAGTGCAGCTACCTTTGTATTCCTGGGTGGTTCAGAGCGTCGCATAGGGAAGAATGCATACCTTCTGATTCACCAACTTACTACCGAGTTTTGGGGTAATTTCCAAGATCTTCGCAATGAGATGAAGACATCTGCAAAGTTTATGAAGATGCTCAAGAATATGTATATGTCAAAGACTGAAATTCCTGAGAGGAAGTTTAAACGACTGATGAAGAAGGACATCTATCTATCCCCAGATAAGTGTATCAAATATAAGATTGCCCACGTCGTTGACTGATCGTTGTCGATCGCTTGTACATCATCAAAAAACATACAACAATTAAAATAACACAAAAAGTATTTAGATTCATAGACACTGTTGCACTCTCTGGCATTTTAAGTCGCTCCATTCTACCATAATTTACAACGGGTAATGAGGACATCTATTTAAAGTTGAGAAATTAATTATTGAGTTATATAAATCTTTTTATGGACATAATTACAGAAACGAAGCGTATCACACCCGCAAGTAACTCCGTTTCTACCATCATGTTACATATATTATGGATATGATCATATGATAGTATTGGATTGTTCAAAATATCGATAATATATG
>Ga0222634_1001017_pt1 | contig 10593 bp, 9 predicted proteins | sample AntAcemetageno50_FD_179807 | JGI IMG/M metagenome (GOLD analysis project Ga0222634, IMG submission 179807) | Saline water microbial communities from Ace Lake, Antarctica - #50 | ecosystem: Environmental > Aquatic > Non-marine Saline and Alkaline > Saline | place: Antarctica: Ace Lake | collected...
CCCGGTTTGGCATCGATATGCGTCTCGACTATTACGATACAGAACTGCTTCAAAGAATTGCCCTTCGAACGGCTACTATTCTTGATTTTGGGATCACTGAGACGGGTGCGTTTGAAATCGCCAGAAGAAGCAGAGGTACACCACGTATTGTCAACAAACTGCTTCGCAGAACCCGTGATTTTGCACAGGTTGAAAATATGACATCAATAGATGATGCCATCGCAGATAAAGCGCTCAATGCCCTGGATGTCGATAAAAACGGGCTGGATGATATGGATGTGCGTATCCTGAAAGCGATCATTGAAAACTACAAGGGAGGTCCGGTAGGACTGGGGACACTCGCCGTTGCCGTAGGCGAGGATAAGGGAACCATTGAAGAAGTCTATGAACCCTTTCTTATTAAAGAGGGATTTATTCAACGAACGCCTAAGGGAAGAGTAGTAACCCTTAAATCCTATCAATACTTAAAAATCGATCCGGGCAAGTCAGGGAAAGATTCTAATAATCCGGGGCTCTTCTGAATATCTGTTTTTGGTTTTTTATTTTCATAATCTGAGAATGAATAACTATGTTTCGAAAACTAATTTTACGATTGAATCATAATAAAATGGAGTAATTCTATGAAAGTAATATTCAAACTGATGGTGGTCATGATCTGTATGGCTTCGGTTGTACAGGCTCAGGATCGACCACAGGTTTTTGAAGGAGCTGAAATCATCCCTATTACCGGGGAGCCCATTTCGAATGGGGTACTCGTTGTACAAAACGGGACTATCACGGCAGTTGGGGCAGCCGGTTCCGTATCGATACCAAGAAATGCAGAGCGTTTTGATATGACCGGCAAAGTAATTATGCCCGGAATCGTTGATACGCACTCTCACATAGGTGAAGGAGATGGCGGTGACCGTTCGGCGGCCTTGCATCCGGATGTACGTATCCTCGATACCATCGACCCTAGAAGCAGTACGTTTATAAAGGCACTCTCGGGAGGAGTCACATCGGTTAACATTATGCCGGGTTCAGGGTTACTGATGAGTGGCCAGACCGTTTATGTGAAACCGAAACCGGCCAATACCATCGAAGAGATGTTGATTATTGTAGATGAAGAGACCGGTATTTATGGCGGACTAAAAATGGCGAATGGTACGAATCCGCTTCGTGCTGATGGAAGTCCCGGTACACGAGCGAAATCGGCCGCACTGGTTCGCAACATGTATATAGAAGCTCAGGAATATAAGGCTAAACTTGAAGAAGGAGCTGATGATCCTGAAAAAATGCCGGATCGTAATCTTCAGATGGAAACACTGGTTGAAGTGTTGGAAGGTAAACGTATTGTTCACAACCATACTCATCGCCATGATGATATTTTGACAGCGATACGACTTGCTGATGAGTTTGGTTATCGGTTAGTGTTACAGCATGTGAGTGAAGGTTGGAAGGTTGCGGATGAAATTGCAGCTTCCGGATATCCTGCATCCATCATCACACTCGATTCGCCCGGAGGTAAACTGGAAGCGATTAACCTGGTGAATAAAACCGGAGGCGTTCTGGAAGAGGCGGGGGCGCTTTTTGCGTTTCATTCGGATGATCCGATTGTGGATTCAAGATTTTTACGACGATCCGCAATCATGGCGGTAAAAGAGGGAATGAGTCGGGATATGGCTTTAAGAGCCTTGACGATCAACGGTGCTATGATGATGGATATCGATGACCGGGTTGGGTCGCTGGATCCGGGTAAAGATGCCGATTTTGTGATTCTTTCGGGAGACCCTTTTAGTGTCTATACACACGTAGAGCAGACTTGGATTGAGGGGGAAAAAGTGTGGGATCGTGAAGATCCTGAAGATCGCAAGTATGCAACCGGCGGTTATGAAATCTACCGGGCAGCAGCCAACCATCATGTACATATGGAGGGACACTAATCATGAACAGTTTAATTAATAGAATGACCAAAATGATGACCTCAAAAAGAAACATGTGGATCACTTTTTCACTCGTAATGATGGGCCTGTTAGTTGGGCCACTGACCGAAAGTGCAGACGCTCAGATCGCTGTAAAAGGTGAGATTGTATATACAATCGATGGAGATCCGATTCAGGATGGTGTGGTCTTAATTCGTGACGGAAAGATTGAGCGGGTAGGCAGTGCAAATCGTGTACGTATCCCATCGGGTTATGAAGTGCATGAGGCAAAAGTAGTGACACCGGGCATGATTGATGCACGTACCGTAGTTGGCTTGGCCGGTTATTACAATCAGCAGCACGATCAGGATATTCTGGAAACATCCAATGCGGTTCAGCCGGAACTTAGGGCAATGGACGCTTATAATGCACAAGAGTTTCTGGTCGGTTTTGTGAAGAGTAAAGGGATGACGACTCTCCATACCGGTCATGGTCCGGGAGCAGTGATGAGCGGTCAGACGATGATTGTAAAATCAACCGGCCGTACACTGGATGAAGCGTTAGTAGATTCTACAACGATGATTGCGATTACACTGGGGTCCAGAGTGAGGAGTAATTTCAGTTCTCCGGGAACACGATCCAAAACAGTATCCGTGTTGCGGCAGGAGTTAATCGATGCACAAGCTTATGCAGACAAAAGAGCGGAAGGTGAAGACCAGAGCCGGGATCTGAAAAAGGAGGTACTTGCAGATCTGCTGGATGGCAAAGTAAAAGCGATGGTTTCTGCCAATACAGCCAGTGATATTGTGACGGCTCTGCGAATTCAACGTGAATTCGGATTCCCGATGGTTCTGGAAGGAGCTGCAGAGGCGTATCTTGTACTAGATGAAATCAAAGCATCGGGAGTGCCGGTGATTTTGCATCCGCCGATGATTCGTCCATCCGGAGAAGTGAAGAATGCCAGTGTCGAAACAGCGGCAAAGTTACAAGAAGCCGGTATTCCCTTCGCATTTCAGAGCGGTTATGAAGGGTATGTCCCTAAAACCAGAATAGCCCGTTATGAAGCTGCTATTGCGGCTGCAAACGGACTGGGTATGGAAGATGCGCTATTTGCTACAACCCTCGGAGCGGCGCAGATATTGGGTGTCGATGGAAGAGTAGGCTCTCTGGAGCAGGGCAAAGATGCGGATTTGGTTCTGTTTGATGGAGATCCATTCGAGTATCTTACCCAAGTTGAAGCAGTGATTATTGACGGGGAGGTGGTATATTTGCGTGAATGATCAATTTGTGGCGATAGATTATTGATGTGTATCAGAACAAGGGGTTAGAAGCCCCTTGTTTTTTTGGGCTGCAAAATAGTTGTAAGAATATCGGTAGCGGTTTGTGTGACAGGCTTTTATTATCATACTAAATCAAACTGCAATAGTGCACATTTTTTGATGCCGGACAGATAAATTCCAAATATTGACAAAAATGAATCTATTTACCGACTCTGTCATGTATAATGCTCTTTTGGAAAAGGATTCATCCTTTGAAGGGCTTTTTTTTACAGGGGTAAAAACGACCGGAATATTTTGTCGACCCACCTGCCGGGCCAGAAAACCGAAAAAAGAGAATGTCGAGTTTTTTGAAAAGGCAAAAGATGCCTTGGTGCATGGTTACCGTCCGTGTAAAATCTGCAAGCCTCTAGAGAAGCCGGGGAATACACCGGAGTATATTCATAAGATTTTGGATGATCTTGCCGGAGACCCCTCACTAAAGCTGAAGGAACAGGATCTGCGAAACAGGAATGTTGAGCCCAACACGATACGGCGATGGTTTTTAAAACACCATGGAATGACATTTCACGCGTACCAGCGGATGTTGCGGATAAACACGGCGTTCAAAAAGATCAAAAAAGGAGAATCGGTTACAAACGCTGCGTTTGATTCAGGATACGACTCCCTTAGCGGATTTAACGATTCATTCAAATCTGTATTTGGGGTTGCACCTTCTCAAAGCAAAGAGAAAAAGATGCTGGATATTACAAGATTAGAGACACCACTGGGGCCAATGATTGCATGTGCAAATGAAAGGGGAGTTTGTCTGCTCGAATTTACCGATCGAAAGATGCTCGAAACGCAGTTTAAAGATCTGGCCAAGCGGTTGAATGCAACGATTTCCCCGGGTGATAACAATCATCTTAAATCGTTGGACAACCAGCTAAACGAATACTTCGAGGGCACACGAAAAAAGTTTGATCTCCTTCTTGAAACACCGGGATCGAAATTTCAACAATCGGTATGGAGGCAGCTTCAGTCCATTCCGTATGCAACCACACGATCATACAAAGAGCAGGCAGAGGCAATTGGCAACCCTGCTGCTGTACGAGCTGTGGCCAATGCAAATGGGATGAATCGTATTGCTATTGTGATTCCCTGTCACCGTGTAATCGGCTCAGATGGCAAGCTCACGGGATATGGCGGAGGCCTCTGGCGGAAAAAATACCTTCTCGATTTTGAGATGAAAAATCAATAAAAAAGAGTCAATGGATATTTAGTCGGAAATTGTGTTTTACTACACTTATTCTCTTTTCGACGGGCTTTATTATTCATGACGAATCGATTAAGCAGGCTCATCTCAACGTTAACTTATTTACAATCTAAACGAATTGTAAAGACCCAAGAGATTGTGGGTTATTTGAGATGATTGTTTAATTTTGTATTTATATTTAGTTGTACTTCGTTGATTGCCATCGGATTAAAATCTTTAGAGGAGAGTTTGTATGATTCATTCAAAATTGCTTACTGCAACACTATTTCTATTTCTGCTTACTGCCTGCAGTGGGGATAGAAACGAAACAACAGAGACTGTGTCAACAAGAGCCGTAGAAGTAACAGCACTGCATGATCATGACACAAATGAACATATGTTTCAATTGAGCAGTGATGAGATATCGTCAGGATGGACTACCTTTCAGTTCCAAAATGCATCTCCTTACGATCATTTCTTAGTTATTTATAAGGTACCGGATGAAGGTATTGCCGCTGCGAAAGCAGCAAATGAACCTCTGCTTGAACATTGGTTTGAAGGGGTAACCGTACCTTTCCAGATGGAATACAACCCCTATGTGAATGGAGATATTGACTATGGACAATTTGTAGATAATCTTGTCGCCTCCATTATGGAAAAAGGCCCTTGGTTTTTTGATCCCGGCGCGCCACCGATGGGCGGACCCGGTTTTACTGCTGCCGGACTAACATCTGTAACAACTGTTTTTCTTGAGTCCGGTGAGTATATTCTCGAATGTTATGTAAAAAATGAAGGGGAAGTGTTCCATTCATATATTGGTATGCTTGAGCATTTAACTGTAACGAATGATTCTTCTGGTAATGATGAACCTATTGCCACTATTTCTATGAATATTTCAACTACCGAAGGTATTCAGGTGGATCAGGAATTAAGTGCAGGGAGTCATGTGGTTGAGATAAATTTTGAAGACCAGACATCCTATGAACATCTTCTCGGGCATAATGTTCAGTTGGTAAAACTAAAGGATAAAGAGAATGAAGAACTGCTGAGCAGACTCGCATCCTGGATGGACTGGAGGCAAAAAGGAAGTCTTGTTAACCGGGCACCCGGTGGTGTCCTTTTCCTGGGTGGAACAATGGAGATGACTAAGGGTGGTGTTGCTTATTTTCATGTTGATCTTGAGCCGGGTGATTATGCGTGGATTGCCGAAATTCCCAATCCGGCTGTTCATGGTATGCTGAAAACCTTTACGGTATCGGAATAAAATTTACCGGAAAGTGCGGCCGCTATAGTTCTTGCGACTTCTCTTTAATCAACACGTTTAAAATAGAGTGGTTGAGGGAGTAGTCAACGGGCAGATCGATCAGGTGAACACCCTTGGAGTTTAGACACTTCGTCAATGTATTGCGGAACTCTTCATCACTGTCGGGCCTGTGGCCTTTGGCCCCATAACTGTTGGCATACTGTACAAAGTCAGGGTTGTTAAAGTCGAGGCCGTAATCGTCAAACCCCATATCTTCCTGCTTCCACTTGATCATGCCATAAGAACCATCGTTCAAAACAATCACAACCAGATCCAGATTATTTCGTACAGCGGTTTCGAGTTCCTGGGAGTTCATCATAAACCCCCCGTCACCACAAACAGCTACTACTTTCCGATCCGGATGTATCATTTTGGCCATCAAAGCAGATGGCAGCCCTGCTCCCATGGATGCCAGCGCATTGTCGAGAAGCAGTGTGTTCGGGGTGTAGCATTTATAATTGCGGGCAAACCAGAGTTTATACACGCCATTGTCGAGTGTGATGATATCTTTATCATCCAGTTCGTTTCTTAAAATATTAACGAGACGCTGCGGGAGCATTGGGAAACGGGTGTCTTCAAAATATTTGCTTAAGTGTCCATCCACATCCTTTTTCACTTTGTTATAGAAGGTGCAGTCCCACGCAGAGTCTTTGCTGATCTGTTTGCAAATATGGCGGATGGAGGTTTCAATATCACCTACTACATTCAGTTGGGGAAAGTAAACCGCATCTACTTCAGCGGGAAAAAAGTTGAGGTGAATCACCTTTTTGCCGTCGTGTTGCATAAAAAAAGGCGGCTTTTCAATGGCATCGTGTCCAACATTGATAATAAGATCGGCTTTGTCGATGGCGCGGTGCAGAAAGTCGTGGTCGGAGAGTGCTGCAGTTCCCAGATACCGCGGATGACGCTCATCAATCACCCCTTTGCCCATTTGGGTGCAGAAGAAGTGAATACCTGTCCGGTCGATAAATTCAGTAAGTGCATCACGAGTATCTTTGCGATTAGCACCTGCGCCGATCATCAAGAGAGGAAATTTTGACCCTTCAATCATCTTTACAGCATCCAGGATGGCTTCATCATTGGCATCCGGCCGGCGATGACCTACCACATCAAAAACCCTGCTGTCTGTTTCTTCTCTTGCGATATCTTCCGGCAGTTCAAGATGCACGGCTCCCGGGCGTTCCTCCACTGCCAGACGAAAACACTCACGGATCAGAGAAGGAATGGTGTTGCCGTTCACCACCTGTTTGGTAAATTTGGTGAGGGGTTGAAGCATATCCACTACATTCAAAATCTGGAAGCGGGCCTGTTTACTGGTTTTGATCGGTTTTTGGCCGGTGATCATCATCATAGGCATGGCTCCCAGCTGGGCATAAGCTGCGGGGGTAACCAGGTTTGTAGCACCGGGCCCCAATGTGGCCATACATACGCCGGGTTTTCCTGTCAGGCGACCATAGGTTGCAGCCATAAATCCGGAGCCCTGTTCGTGGCGGGTTAAAATCAGTTTGATGGACGACTGTTTTATCGAGTTTAGCAGATCAATATTCTCCTCTCCGGGCACGGCAAAAATATATTCAACCCCCTCATTTTCAAGTGCTTTTACAAACAAGTCGGATGCTTTCATGATAGATGGTTGATTTAATTGGTGAAGTTTCTGAAGTAACCGGATGTTCTTTTCTGCATGTTAAAAGATACCTTCGTTTAAGCTAAGTCATTGCTCTGATTTCATTTACTCTTGGCGTAATCTACCTAAATAAAGCATTTTAAACCTGAGTTCGTTTCATTCTTGGAATCCCTCTATTGTTTATATACAATCTTTATGCAGTATCAAGAATCAGAATGCCCACGAATGGATAAGCATCAGAGTAAAGCTTGCAGATTACTTGTTATACTGAATATATTTAGCAATCTTATTTTGTCCAACATTAGCTCTCTAGTGGCGTTATTCAATCATTGAATCTATATTGATGAGAGAAAAGGGTGAATGACATGCTAAAAAAAATCAAACCTTACCTTCGCTTTTGGAATAAAAAACCTATTTATCATGTAGATGTGTCTGCATACGGAGGGTTCCGAATGGATATCGACAAATATTATTCATTGGATGAGAACAAAAAAGAACTCAAAGTTATAAACAAAAGTTTCGGTAAAATATTTATCAACAAGGAAGAAAGAGAAAAATCAATTTCTTGAACACTCAAAATCCCATATTACAGCTTCGATTTATAGGTGAAAACATGTCACCGGGAAAGTTCTCTGCTATGGAATTGGGAAATTTGTTGATTGAAATACAGAAGTCTGTCATAGCTATTACCGGAACACCTAATGATGATGTTGACGAAATGGGTAGTATCAGCTTAAAAGAAATCAGAACAGAATCGGCCGGATTCCATTTTTATTCGAATCAGCCACATGTAAATGATGCCTGTATCCGGTTAATTAAAGCCGTGGATAAAAGAGATTTTACGGGTTTACCACGCAGCTCTTTTGAAGGGATAAAGCATATTTCAAAAATTACCAAAGAGAAAAAGTGCGAAGCAGAATTGAAAAATAGTACAAGTACAGCGTCTGCCATTGCAACTCTGAAAGAGAATGACGATCTGATATTCCCGGAATATATACTACTCAAAGACACCAGGGATTTTTACGGAGAAATTACACGAGTCTGCGGAGTAGAACCAAGAGTACAGTTTAAAACGTTTTCAGGAAGAACCCATCATGCAGATGTATCAAAAGAGCTGGCTCAACAAATTGCGAGTAAATTGTATCAAACGGTGAAGGTGAAAGCAGAAGTGCGGTGGATTGCTGCTTCAGATGGATACGAAGAGATAAAAATTGTTGATGTAGAGGACTATAAAGTAGAATCAAATACCGGACTTTTTGATGAGTTGAGAGAGACGTTGGGGAGTTACTCTGATAAGTATGGTTCGGACCTGGAAGGGATAATAAATGATTAATTCAACATTTCAATCTGCTTAAAAGCAACTTCTAGATGTAATGGCTTCATAATGGATCTTTTACGATTGGTCCATCTATGCACTTCATTTTTCAGCTCATCAAATTCAATATCTGGTTTTTGTTGCTTTATGAAATCAACTGTAGCTAATAACTCAAGCCCATAAGGAGATTCAAATCCTTCTATAAAATTTATGAATTTTTGAATCCGATTTTTTTGATCTGTAGTTAGATTATTCTTGACATATTCTTTTACTCGTGGCAATTGCTTTTCAGATAATCTTACTTTTGTATCCGGTTTGTTCTTTTCAGATTGGTATGTGAGATAAAAGCCATTTAAATGTTTAAGTAAATGATTTAGATTATGAGCATATGGCCCATAATGACCTTTTTCATAATTTAATTTAAGAGGCTCTCCAAGTCGTTGAAGAAAATAAGCGGTTTTCTGAACCACTAACAGATTAATTTCATAACCTAGAATTCTATATTCATTCAAAACATATAATAGCATGGCCCTGCCGGGTGTAAGCTTTACTTCCTTCTTTTCTTGTATTGTTTGATCATTAAAACCAGGTTCAAATATGACAAATTCTCTTTCTTTAGCCATGGAACTTAAATAATGCTCCATAATGGGCTTAACTTCATCCCAATTGAGTTTACCATTACCACAACCCAAAGGTGGAATAGCGACCGATTTGATATCTTTGCTTTTAATGATTTTAGCTAAAGATTCCATTCCTTCACGAATGTATGATAATTTTGAAGGGTGTCTCCAATGCTTTTTGGTAGGAAAGTTAATTATATATTTTGGCTGTAGTTTATCCGTTTCTGTGACTAGTAACGATCCTATCTGTAGTTTTCCATCATCTACTGCTTGTTTATATTCTTTATAATTGTCCGGATAAGCTTTTTTGAAAGCCAAAGCAATGCCCTTACCCATTACACCAACAGTGTTAACCGTATTAACTAGGGCCTCAGTATCAGAATTAAGAATATTACCTGTTTTATAACGTATCATAATTAGTAGTAGTAATCGGTCTTTATTAATACAGTACAAGAAATATTTCTCGAATTCAACATATTTTGCACATATTGTTTAGCTGTACTATTGTAAACACATATTGATTGTATAGCGCTCCACGGTGTTGATTTATTTACTAAAAATTCTGCCTGTTTACGCCTTTTCCTATCTGGGTCGCCCTCGTTATTATTCCAATATTTAGCTTTTACAATGTCCCAATCTATTTGAGCAAGATCACTAAGGTCTTTATAACATCCCGAAAATTTGTGATATCCGTGACCGTCAAAAAAAACATAATCACAGTTATGATTTAGTATAGAGTCCACAGTTGCAATTAAATAGATTATGTCTTCTTGATTTCGCTTTATGACATTATTATAACCGTGATAGATTTCATAGAGCATTGGTGATCGGGGACCAAAATAAAAAGAAATATAATCTTGAAAAGTTCCACTTGGCTGTAATGTGATAACTATTGAACCCCTGCTTTGTATTAATGTAGTATCTCCTATCCCCAAATAGTTTGGATCACTATCCGGATGGTTTGGGCAACGCAATTCTTTTTCATCCAATATAAACGGCAGATTATCTACATGTATAATTCTGTATAAGTAAACAGGTGATGGTATGTTGCCAGTTGTGTACAATATCCAAATTATTTTGCTTGATAGTTATTAGCAATATAATAGAAGATAAGGACTAATTATTGAGATCTGTGATGTTTGAATGAAGCAAAAAAATCAAAGTCTTGATTAACTTAGATTGGATTTAGAAGTAGTGTAGTGGTCTAGAAAAATAGGACAGCAAAACAATAAAATGTTAATTTGCTGACTATGAAACAAAAAAGAAGAAACTTTACCAACAGTTTTAAGACCAAAGTCGTCCTTGAGGCGCTCAAAGAA
>Ga0222634_1001019_pt1 | contig 10563 bp, 20 predicted proteins | sample AntAcemetageno50_FD_179807 | JGI IMG/M metagenome (GOLD analysis project Ga0222634, IMG submission 179807) | Saline water microbial communities from Ace Lake, Antarctica - #50 | ecosystem: Environmental > Aquatic > Non-marine Saline and Alkaline > Saline | place: Antarctica: Ace Lake | collected...
AGACATCCTACCGCTTACAGTTCCGAGCACCTTCGCCTGAGCATGTACATATCCTGTGCGTTCTGATGCAGCATAGAACTTCTCGAGAAAGTCACCCAAAAGTTTCTTGAGACTCTTGTACTCATTCAGTATGGTTCCAATCTCTCCAAAGATCTGAAGTACTTCTCCGCCAGAAGGTAGATCTCCTGCTTTTGTAAGAGCAATCTCGTATGTCCGGCCATTTCTTATTATCGTTACCAAACCACCAGCTTTAGGGTTGGCCGGTTTACGGTACCATATCTTGTAGTCGTTGTTAAGCCAGCGGTCAAATATCAGCCATTTCATGTCGCCGGGTGAACCAACATTAAATCGTGGCCACTCGGTTGACTTTTTGGATATGGTGAATTGCGTCTCGGGTTCATAGAATTTGCCACCGAATTCCCGGCACCATTTCGGCAGTTTGTTTCTTTTCTCTTCGTCTTCGACATATGCGATCCGGTATTTCGCCGGCTCAAGCCATGGCTTGTCTGATGCCTTGGCCCACTTCTTCTTCATATTATACTTGAGTACATGGTTTGACTCGAGTTTACGTTGTATATACTCCTCTTGGTACGGCTTGAGGTCCGGATGTTCCAACGCCTTGGCTTCTAACGACAACATTCGTCTCTGGCACCACTCGATGTTTCTTGCTAATTCTTCGCGGTCTACGGGAATACCGTGACAGCAGGCTTCAATATTTCTTTTAACTTTTGGGACCAATACCTCGTCGTGGTACTTTCGCAACCCCTGGAATCCCCAGTGCTCGATGGTCTCTTGGAATACTAGGTCTAACTGCAACGATGCTTCAGCATCCAATGCACAATAAGCGGTATATTCTGTGGGTTCGGCCAGGGATAACTTCCACATGTCTGCTTTTTTAACTTGGTGTTTCTCGAGCGCCGACTTGAGCCATGCCTTTTGTTGATATTCTTCTGGCCAAAGCAGGATCTTTTCTACGCCGGTCTCTAGATTATATTTTTGTAAGAAATGACACTCGGTGCCAAGTGCTCGGAACCACAATGCGGTGTCTGAAGCCACACGGAGGGGGCCGAGATTTGGATTAACACGGCCATCTCCGGTCGGTGTCCGCCAAGGCCACGCCAAGTCAAACCCGAGATTAAATCCGCCCAATTTCTGCTGACCCAGCCAGTCCCAAAGTGGCTTCTGTTCTTCAAATGTAACGTCAGTGAGATCAATGCCTACGAGCCAATCGGCTGTGGCCAAACCAATGTTGGTAATTAGTTGGTTGGGATCGCAATATTGTAATCCAGTAGTCTCGAGGTCATAGTGAACAGTAGTTGTCTTTTGTCCTACGAGCCAATCTATCGCTTTCACTGCCGCATTACGGCCAATAGCCAGACGTGGTTTGCGCGGTAGCATCGACTTTGGTATTATAAATTTGTAATAGTGTGATTCATCTTGCATACTATTCTCCGACTGGAGTTATCACCACCAACTTAGGTTCAGCGAGTGTAATCTTGTTCTTTTTAATGTAGACATAGAGGTCATTCAGTTGCAGCCAGTCCGTAAGATCGGTACCAACATCTACCAACTTGTATTTATTACCATTCATCAAAGCAACCGCACCGTTACGTGCTGCTATTTCGAAGCTAATGCGTGACCCGAGTGTGATCTCCGAGACATCGAGGTCTGACTGTTCGATGTGCGATGACTTGGTTGTTGTTACTGTGATCCATTGCAGGCCATCGTCGTCCATTGTTGCGCCAGAGAAGATGCCAGTATATTTACCAACAGGCATTGTGGGCAGTCCTTGGACATTGATCTCTGTGAGATTTACCGAACCGTTGTTGTCTACGTATCTCATCTAGTCTCCACATGTAAGTTCTTATGGGTCCCGTCCGAGTATGTAATTTGATGTGTCGGCAACTTGGCGTCTATCTTATACAGCTCGGTCACCAGCTCATAGTACATAATGTGATCCTCGTTGATGATTCCTCGTAGCTTGTGGGTTTTGTTGCAGTTATATAGAGCCCAATGTCCGGCGTATTGAATATTCCCCTCACCATAATAATCATGTGCCGACCGATATGCCTCGAGTACTTTTCCGTCGGACATAACTATTTCAAATTCAGCAGCATATATCTTTTCTTGCGAAAGTTCCTCTAGTTTTACTATTCTTTTTTCTTTTCTGAAAGGCCACATATTTGATCTCCAAATTAAAAAGACGTCCGCCTCTCCGTCGAGAGGTGACGCCGTACAGATTCATTAACTTTAGTTAATGTTGGTGGCAATTTTGCCACCTATGTCCAGAACTCTTGTGATTTAGGTGCTTCAATAGGTGCAGCCGAATTGGCTCCCTTGGGCTTGTAGTTCATTTTCTCGACAACTGCTGCTGGTAGTTCTACCTTGTCTCCTAGTCTAAGGCGCAAATACGTACCATACTTCTCGTGGTTGATAATCGATGCAAATCCTTTGCCACCACCGATATTGAATACATAGTATTTGCCATACTCGTTTGATGCGGGTACCAATACTTGGACATCTTCGTTTGGAAGTGCCAAACTAAGGGCTTCATCTGCCTCGTTGATCTTTGCGTGGAAGGGTCCATAGCCATACCACAGGTCGCGTTGGAAAACGCCATCGGTTGTTTGGTCTAACTTGATCGATACTTGTTTCTTCTTAGTCATGTTATTTACTCCGTAAAAGTGACCCCATGCGAAGCACAGGGCTTGTTGATTTGTTTATACTAATGCATTACAATTAGGATGTCAAGCCCTAATCTTCTACGATAGCTCCCAGTACTCGTATTGTCATATCGCCACAAGTAACATAGATCCAAGGACCATGATTTGGCTGAGTTGCAGAGCAATAGTCTGCCAGTAAATCCTCGAGGTCCGACATTAGGTCTTCTAGGTCTTCTTCGTCGTAGGAATCGCCTTGTTCGCCCTGCTCACCTTGGAAGCCCTGATTACCCTGATTTCCTTTTGCGCCCTTGTTTCCCTTGTTGCCTTTGTCTCCTTTGGCTCCGGACTCACCCTGGGCTCCAGTATCTCCTTTAGTGCCATCTTCTCCACTGTTGCCTTGAATGCCTTGTTCGCCATCTTCTCCGTTAGAGCCTGTTGTGCCAGTCTCTCCCTGAGGACCTTGTTCCCCAACCGCACCCTGCTCACCTTGGCTTCCAGCGACTCCATCAAGTCCTTGGTCTCCAGATGTGCCCTTAGCGCCGCTAGTGCCTGTTGCTCCATCGTTGCCTCGAATCCCGTCAGTCCCAGAGTCACCACTAGCTCCTCTATCTCCCTTGTCGCCATGTCGCATCTCCTTGATTCCGCGAGAATAAAGATAGTCCCGAGCTGCATTGGATCGTTCACCAACATAGTCTCTTGAGGCCAAGTAGTCGCTGTCGTTGTTTTTAACAGTAGCTGTTACCTTGTCCGAATAGAATTCAGCACCATCCTTGATGACACTAGGGTCACGCAAAACGTCGATTGCAGTCACTCCCATCTTAACATCTGACCCGCATCCAAGTAGCGCCAAGGCCAATCCGACTAATACTAATTTCATATTTTCACTCCTATTTGCCACATGTATGTGGCTGGTTAATGTAACTATTGTAACTCTGTCGATTTTGTTTGTCAAACTAAGTTGGTCGGGGAGGCAGGAGTTGAACCTGCACGGACGAAGATTTAACTAGTATTGTACTTCTCCAGCCCTCCGAAGGCCGTGTCTACCAATTCCACCACTCCCCGGCGTTGTCTATTTGGGCCAACTCACAAGTCAAGTTCTACTGATTGCCGCCGGACACCGGTGTGACACTCGCAGGAACCAGTGAGTGGCTCGTATGAACTCACCCGTCCCTTGCCACACACTGCTCGGCAACTGGTCATTACTGATTTGTGATCATTTGGACTCCACCGATCAGGCGTCACGCACCCGGTAGTTCCCAATATTACTATAGTCAATAATAGATATTTCATTTGGTTCTCCGTTTCCGTTGTTGTGATTATAAGGTACCCAATTGTCTCGCCAATCATCTCGCATAACTCGGATGCGTTGTGTGATACCCAGCGAGAAGGTTGGGTGTGGTCCAATGTTGTACCACATTACTTTGATATCGTATGTGTCTTTTTCTTTGATGTAGAATATACTCAGTACTTCTATTGCTACATCTCGGTTATTTATGTGTCTCATTAGTTGCACTCGGGACCTCCTGTAGCTTGTTCTTGATCTGGTGTTGCACAGCTTGTGGTCAGTAATATTAATATTATATACTTCACATGCATATCCTGCCTTTCTTTTCCCAAACTCGTAATCCAAAGTTATTATTCCCACACGGTTGCTCTAGGGCCGTGTGCTCGTCAATGGTGAAACTGTCACCGGGATCGTTGCGTTTTAAATATAACTCGAATTCGTAGATTGCTTTTTCTAGGTTGTTATATATGCCGACTATGTTAAATCCCTCGTAGTCATAGTTCACTTTGCAGATGTAGATCTTCAATTCTCTTCTCCTTCGTGGAACCACTCTTTGAAATGCAACATGGCTTGTCGTGAGTCCGGCCCCCACGCTACGATTTTACCATCAATAAAGACCTCAAATTGCCTCCAATCAAAGCGGACTCGGACGTCTCCGACGTCATAGTCTCGGCTTATGTCCTTCTCCATTATATATGTTTTTATAAATTTATTAAGATCGTTACGCTGGGCGTCTACTTTAGCCTCACATATTCTTAATTTCTCTGTGAGATCTTTAACTTTAAACCAATTCATATGCTCATCTCCGATTCGCAGCAAGTGCTACGCACTTGGGTTAATTTATCTATTCCAATCTACTAAAACCACCTTGAATTAACTAGTCTTCTCTCTCCGCCCACTCTTTGTCTGCAACTACTTTACATCTATCCTTGAATTCATCTGGTGTAAGACGGTCACCTATGTCACATACTGAGCTGAAATTGCAGAAGCCACAGGGGCTGTATGCTGATTTGGAATCTAGGTGGAGACTCGTGGGTCTTGGCCCAAGATTGTTCTTGTCGTCGATCCCAGTTGCAACAACTTGATAATAGTCTTCGATACTTTGCCGGGTTAACTTTGTCTTTTGCCACTGCTTGAGACCCGCAGTCCAATATCGCAATGTTCCATCGACATCCCAGTGCAGGTTGTAAACTCGGTGAAATGGTGAAATCGAGTTGGGTCTACCGAAATACGAGTTAATGTCGTACCCTCCGCGTAATGCAGCAGTTCGTCTTTTGTCAGCTTTACCATTGGGGTTATCCTTGGGTAAGGTCCAAATAGAGCGGCTCGAGTAAACCAATTGATAAGGCAGTGGATCTCCATTTCTGTATAAATCTCCCATACGCAAACTATAGTTTGCAGCTTGAATTAAGTGGTCCGTCTTAGGCCGTAGTTCATAATGTGCTCCAATCGCCGTACTGTCCTTGCTGAGATTCTTCAATTCCAATCCCAATACTGGTCGATCATCTTTATCCCAAAAGGTAATATCAGGAGAGCCAGATCCAGGTGTGCCCATTGTGTCCCAAGTGCATTCGAATTCCTCTTGATCTTTTACAATCAACCCCTTGGCCTTTGCTCCGTTTTTCATCGCGTACCTCAGCTCGGCCAACCAGATCTCTTCGTTCTGCTCGCCTTGAGATGTCATTAACTCGATGTTCGCCGGTAGTGGTGTCTCTACTCCTTTGAACCTTAGATATGCCTTGCGGTGACAGATGCCGTACACTTGGTTGTCGATGATCGCACCAACAGATCCACCCCTCAAGGTGTCTGGTTTCGATGGTCGTTCCTTGGCCATACCAGTACGTGCTTTTGTTACCAATGAAATGACATCAATGTCATCGAATTCAGGTAGACCACACTTGGTATCTAGGTCGCTATACTTTGTCATTGAATCTCGTCTCCGCGCTCTGGCTTTATTTCTATAAATTCTTTGAATTTGGTCTTGTTGAACACAAGTATTTTGTTCAACAAGAGATCAGCGATTGTCCCCATCATGGCTTCAGCGCCCATCATCTCGTGACAGTACTTCATGAAGTTGGACATGTTATAGTTTGGATCGTTACTCAGACACCCAAGTCCGGCGAGTTCGTCTATTGCATCCGATCCTAGGTTGGCCCCGGAGTACTTGCCTTGTAAGATACCAATGATACAAGCAATGTTGACCAAGGTGGTATCTTCGTAGTCTGCATCGGTGTATGCCAAAGTACTCTCCTGTGTGAGAAATAAACTAGAGGGTGGCCCATCTCTGGACCACCTTCCGGCCCCCGTTTGATCAAAAAGTTATCGACGAAGCCGATTTGTCTCTGACCTAACTCGTTTACTATAGACTAATGTATCGTCTTTGTCAAGTCCAAGGTCGCATCAATGTCTGTCCCAAGGTCATATCTCAATGTGAAATTAGCTCGGGCCAACCCATAGATATATGCATCTGTGTGCCGCCGGACTTTCATCTCGTCTACGAACTCCGCATTACTGATGTCTCCATTCCTATGTGCGGTAATGATCTCCGCATCACTGAACTTCTTCATGCTTACTCCTTTGTTTATTTAGGTTCACCTTTTGAACTCCTTTAATGAACAATTCTGAATTCGTTATTGGCACACGTAACCGTGACACTGTCCCACTTATTGGGCGCTGACACCTCCCTGATGCCGCCCCGGGCATTGCAGAATTTCTTAGCTGTATCTAGCTGGCTAGTCTGCTCCATAAGTTCCCGCTGTTCGGCAGTACAGCCCAGCATTAAAATTAAGACCAAGTACTTCATTCGTTATCCTTCTGATTTTCCTAGTTAGTGAACAAGCAAGGGTAAAGGGATTAAACTACATTCCTGATGCCTGGTTTTTATAGCCAATGGTCTTTTATTACTTACTAGCATTTCGTAAAGTTGCCCTCGTGCCATGCCACCCCTTGCCTGTTCAAGTATCATCACCTTAACCAAGCCTCTCAATTTCTTCTTTTGTGATCCCCAAAGGGGCCAACATTTCATAGACGGTGGGTAGTCGCTCACCGTCTTCTAGGTGCCCAAGGACTTCCTCTACTTTATACTCCCAGTAGGGGTCGTCTTGGTCAGTCACCTTGAGGAATATCTTGATAGCATCCTCGCGAGTTATCTCGCGTTCATTTGACATCTCGTTATTCCTCATGACCCAAGGCGTCTTCCATTCCAAGTTTTTCCCAGAAACCTTGAGCCTCTAAAGTGTTTTCTATCCCAATTGGAGCTACCTTATTGAACCGATTCTGTAGCTCCTTCACCAATGCAGACGCGTATCCTTTACGCCGAAAGGTAGGGCCAGTATCGATGGTATCAATAAGGCATTTATCGCCAACTATGAGAAGTCTCGCCACACAAGCGGTCCGTAAATCATTCAATTGATTGTCCCAAACTTCCAAGAAAGCTTCAGCCTTTCCGGCCCCCAGGTTTTTAATGTGAATATTCATAATGATTCCCTTAGCTGTCCCTCGGTTTCTTGATCTCACTCTCAAGAATCTCGGTAATAATTTGTTTACATTTATCAAGGCAAACCCAGTAGTTTAAGTAAGACAGGCATGCTCCGGATTCTGCGCAAAAAGAACATTCAATATGTTTAAGTGTACTCATTCCTACCTTTCTGAACATATCCTACGGTGTTACTAGCTTCTACAAACTCTCAGCAGAGAAAGTCCGGGATAATCTAAAATTTTTAAAGCGTGTACTATATCGTGATCTAGTCGTTTGTTATCGTAGGTCTGGTTCTTCCCCGTGTATATGCATATGGCTCCTCCGTCATTCAGCTTGTGGTCTCTTCCACTCAGGAACTCCGCAAACTTAATAAGCTCTAAGTCCTCTATGTCTGATACCTGAACCATCTCGTGGTCTTTACCCGCCATGCATTCTCCCTTCACTTAGCATCAGTTAAATAAACTCCTGCATTCGGTCCACGACCTCCTGCTCTGTTGTCGGCCATAGCCCCAACTCATTCATTATCTTTTCAAGCCTTCGCTCGTTTACTGACTCGGCAACAAATCCACTGTGAAAGTAAATGCTCGATAGTAGGCAAAGGGATTCCACCATTAATTTTTGATCGCTTACGCAAACGCCTTCATTTCCATCGGTCGCCCACTCCAGTTGTTTCATTACAATTTGAAACATTGGATGCTGTTTCAGGCCAGGAACCATATCCCCTAAATTACCCATATTGATCTTTGCACTCTCTACGTATTCCGTTTCCTGATCTGTCATAGCTCACTCCTTTGTTCGTTTAGGTTCACCTTTGACTATCTCCCACTGTATACGATTAACATCTATCACAAGCAATAGACATCATTAGACCTTTACGCTTTTACGGGGATTGGGATTAAGTTACCTTAAGTCCCCGGCCCCCTAGTGTATACAGTTGTATACTGGGCGTATTAGTCTGGCTTGTGATTCCTGCAAGCCGCATTACCCCGTTTAGGTGCGGCGAAGATGAAACAAATCCCAAAACAAAAATCATTGCGTCATCACAAGGATGTGGTAAGTTAACCACTATGTCTTCGATGTCCGGCGTAGTCAGGCTGGGTGGTCTCTTGTTGGGTTGGCCCAGGTACTGTTTGGCGTAACATCTGGATATCTATGGTCTTCTCGGCTTTTGTGCCAGTGTGGCGCAAGTGTGAGCTGGTGTGTACCAAGGTCAAGCCATGGTTCACGGCCAACTCAATGAGAAGTCATGTGACATCTTACAGCTACTGTATCATACCGGTCGGATAATGTCAAGTACCGGCCCCCAACTACTGGGTATTGAATTCGACCTTTGGTCCACATAAGACCATACGGCCATCGGCTTTAGTGCGAAATATGATTACAAAGCATGGTGACTCGGGATATCTCAGTGCGCATTCGCCGGAATCAATCAGGAAAATATCTCGTGGTGTTGGTGCTCGTCGTATTTTCGACGGGTAGTCAAAGAATTGGGTTAGTGGGCACAATAGCGTGACCAGTGCAATAGTTAACATCGTTTACTCCTTGTTGATTACTTACTGAAAAGCCATACAATTAAAGATACCAGACCACAGGCCGCAATAATACGGGCCAATGTCCAAACAAATTCTATTATAGATTCCATGAGTTATCTCTCGTTTCCATAGATACTGTACCATGCGTCTACCAAGATGTCTTTAAAGACCTCGTCGGCTTCCAATAGTTCATCGTACGACAAAGCCATACCATCTTTAAACTCGAGATACACCACCTTGTTCTGAGTAATGTCCCGTTCCGTTGATATGCGTAATGTGTCTATGTTAACTGGTGTGTCATACACGAGTGCCTTGTGCATAAATAACTCCTAATGTTTGATACGGTATTCTCGTAATGTCTTTTTATTATGTTTAAGCCTGTCTGCTACCGCCTTTGCTTTCTTCTCAGCATTGACTCGCATTAGTTCGTCAAATTCACTCGTCTCCCTGGGGCTCGTTTCGTCGTTGGTCTTCTTCGTAAGATCTTCGGACTTCATCTTCTCCGTTGCTGATTTGGACTTCGTCTCGTCTGACATTGGCGGTCTCCTTGATCTCGGACATTAATTTGTTAATTCGTCGCAATGATTCACGTATTCTCTGCATACGTTCTGTAACATCGTGATTGTTCTCGCCTTCTTGAGGTGTCAGTATTACTGGGCTGAGCTTGATTCGTTTGTTTAAATAGATTACATTAGACATATTTGGTTACCCCCCCAGGTTGTGGCATATCTGTGAGTCCGTTGTCTTCCCCGTTACTCCTGCCAGAGCCATAGCCATCACCATAACCATAGCCATTGCCATAGCCATTGCCATAGCCATGTCCGTAGCTAATAGCATCTACCCAATTGCCCTGGTATATCTTGAGTTGGTCTATTACGTCTAACACGATCTGCTCTCAAATAAATACTTGTTGCCGTAAAGTGTGACAAATTTAACCTTATCTCCCCGAGGATCAACAAATTTATCAAGTGTAATTTCGACCGCGGGAGTAATATGATGGTATCCAAGATAAGACATCTCACTCGGTCTGATTTCTTTGCCAATTATTTTGAGAAATATCAGGATCGGCTCAATGTATTTTGGATGCACATTGCCATTTCCTTTACCCTTTATCTGACTTATTTCTCCTCCGTCTTTTGTGACTTCAAATGTTGCATGCGGCTTATTGTCACTGTCTCTGTAGCTATAGACGGTCGAAGTATCCGGAGAATATCCACCCACACAGTGGGCCATAAAGAATCCTTCGCGCTCGTAAGCTGATTTTGTCAATAGCTCGACGATTCTACAGCCATCTGTAAATTCATGCAATGTCTTAAGGTCTTCAGGACTATCAATTATTTTACTACCTTTCTTTTGTGAAGCCGCTGACCACTTGTTTGCGCTCGACAATGCTTGGGCATACGACATCTTCCTGAGACGTGCTGGTGCTTTGTCCGACACAAGGTAGTCGAGAATGTGCTCGAGTTCTCCAATATTTATTGTTAAGGCCTTTTTCTCAAAAGCTCCTAGTATTCTAGAGCACCAATCAATTACTTCTTGATTGGCTCCAATGTCTTTTGCATATTTAATCATCCCTAGTCTCCAATCCATTATTATTAACATCAC
>Ga0222634_1001042_pt1 | contig 10399 bp, 9 predicted proteins | sample AntAcemetageno50_FD_179807 | JGI IMG/M metagenome (GOLD analysis project Ga0222634, IMG submission 179807) | Saline water microbial communities from Ace Lake, Antarctica - #50 | ecosystem: Environmental > Aquatic > Non-marine Saline and Alkaline > Saline | place: Antarctica: Ace Lake | collected...
TTAGTGTAGAGGTAGTTTATAAAGTGAATTGACAATAGGATTCAGTTGAAAAAAGAATATCTGTCTCAAAATAAATCCCTGAATCTAGATACAGTTTACTCGTTCATATAAATCATCTGGTAGTCTCGTACTAATCCACTTAGATTCAGACTGTAGTAATAATCTCCATACATGTATTGATTCAAAAAAATCTTTAGTACAACTAACCCAATCGTTTTCATCAATTAACCTGTAATCAAAATCAAGTACAAAATAATACCCCATGGCGTAGAGCTCATCCATGAAGCACGAACGTAGCTTTGTCTTACCACGACTCTCTAAATCTTTTGCGAGAACTTCAATTGCACGAAAGAAAAAATCACAATTACTCCATTCAAGGTAACGTCTGTTGCAGGTCTGGTATGAGGGGGCCCCAGAATAATTCAAATCACGCCATGTATATCCACTAGTATTCCTAAAGACAAACATAAACAGACACATTTCAAACACATGTTTCTCATTCTTTCGTTTGCGACCACGAGTTTCCAAATTAGACACCTTGTGAGTTAAAGGTTCTATCAGTTTCCATTGTTCATTTGAAAGTCGAAGTATCATCACTATAAATTATAGTCAAAAAGTATTAAATTAGCTAAAATATAGTTACATATGAATAACAAAGGCGACATAGAAGCTTATATTGCATCTAGTATTTTACAAGATAAGAATCACAAATTTTATATATTAAAAGTAGATGGAGATTATTCAGTCAAAGAGATTCGATCTGCATTACTTGATTTGGAAAAGAAGGGATTCTTGAAAATAGAGCAAGAAATTAATCCTCACACATATATAGAACCAGTCGAGTATCCTTTTGAGATCAGAGACTCAAATTCAATAATTCCTACATTATCAACCCACTCCCCTCATTCGTTTAAATTATCAGTGACAAATAGTAAAGAGCTAAGTAAGTTATCTAAAAAACAAAACTGTAAAGAAAAAGATAAAAAAGATTTTCTGTATAGGAATGAAAAAGGTGTTATCTATGTTAAAGGTAAAGAATTAAATATCGCAGAAAACACAGATCATTATCATCTACTAGAGATGTTCATAGACGTGGCTGATAATACTGGATACTTGGACAATAAAGATATAATCAAGTTTTTGAACCAAAAAGGAGTTAGGGTGCAAAGAAGAGGTGGGGGGAAAGAAAAAATTAATAAAACTAATCTTTACAAAAAAGTAAGTAATTCAAGGTATGCCCTAATTCGTTTCTCGCACAATAGAATTAAAGGAGAATTCATTCAGCCAGTCAAAAGTGGAAAAGAAGTTGTGGGCTGGAGGATGAAAACGTAGATTTTCTACACAGCTTACATGTAGCTTGTGGACAGCCTGAAAGGCTGTCTTTTTACGTTGATAATAAGAGCTTTATTGAAACTATAAGATGTAATAAGAACTTCTAAGCGAATAGAATAATACTCATAATAATAACGTGGACAATAAATAGTAGGCGACATGAGAACATAATTGTCCGTAATCACCTCATGATCTAGTCGCCTTGGTCATGAGGTGAATGCTTTATGAATATCCCTCAGAAACAGAAAGATAAGCTCAAAAAAATACTCCATAAAGATTATGGGGTTGAGCTTTGTGAATATGATTTAGAAATATTCATAAATCAATCTATGCGAATGGCTTATATAGCCTACAAGCATAGAAATAAGACAACTCTAAAAATAGTGAAATCTAGAGTTGCACATTAACAATCAGAATACAGCGAGGTCGTCAGTGAGTCCTCGAGATAAAAAAACCAACTGAAAAGCAAGGTGCTCTGCTAATGCCTGCCATTAGCTCAAATGAGTGAAGGTTTCATATTATGAGACCCTATACCGGGAGTAGCGTTTACCCTTCGTCCCCGGGCATGAGGAGGGCATCTTGAATTGAGGTAGTTTGATACATGTTCTAAGTCAGTGGGGATTTCCTTCAATCTCTAAACCCGAGCTGATAAAACGGTGACATCATAAATCCGTCATGTGCCAAATTTCCTTGTGTTCTGTACATATCTTCTCTTCCTAGCATCGTTTCGTGGGGATCATGCTAAAAGGGTGGGTTATGCACTTACCGAGGGCTGGATATGTTCGAAACCATAAGGTATATGTTGTATTAGTAAATTAAAATATAAATAAACATGAAAGGCGATATAGAATTTGAAAATATAGAATTTGGGATGTACAACCGCAAATCAAGTGAACAAGAAGAAAGGCAGGCATTATCAATAGAATCTCAGAAAAAAGAAAACTATCGAGTTGCCGATAAGAATGGAATAAAGATAAAGAAAGAGTATTTATATGAAGAATGTAAGTCTGCAAAAGAACCCTATAAAAGAGCTGTATTTAATAATCTGATTAAGGACATAAATAAAGGTAAAATTCAAGGTATTGTTGCGTGGCACCCAGATAGGCTATCTCGAAATCCAATAGATATGGCACATCTCGTAGACGCTTTTGACAGAGGTAAACTACAGGTAATTGTTACGAATACACAAGTTTTTAGAAATACTCCGATGGATAAATTCATGCTAGGACTCGCATGTGGTCAAGCAAAGATGGAAAATGATAGTAAAGGAGAAAATGTAAAGAGAGGCTTGGTGACCAAGAGAGAGATGGGTTATTTGCCAGGGGTAGCAAAAATCGGTTACATGAATGACTATGGTGAAAAAGGTTACAGAACCATTATTATAGACCCAGAAAGATTCCCAGTTGTAAAAAAGGTATTCAAGATGTATCTAACCGGAAAATATACAGTAAGAAAGTTGCATCGAATCGCTACTGAAGAAATGGGACTGACAAACATCCCCAGAAAAAAAATTGGTGGAAAAACCACACACTTGTCGATGTTCTATAAAATGCTTCAAGATCCTTTCTATGCAGGATTTTTCTACGGCAAAGATGCAGATGAAGAAATTATCAGGTATGAAGTTAATAAATCAGTACTGAGGGTAATAACAGAAAAGGAACATAAGAAAATACTAACCATGATGAAGCGAGCAGATAACCCAAGAGCATGGAGGTACACAGAGGACTTTCCATATAAGAAATTCACCAAGTGCGGGTCTTGTGATGGATCGATAACAGCAGAAAATAAAAAGCAAATGATATGTGAAGATTGTAAGTATAAATTCTCAATAAAGAATAAGAATCATTGCCCTAAGTGTAATCGACATATTGATAAAATAAAGAATAAAGTTCTTCTCGATTATACTTACTATCACTGCTGTAAAAAGAAAGACCCCAATTGTCCAGAAAAGAGCATTACGGAGTCAAAAATTGACTCCGTGCTCATACATGATCATGTAGAAACTTTGGCCATCTCTGAAGATCTACGAGACTGGTTAATAACTAACATAAAAGTATTAGAGAAAGCAGAAAAGAATACAGAGAAAGCAGTTGATGATACTTTGGATATGCAAATCAATAGACTGAGCTTACAGAAAGATAAATTGCTTGATACACACATCAAGGGATTTATTGATGATGTCGAATACAAGAATAAAAAAGAACAACTGGAAGATGAGATTGGCTCAATAAAAACAAAAGCGGGTATAACTAATGCTAAGAAAATTGATATAAAAGAGCTAGAAAAGAAGTTGGATATACTAACGGAATTTACAGATATTATAGAAAATGGAGATTTTGAAGACAAGATTGAGGCAATCTCTACATTAGGTTCGAACCTAACACTGAAGTCAAAAACAATAAGTATTACAAGGCCCTTTCTATATCAAGTGATTGCAAAAGGGCTTTATGAAGCAAAGCAAAAAAATCCAGAGTTCGAACCTAGAAAGTATCAGGCAGACAAAGGAAAAACCGAAGCTTTCGCTTCGGTCTGTCCAACTCTGCTCCGGCGGCAGGACTCGAACCTGCGACAAATTGATTACACGTATCCATGCGTTTCTGCGTGGGGTGGACTATATCATCATCCTCTAGGTTACTAGTAGGATGCGTGGCGCTTCGACCCAACATACTTTATATATCGGGGCTACTCCCTTGCGGGATAGTCTCTGAACCTTCAATGGGGTTACTCCCAAAGCTTGGCTGCTGATTGCCCTCGCCATACTATAGTATGCGTTAGGGTTTCCAGACAATTCACCACGTTTGCAATAGAGATTACTCTCTAAGGCTGCTAATTTTGAAATGTAATTTTCACGTCAACAGTCAACTGCTCTACCAGCTGAGCTACGCCGGAATGCGTAGTCTAGGTCATTATTTCAAGCTCATATTTTAAAGTGAATCCGTGGAGCAGCTGACTGCGTCAACCTTCTTACAGAAGCTGTTCAGGTTATCGACACTGACGTGTCAGGTAACCTCTTGCAAAAGTGTATATACACTTTCTCACTCTACCAGCTGAGCTACGCCGGAATGCGTAGGGTTTGTTCCTTTTGGTAGGAACTAGTGAGTATTGTACAGACATTTAGGTATTTATCAATATTACCAAAATAACTAATGACGAAACAGGTGTGGGTAACACTGTGCCTTGTGCATGTGAAATATATCCCTCTTACAAAACGTAGTACAATACAGAGACTATAAGATAATATATACCATCGTATGTTGACACTTTACTACAAGCCCACATGTCCATTTTGCCAGCGAGTACTTAGTGAAGCTGAGGCATTAGGCATTACCATGAATCTAAAAGATATTTCATCAGAGACAGCTGCCTTTGATGAGTTAATCCAAAAGGGAGGGAAGAAAATGGTGCCATTTCTAGAAGATACCGATCGAGAAGTTTCGATGTACGAGTCAGGTGATATTGTTACGTACCTAGCTGAGCACTACGGACCAAGTGCTGCGTAGTAAGGTAGTCAGTCGAGTAGTGGCACGGTACGGAAAATAGGTAGGTACAGTTTGCACACATTTCGTGCTCGTACATGACAGGTGTATACTGGACTACAAGGGAGGTATCAAGCGGTATCAAGCACCATCCCTTAGGCACTATGCCAGTGCAGCACACGCAGATTAACATTGTAATGAAATAATAGTATGGCATTTCCAATGATTCAATTTAAGGCAACTAACACCGAGATGATAGGTGAACTCCAGGACATTATGGAGATGAAGCTCCATTCGCTGGAGAAGTATATTGGTAATGAGACTGATCTAAAATGCGCAGTCGAATTCGAAAAAGTTACGGTACAAAATTCAGGAAAAATATTTCGTATAGAAGCAAATCTAAATGTAGGAGGTAAGTTGTTCAGAGCTGAGTCGACAGAAACCACGTTTGAAGAAGCTATTGATGAAGTACGTAATGAGCTGGATAAGGAGATGCGACGCTCAAACAAGAAGAAGGAAACAATGGTAAAAAAGGGAGGACGAAAGATTAAAGAGATGTTGCGATTTGGCAGATAGAGAACGTAGATATAAATAAAACTGCGACCCCTAGGGGTCGCAGTTTTATTTATGTCAGATACTGTATGAAGTCCATTTCTTGTTTTCCGGCCGGAATCACTCTGTCGAGCTGAAGCTGTCTGTCTTCGATATGCGCCTGCATAATCTTTACTCGCTTGCCTGCATGGATGAAAAAAGTTCCTGGGAAGCCATCAAAGGCCCGAATCTTGAGGAGTGCTTGGTAGGCATCGCTACCGGTAGGGAGGTTGTGTGGATCTAGTGTGAGTTCACCCATTGCCCGGTCTAGGCGTCCGCAGTAGGTCGCTGCACCATGGAACTGCTCTACAGCAATAACGTCTCCAGAAATCCATCGCGGGATGACACTAGCAAGCACCGCTCCACCAAGATGCGCCATAGCGGTATCAAGCTCAGTTCCGCTCACTGGCCATTGGTCTTCAGCTATTTCTAGCGTTTGCTGGGCCAGAATTGGTCCATGGTCCATCTTTTCGTCCATCTGCATAATGGTGACACCGCACTGTGTTCGCATGTCCTCTAAGATGCTGGTACGGATTGGACTGGCTCCACGAAGTAATGGGAGAAGTGAGGGGTGTACGTTTATAGTGCCATGAGCAGGGAGGTCGACCAGGTACTTGGGCATGATTTTGTTATATGCAACGACGACAAAGAGGTCCCACTGTGTTTCCATCATGCGTGTTTTAAAAGCGTCATCCTTGATACTTTCAGGCTGGTAGACTGTTATGTCATGCTCTAGAGCCCATTGCTTAACCGGTGGGGCAGTCAGTACCTGCTTTCGCCCCACTGGTCGGTCTGGATTGCATACAATAAGGCTTGGTACAATACCAGCTAGGTGTAACTCTTCTAACACAGGAGCTCCAATCGGGTCTCCGCCAAAATATGCAATGTTGAGTTTTTCCATATACTATTTATCCTTTGGCCTCACTTAGTCCTCGCTTCTCCATCTCTTCTTTTGAATACACTACCTCCGCGATGTCAGGAAAGAGAATCCCATCAAGGTGATTGTGTTCATGCTGGATAATTTGGGCTAATAGGCCTCCAGCTCCACGTTGGTAGGTGGCTCCCGTTTCATCAAGCGCACTCATCGTTGCGTTCTTGTGTCGCCGTACTTCACCATAGAGGTTTGGAAGTGAGAGACAGCCTTCTCCAACCACATGGGTCTTCTTTGAAACCTTTACGATTTTTGGATTGATAGCCACCAGACAGGGAAGGGCATCACGGTCTTTGCTCTGGTCTTCGATGATAAAAAGTCGTTTCGATACACCGATTTGTGGGGCTGCAATAGCCACTGCAGTAAATCCACTGACACTGTAGCTTTTCAGGGCTGACTTTAGGTCTTTGACGATTTTAGCCACCAGCCCACTATCAAAATCCTCTTGCGTGATTTCTTCCGCAATGGTGTGTAGGGCTGGGTGGTTTTCTGGGACTAGCTTTGCCATATGTGTTCAGTACTATAGCGTAAATTGCAATAAAAAGCACTGATACTGCAACTGTACTCCAGAGAAGTCTCTGGGCAACTCCGGCTGAAAGGTGCTTAAATTATCTTATCAGGTCCGACCTCAATCTTAATGGACGGGGGGAGGTTACGAAGTTGTTCAATAAGTGTCTGATCAGGCCATTTTTTAGCATCAATCCGAATCAGGCCATGACGGGTGATGCCTTTGGGTGTGGTTAATGGAGAATTATAGAAGTGGAGTTTTGTGGTGGTCAGCTGCGTATTGACATATTTTTCAGCTTGAATAATTTGTTCTTGGGTACCAGTCCAGGTAAGAAGGATAAAAAATGCATACGGTGGATACGCCAGTGCTTTACGCATCATGATTTCTTCATCATAAAACTCATCGACCAGACCACGTTCAGCATATTTCAAAATATAGTCAGGATCAGTTCGCGTTTGTACAAAGCACTGATTGGTCGTTTTTTCACGTAGTACCAACAGTAGTGCCAGCAGTGTCTCTTCTGCTCGCCAAGTCGGGATTGCTCGGGCTGCTTCATATGAGGTAACAACTGTTGCAGTCACTGGTTTTGTGAGATATGGCAGAGCCATTGAGGTCCCAATCATGATGGCACCTTTGGTTTCATAAAACTGTTGTGCTAGCTTCTTGGCTTTTACATGGGTAGTAGCAGTAGTGTGGTCAAAGATAGTTACTGGAGCATCCTTAAAAATCTTGCGGACGTGCCCGATGACTTGCTGGATGCCAATACCTTGTTCACGCAAGCGCCATGAGCCACACTCAGGGCAGGTGTCACTGGCTCGCACTTTCTTGCCAGAAGTAGAAGATATAAACCATCGCTTCATACCTTCGCCACTACCTGTTTGTAGTAGTGAGTATGGTGCACCTGAATCGGGGCAGCGAAAGATATATCCGCAATCGTAACAAAGAACCAAGGGGGCAATTCCTTTTCGGGCAGCATAGAGAAACACACTCCCTTTGGCAGCCAGGGTTCTTTGGGTTGCTTCAATCACTTCTGGGGTAAACAGGGCAAACTCTTTTTCTCCTTCTTTGTTCTGATGTTGACTGACAGTGAATGATCCATCAAAGGTGAGTCTCTTTGGATGCTCATCAAAAGTTTCATAGACATCATCCCTGCGTAGCGCTTCTTCTTCGGTGCGGGGCAAGACATCACCAAGCAGGATGGAACGGTTTGTTACGTGGGCATAGGCTTTGAGCACGTCTCGAGCGTCTAGATAAGGACGGGTCCGGGCTTTATAGTGGTTAGAGCCACAGCCCTCCATGATTATGGTGGTGATGTCGTGACGATCAAGAAACGCAAAGTTCGGAGTGGTGATAATGAGTTTTGCAGAACTGAGATCTTCAAAGGATTCGTATGACTTCTCAATCTGTTTTTTGGTATGGGTACTTGAAAAGGTGAGTACTCGTTTCTCAATACCTTGCGAGAGTGATTCTTTGGCAGAGGATACTGCAGCTGAGGTAGGTACCACAAACAGTACTGAGCCACGGTGTGCAAACGCTTGGCGGATGTGGCTTCTGTACGACATGAACCGGTCAGAAGCGGTACTGCTGAGAATAGTAGGTACTGAGTTTTCGGTATTGTCATAATTGGCACATTTGGGGTACTGGCGAACACCAGACCGTACATCAGGCGGCAAGAGTGCAAAGAGAATACTTCCAATGTGAGCTGGAGTGGTTGCCGCCAGCATGCTCGCTGTCTTCATGAGGCTATCTGGCAAATGATGATTGATGTCCTGTTCAGCAAGTTTTCGTAATGAAAAGGTTGCCGCCCGAATGGCTGTTTTAGCAGCCGATACTGACTTAGATGAGATGACTATACCCGGCGCTGTTTTCTTCCGAATGGGGATTTCGATTAATGACCCTGGAGCGTACTCTGTAGCAGAATAGTACGACAGCGATTCAATGGAGCTGGCACGGGAAAGAGGAATCACTGAAATAATAAACATAATCTACGTAGTATAACAAAAGACCTGCCAGTCTACGACTCTCAGGCCTTTCGTTGTTGTTTTCCAAAACTGACATATTTGGATGAAGTTCGAGGTGAGAAGCGAATCCTTGGAGCTTCGCAAGACCTGTTGTAACAAATTCGACCATAGGGAGAATATGTTCAAAAGGTGTACAGTTCCTGTAAGGAAATAAGGAATGAAAAACCGAGTCGTGTCTGCACACGGTGAGACTTTGAGTGACGCAGACAACGAATAAGTTCGCTAGATTTGTAAGTTTTAATTAAAATTCTTCTAGGTATTGAACATCTGCTCCTAGCGACTGTAGTCGCTCCACCAGCTTCTCATACCCTCGGTTGATGCTGTAGATATTTCGTAGTACTGAGGTCCCTGAAGCTCCCAGCATGCCAATCAGAAGAATGGTTGCGGGACGAAGGGCTGGGGGACAGACCATTTCGTTGGCGTGGAGCTTGGTTGGTCCGGTAATGAAGATTCGGTGTGGGTCAGCCAGCATGGTCTCGGCACCAAGCTTATCAAGCTCAGTAAAGTAGATAGCTCGTTTTTCGTACACCCAGTCATGGATAAGTGTTTGTCCGGTAGCTTGGGTGGCAATGACCGCAAAAAATGGCAGGTTGTCTATATTTAGTCCAGGGTATGGTCGGGCGTATATTTTTTCATCTAGGGCAGTTAAGGTTGATGGCTTAGTCACAATGTCCACTAGACGTGTCATGCCGTTTACACTCAGGTACGGCTCAGACTGAGTGTACTTAAATCCCATCTTAGAAAGCTTCAGCAGCTCAAGTTCAATAAAATCAATCGGGCAGCGAGTGATTGTGAGTTCAGAGTTTGTCACAATTGCTGAAGCTAAGAAGAACATCGAGTCCGTTGGGTCTTCTGCCAAGGTGTATTCAATATCCAGATTGATTTCTTCTCTACCGGTAACTATCAGTGTCGTTGTGCCCACTCCTTCTATGTGTACACCGCAGGCAATGAGAAAGGCGCACATTTCCTGCACCATGTAGTTTGATGATGTGTACTTGATGGTTGTGGTGCAAGGAGATAAGGCTGCCGCGAAAAGTGTATTTTCAGTTACTGTGTCGCCTGACTCATACAGAATTATTTCTTTAGGGCAAGCTGGCTGTACGGTGACGTTAAACGCATCATCGGTAGTTTCGATATTGACGCCAAAGTTCTCCAAGGCATAAAAGTGGGGACGTACGGTGCGACTACCAAGCTTACATCCTCCTGACTGTGGAAGGGAGAATGACGTAAGGTGGTGCATTAGGGGTCCAATCAACATCACGATGCTTCGCGTACGACGGGCTGCATCAGCATCAATCTGCTCAAGATCAAACTTTTTGGGAGGTGTAATGATCATTGTGTCACCCTCCCAATCGATTTTTACATTGATACTTTCAAGCACCTCTATCAAGCGGTACACCTCTTCAATGCGAGGTACCCGTTTAAGTGTCGTTGTCCCTTTGTTAAGTAACGATGCGCACAAAAGACCAACTGCACCATTTTTGGAGGTGTTTGTTTGAATGGTACCCGTCAGTTGGTTGCCTCCAGTTATCTGTAGGTT
>Ga0222634_1001043_pt1 | contig 10387 bp, 27 predicted proteins | sample AntAcemetageno50_FD_179807 | JGI IMG/M metagenome (GOLD analysis project Ga0222634, IMG submission 179807) | Saline water microbial communities from Ace Lake, Antarctica - #50 | ecosystem: Environmental > Aquatic > Non-marine Saline and Alkaline > Saline | place: Antarctica: Ace Lake | collected...
CCCATCTATATTCAGTCCAGCCACCCCCCATTTAAGAGCATTGTTAGCATAAGTGCCTTCATTAGGTTTTACTGCTACTAAGATAGGCTCATAGGCAGGTTTAAGTCCGTGAGATTTCCAACCATTCCAGAGTTTAGCTTCTGGGGTTTTAAAAACTTTCTCTGGTTTAGGGCATTTACAAGGATTTCCAGAAATCATATACTTTCCACATTTATCGCATTTTGAATTTCCTCCACCATATCTATTGTTTTCCCAGGAGCTCGGCTGGGTTTTCGTGCCATTTACTCCATCAACGTGATTTGTTTTTACAGTGCTACTAGCACCTGTGATGGACACCGAGCTTTTGTCTAGTTGTTTGCTAATGTCAGTAGCCTTTGGAAAACCTGAACCATACAACCACATAATAGTATCTTTTAATATAAATCCAGCGTCTTCTACATTAACAGCCATTCTATGTTGAGTTCTACTACCAGCAAATATAAGAGCTGTTCCGCCTGGTTTTAATACTCTTAGACATTCTTTCCAAATTTCAATACTAGGCACATCATAATCCCACTTCTTACCCATAAAGCTAAGACCATAAGGAGGGTCAGTTATTATTGTATCAATAGAGCTATCCTCTAACTCTTTCATTTTATCTAGGCAGTTGCCTTGTAGTATTTTATTCATCTTTGTCTACTTCATTAACTGTATAAATTGTTTTGTCTTCTATCTGTCCTTTAAGGGTTATTAGATAGACATATTGGTCTAAAACTTCATCAAGTGCCATATCTATAAGACCTTTCTTTCTCCAAAGGTTTCCTCCGTGTTCTTTCTGCCCTGCTCTGTATTTAGTGTCTATTTCTTTCTCAAAGTCTTCTTTTATATTAGCTAGATGTTGTTCTTGTTGGTCAGTCATATATTTAAGTTAATATTAAACTCTTTAATCTTGGTTATAGCAATTCCTCCATTATATCCTAATTGTATATGATTTATAGACCATTGAAATCCACTCTGTGGAAATTCTTTTGGTGTGTCAATAAACACTATTTCCTTTATGCCATAATTATTTTCTACCATATCGTTTAGCCTTGCCTTGAGTCCTATTATATGATTTGTTGGACATAAAAACACTATGTTTTTAACCCTTAGTTTATATAAATGCTGTAGAAACTTCCTTATCTTTGAAAACGGTGGATTAGTAATAGCCCAATCGTAAATATTATCACAACTAAAGAAGTCTTTTCCCTTATCAATCTCATACCAGTCAGCATTTGGCATATATTTAAGAAACACACCCTTACCAGAACTTGGTTCAACCATATCGCCTACTGGTTTAAAGTAGTTAACAATAAACCTTGCTAAATAATCTGGTGTATATATTTTATCATTTCCTCCAGACGGGTTTAATTTCATATCTTTAAGTTAATATTAACGAATTTGTGAATTCTCCTTTAATGGACTAGAGTGCCAAGACCCGCAGTCTAAGCACTGCCATCTCTGGGATTTGCTTACTCTGTTTGTATTAAACCCTCTCTTGTTGACATTAAGAGAACCACAGTTAGGACAGGCTATCTTATTTCCATCTATAAGCCCTATGTTTGGGTGGTTTTTTATATAAGGTCGTAGCTTTATATACATATTCTCTAATATTCTAACATCATTCTGACAGTATTCATCCATCTTTTTAAGTGCCTTCTTATCCCCAGCTTCAGAATCGTCCCACAAGCTTATACCTCCTGTTTCTATTTTTTTAGTAAGCCCAGTAAAGCCACAGATATAATCTAACTTATTAGAGGTTAGTCGGAATTCCCGACGAGCCACTTTAAGAGTATCTACTGACTTATATGGAGATGGGAGTTTAAGGTCGTGTTTTAAAAATCTTGCTTTGAGTTTAGCTATATCAAATCTGTCTCCGTTATGTGCTATTACTATATCAGCTTCATCAAATAAATTCCATATCTTTTTAACTATTCTTTTATCGTTTCTGTTCTTAGCCTCCTCAGAGGTTAGCACACCAGTTTCCATCTTGTCGTCATCAAACCACTTAGCAGCCCAGCATATTACAAACCAATCATTTACTATTCTGCCTGGGTCTATGTAATCATTACCCCTTAGTTGCCATACCTTTACCAACATTTGGCTGGTTTCAATGTCAAAGACCAGTATTTTTTTGCCGACAAGCATATTATTGTTGTTAGTTTATATATCTTCTCCTTTAAATATATCGTGTTCTCCGTTTGTTATATTATGGAAGTTATCCAAAGAAGCGTCTTCGCCATCTTTTCTAAAGAAGTATCCGTAGATGTGTTCGGCAAAGTAATCATCTATACAGAAAGCTTTTTGTTTTTTACCAGTTTTAGGATTGGTTAGTTCCTTTATAAAACTACTCATATTATTTATCATTTATGTTAATTATAGTGGTTATTAGATATTACCGACATAATCAGATGTCCTAATATCTGGGACAAGTGATGTATAGATATTTAAGTTCCTATGTATAGGTATTATAGGCTAGAGTTGGGGGTTAGTTATTTCCAATAATTATTTTAACTTTTATTGCCTTTCCTAATATACGGTCTTCTTTATTAGAATATTCTCCGTGTTGTTTGGGGTTGTTAGTGAAGTCCGAAACTTCAATCCATCTATAAAAATATCTTTTATTTTCTTTCATACAATTAAAATTTTATTAAGTGCTTGGTTAAAATATCCCTATAGCATTTATTTATATCATCTTTTATTTTGTCACTAGCCGTTACTGGCATTTCTTTATTTATTTCTTCTATGATTTTTTCAATTTTATCTTTCATATTATTGTTTATTATCTGTTTTAATTTTATCAAACTTATCTATAAACCTAATTAATAGTTCCGACATATTTATTTCTAGGCTTTCAGATAACTCCTGAAAACGATTATAATAATTCTCTGGTATATTAGCATTGAATCTTCTTGTTCTTATACCATCACTCTTGTACTGGTGCATTTTAAAATGTTTCATATAATTCACTATTAAATCTATTATAGGCTAGATTGATTTGCCTTTATTTAATAGTTATTGTTCTTTTAGCCTTTTTAACTCCCTTGAGTTCATAGACAGCTACTTCACCATCTTCTAATTCTTTTATGTTGTCGCTAGCTATTATCACACTGTGATTACCTAGCTTTTCATATTGAATGTAAATTGTTTTTTTAAACTTCATAATAGTTATCATTTATGTTAATTATTGTGTTTCTTAATTATCTTAATACAGTCCTCAAAGCACCAATCATATTTAAAAGCACCTTCAGTTTTTCTTACTTCGTCTTTTTTTTCGTTAATCTTGTCTATAATTTCATTCTTCTGTTGAACTGCTGTTTTGTCGTTGTCAACAGAACCAACAGCATCTAATTTTATCCCCTTACTCTTGATTAGGGATTTTGACTTGTTAATTCTAATAACAACCATTCTCCACAATTTTTTATAATCTTCTAATGTTGTTGGGTGTATCATATCTGGCAAACTATCAATACTATCTAGCAAAGCTTTATAGAACGCCTCACGCTCCCCTCTCTCTTTGGATAGGAGGGTTGAGATATACTCCCTAAGTATCTCCATATTTTTACCACCCATCATCTCAGCTAGACAAACTGAACAACCACTACTTTCTTGGTCGTGCATTTCAAGTCTAGATAGTTCTTCCCAGGTTTTATTATTAGTCATATCTCTTTGTTCTTTATTAAACTTTAAAACTCCTGTAAAATCTGTTGAATATCCCATATATTTATATTAGTTTATTATCTTATCAAGGTCTATTATTATTTTAGTGACCGTCTCTTGATAAAACTTTTCAAAGTCTTCTATACCAAGCTCTTCCGCTTTATGCCAGATAGCTCCTCTTAACTTCTTAGAGGCTGACTTAGCGCTTCCCTTAATGGTTTGTCCCTCACATATAAGTGTAGCTTCATCCAAGCTCTCCATAGAATAGGTATAAATAGAGCCTTCGTCTTCTTCTGTAAGCTTTTTATTAGCACTCTTGATAGCACATCTCTTTAGGACAACTGAATAATCTTTCTTTAAGTCTAGGGGATAGTCTATCTCAGTGGTGCCTGAGAACTTTATTTTATGTATGTCCATATTTCTCAATGATTAATTTGTAGAAACTTATCCTATCGTATTGCAGGAACTCTTGTTTAGCTTTGTTTAGTTCCTTTAGCCACTCCTTGCCTCTAAGCTCATTAATTGCATTATGTATTCTTGGGTCGCTTTTAGTATGGTGAGCAAAATGGCAACCGACACAGATTGGTATTAGGTTTAGTTCGTTATATCTTAGGTGTCCAGCTGTACTCTTTGGGTAATAATGGTGTAAGCAACTCATAGGCTTTCCACAAGATTCACAGTACTGGAATGTTTCACGACCCCATTCCTGTATCAATCTATCAGCTTTTTTACGATAATATGGTTTGCTTGGTGCTTTTTTAGCCATATAGTTTTGTATGACATAACCACCAAGTTGGATGTTGTTTATACAACTTGATAAAACATTTTAAGTTATCGTCTTCGTTATATACATCTCCTTCACAATAGTTCTCCCAAGTTCCATCCAAAAATTGGTAAAGTCCTGAAGCAGATGAATGGTTATTGTCTATTAGTGGATTAAACCCACTCTCGCAAAATGCGATTGGTAAAGCTACGTGTGGATTAATGCCCGCATCTCTAGCTGCTACCATTATCTTTACTTGTATTGTTTCCTCAGCATCTAAAGCTATCGGAAGACCCCATTGTCTTTCATAGGGTGCTGCTACTTGGTAAACAAATACCAACACCGATAATAAAGACACTATAATTGTAAAGATTTTTAGCTTGATACCTCTTTATGGGTTAATTTATATTCCTTAATGAATTTATATGGAATGTCCTTAAATAGGTCCACTCCAAGTTCCTTCTTAATGATTGCCTTTGTTCTAGCCCTTACGTGCATTAAACCGCTGTCATCTAGTGTGGCTAGTTTTCTGATTGTATTTTCTGGTAAACCTACTATCTTTCCTATATCCGCAACGTTGTAATCGTTCTCAGACATATACTGGTATAGTTGGTTTCCGTCTTCTTTAGGCTCAAGGTCTCTGAAACCGAACAATTGGCTTAATATACTCATATTAAAATGGTATGTCCTCAACCTTAATGTCATCTAAGGCTTCAACTCTTTTATTAAGTTCCTCTATCACCATATCGCTTTGTGACTTAGGTGATTCAACTGTATTATATTGTTCCATTTCCCCAGCTTCAGCAAACCACAGGATAGTTCTGTTCATTCCTTTGCCTTGTTTATCTTCACCAGTTACTTGGTCTTTATAGGTATATTCACGTTCCTCTTCCTTATAGGCTATTCCGACCTGAGAGCCTATACCATAGTTATTAGTTTTATACTGAGTATTTGCCTTAGTGCTTTTTTGGTCTTGTTTGGCAAACCACAGAGCATACTTAATCTTCTTCTCTTCATCTTCAAAGATGTTTAATCCCAACATAACGCCATCTGCTTTCCGATTGATAGCTTCGGCTGCTGTGATTGTAATGATTTTCTTTTTGATTTCGTCTGTCATATTATTTAATTATAAATCCTAATGCTTCAAGAAACATAGGAACTTGTTGTTTAGTTAGTTGTTGTGTTCCGCCCCTTCCGTAGAACTTGGCACAATTTAACTCAGCACCACGAAGGTTAGCACCACTAAGGTCAGCATCACGAAGGTCAGCATTACGAAGGTTAGCATCACGAAGGTTAGCATCACGAAGGTTAGCATCACAAAGGTTAGCACCACAAAGGTTAGCACCACTAAGGTTAGCACCTTCTCCTACTGCCTCAATGACAGCTTCTCTTAGTGTGGCTTTCTCACTTGTGTAAAGAATTGAGCCAGCACAAGTTTTGATTTCAATTTTCTTTTTTGTAAACTGCTCCGATAGATTTTTAGCAGTTTCGTCAGATATTTCTACCTGTTTGCCATTAAGGCTAATGAAGTTTTTCATAAGTTTAGATTTTAGCTAGGCCCACAACAGAGTGACCGTCTTTAAGCTTGACGATTCTTACTCCCTTTGTGTGATAGCCCATTTTTACTATTGAGGTTACAGGTAATGTTATCCCGTGAGCATTAAATGGATTGCTGTTTGTCACAACAACCACATTCTTTGTATCAGGACCCACCACCTCTAACACTGCAACGTCTTCGCTAACTTCAATTCTTTTACCGAAGCCGTCTTTGTTAATTAATATTAGATTTCTCATACGGTTTTCTTATGTAGGTTATTAATCTCTTTTTGAGCTAATAACCCAGCTTTATAAGTTTTAAGAATACCCTCCTTAATGTAGTCTACGTCTTTCTCCTCAGGCAATCTCTTCTCAGCTTCTATGAAGCCTTTAAAAACAACCTGGGTTAGTATCATTATGTTTTGTTCCATATTACTCCATTGTTATGTTTATATTAACTGTGCAAATTGGCTCTGAGAGAGCCTTTTCGTCTTCGCTGGTGTCTTTACCCAGAAAGTCCATTGGCGTGCTGTCAAGAAGCTCACAGAGCCTTCTATAGCTATGCTGTGGCTCAGCACAGACTGGGTTCTTTTTGTCTAATAAGTCTTTTAATGATTTCATATATTTATATTAATTATCTTCTTCTACGTCTCTGTTATATTCTTCTTGCTCTATATAAGCCTCTTTATTAGACTTGTGTAAATACCATTTATCTATTTGTTCTTGGGTTGGTTTTTTCATATTATTTAACTAAATTGCTTGACTATCTCTGGATATTTATTAGTTACATCTCCACCTTTCCATCTGTCGTATAGTTTTTTACAGGTATAACACCAAATATAAGATATGCCATCGTAAACCATAGGGTCTTCTATCATTATTACTGTGTGCTTTTTGTTCTTTGGGCAGTTCATATTGTTTATTTGATTAACTCTCTATATAAATCATTAATAGTTTTTAGCTTAATGTCTTTGCCGTCAACATCAGTAATAGTTCCTTTCTTCCATTCTTTACCCATTTCAAGCTCATATATCCAGTATGAGATGTTACGAGATGTGTCTTCCATAGCATCCTCTAAAATATTGATTAGTAAATCTTCATACCAGCCAATACCAAGTAATCCTCCAGTAAAAACATCTGTAATTGTAGATTCTCTAATTACATCCTCTATCTTCTCAACTCCTTTTTTAAGCTCAACCAATCTAGTCAAGTGTTTTGTAAATTGTTGTTTGTTCATATATTTCTTGTCTAGTTAATTGATTCTTAGTCCATTCCTTGTCAATGTAGTCAAGCCAGGCATCAGCTTTGTTAGATTCGTCCAGGGCTATTCTTAATTTACCCTTAGCTTCTTCTTGTCTTGTTCTGGCAAGTTTAAGCTCTACCTCTAAATCGTGGCCCTCCTCAATAAGCTCTTCAACAGTAAACTCTCTATCGTCTCCAAGGTCTAGGTCCTTCATTAGTTCTAAGTTGTCTACATTCATACCTTTATTTTAATATTGAATTAGCTTAAAGTCTGCCTCTCCTTCTTGATAAATTGTGCCATCAATCTATTTACTTATTATTATATTAACATTATCAAGTGTCTAAGTAACTAAGGGTCAAAAACTAAGGGTTTAAGCCCCAAGTTGCGGTCCAACCACACGAAGAGCGTACTCAGCATCCCAAACGTAGTCATCCTCGAAACGGTGGACACGGACACTCAGACCATCGGAGTTCACGTACACGCGGGCGACAAAGTATTCTCCATTTTCTTTAAATAAGAAAAAGGTTGCATCACTGTCTTTCTTTAAATACTCTAAATGTTTCTCACAAAAATTAATAATCTGATTTTGTGTTAAACACAAGCTATCTAAATCATCATTCAGCGAACCAAACATTTGTGAATAATTAGCATTTTTTGCCATTTCATAAACCTGGATGGTTGTTTCTTTAGTAGCTGATTGTTTATTGTCTAAGTAGTCTTTAAAATCCTCATCAATATAACTAGCAAAAATATTTTTAGCTTCATAAATAGTTTTGTTACCAGTAGTTTTAGATAGCTGAATATCTGATTTTAATAATTTAAGATACTCATTCGTTTTGCCAACATCAGTAATACGTTCAGTAATCTCTATCTCATAGTTAGGATGCTTTTCTTGAAGCTCTTTTATAGCTTCTTGTTTTGTTAATGTTAATTTCATAAGTTTATTTAGTTAAATTAATCTTATTCCTTTATTTTAATATTGAATTAGCTTAAAGTCTGCCTCTCCTTCTTGATAAATTGTGCCATCAATATCACAATAATAAATTTCATCATCAGGCATTTCATCTTCTCTCATTTTTCTAACATTAATCTCAAAATTAAATCTTTTTGCTTTTATTGGATAATTGTAATTATAATCTTCCTCTCTCATAAATTTATATTTTTAAGTTATTTAAGCTCTCGTTAGTTCCCTTAAATAGTGGTATTTCTTCAATCTTTTCTTCTTTATTACCAAGAGTAAACACACAGTTACTACGAATATAATCTTCTGCTTCTTCTTTTTTACCTTGTTGGAGGAGTTTTAATATTACCGATGAATGAAATTTATATGCTGGAAGATGCGGTCTGTATTGATGCCCATTATCTCCTTTCCAATAAATATACTTTCCATCAAATTCTAATGGGTATAAAGCATCCCCAAACAACTCCTTAGCATACTTAACACAAAGGTCGTTTAGGATGTCGTAGGCTGGATAGTATTCTATGTGACCTATATTATTATTGCCCCAATTTTTCTTTAATCTTTCAAGCCCCTCTTTATTTATTATAACTGGTGGAACAGCTTGATTTTGTCTAACATAATAATAATCACTCTCCCCTTTAAATCCTTTCTCTTGTAGCCATTTAGATAGGCTTTGGCTTGTGTATTTCATATAGTTATTATTATATCCAGTGATGGGGACCTCCTAGTAACCTCCCTATCGGCGACTATTTAGCCCCACCTCTAGATAAGTATATTGTAGCATTGTTTCTAACTTCGGTCAAGACACTGTGTCTATTGCCTTTAATGAGTTATCCACAACTACTTATTTTATTAACTTCTTCATTACCTCTTTTATAACATTTACACTAACTGCGTTCCCCGCCATCTTATATCTTTGAGTGTCTGATATTTCTTTTATTTTATGTTGACACATAATACAATTTTCTCCATAATCTCTTAAATTACACTCGTTTGGGCATTCCACTCCTTCTTTAGTCCAATCATCAGGGAAACCTTGTAGGCGTTCACATTCTTTAGGGGTTAAACGGCGGATGCGAGGGGGTAAATAAACTCCGTGCCTATCTTGACCTGTTAAAGTAAAACTTGGCTCTCCATTTTCTTTAAATCTTCTACCATTCTGTCTTTTATTTAACCTGTCTGGAGTTAAGACTGGTGCTATATAATTACCGTCTAAGTGCATCTTCGCGTCTGTTGCTGTTAGTGTTCTGCTAACAACGGCATCCGATGCTTGTTTTCCATCCTTCGTAGTAAGTGGTTGCACATCTTCTCCGATAGGAAATACTTCGGGTCTACTTGTTCCTCTAAGATTTCCGATAATGAACACTCTTTCCCTATTCTGTGGAACCCCGAAATTTTTGCTGTTAAGCACTTGCCATTGACAGTCATACCCCAACTCATCAAGCGAACTGATGATAATTCTAAAGGTTTGTCCTTTGTCGTGAGATAAAAGCCCTTTAACATTCTCAAGGAGTAAAAGGCGTGGCTGTTTTTCTTTAATAATCCTAGCGATTTCAAAAAAGAGCGTGCCTCTAGTATCACTGAATCCACCTCGCTTGCCTGCAATTGAAAAGCTCTGACAGGGAAATCCTCCCACAATGAGGTCAAAATCTGGTAAGTCTTCTGGTTTAATTTTTGTAATGTCTCCATAGTTTTTGTGGTTAAAGTGTTTGTTATATACTTGGATGGCGTATTTGTCGATTTCAGAATAACCCACGCATTCCCATTGCTTGAATTTGTCCTTAGTGTCGTGCAGTTCTGTTGGTCTTTTGCTATTCTCCAATTCATTGGGTCGTAGATTATGTAGTTCTTCATATGCTTGTTTGATACCGAGTTCAAAGCCACCGATACCACTAAATAATGATAAATATTTCATATAATTATAATATTTGTGTATTAAAATACTCTCTTACTGCTCTTACAATCTTCATTTGGTCATTACTGGGCTTTATTGTGTTTATAATAGTAGCAATAACATCTTTCTCTAAATCTCTAATTAATTTATTTACTAAATCTTTATTCTTCATATGCTTGTTGTATTCCTAATTCAAATCCTCCGATGCCAGAGAATAATGATAAATATTTCATTTGTTTAAATGCTCCATACGGTCATATTTGTCGTTCCGCTCTGGAGTTAGTTTATATAAATCTCTTTCAATAGCTGCTA
>Ga0222634_1001044_pt1 | contig 10386 bp, 13 predicted proteins | sample AntAcemetageno50_FD_179807 | JGI IMG/M metagenome (GOLD analysis project Ga0222634, IMG submission 179807) | Saline water microbial communities from Ace Lake, Antarctica - #50 | ecosystem: Environmental > Aquatic > Non-marine Saline and Alkaline > Saline | place: Antarctica: Ace Lake | collected...
TCCTGTAATCTCGTTAGCTGTACCTGCTTGTAGTTTTAAAATATCATTAGCTTCCATATTTAAAGTATTACTTATCATATTTGTAAATTCTGCCGACAAAGTTGCATGACTTATCTCAATGTCTGATCCACCAGATTTTTGCAAATAAGTATCTAAGACCACACCTCCTCCAGCCTTATGACTAACCTGCACTGTTTTTACAAGAATAGTCGCATCTGCAGGACATGTTAAAATAGTAGTTAAATTAGTCGTAGTTAAATCAAATGTTTCGCTTTTATATCTTATTGTCATGACATGAAATAGTTAAATGTGTTTTGTTCATTTTTTTGTTCTTCTTGATAAGAAGTGTTTAATTGATTTTGTAAAGTCTCAATAGCTGCATTTATTTGTCTAAAAGTTTCTGTGTTAAACTCCTGTGGTGGTTCCGGTAAAAATACTTGTACTTTAGCCATTATCTTCTTCCATCAGGTTGTATGTCAAATCTAAATTGACCAAATCTCCAACTTTCATTTAAACCATCATTTTCTACTTTAACTGCAGCAAGTCTTGCTCTTGCTCTTGTGTCTACTTTATTTGTAGATGAGTTAATTGTAAAGGGCCCTAGTGGAGAGCTTCCTTGTGTTTGTGCAGGATAGTCTCTAGTTGTTATTGTAATTTTTGCATTACCATTAATATATTTAAAATCAGGTATAAATCTTCTAAGCTTTATAAAGTATTCTCCGTCACCCTGAGCATCTAAATCAAAATCTCCTGAAGTTATGAATGCAGGAACAGCTGTGGTTGTGCCATCCGCTAGTACTTGGTTAGTCCCTATTTCATGATTAAATACTCGACTTGCACCATTCGATACTCCCTGAATTGTTGGTGTTGTAGGTGTAAAACTAACATCAAACTCTGTAGCGATAGGTTGATCAAATAAGTGAGCTCCAGTAAAAGTCGTTCTAGCTAATGTGCCTGTAGTCCAAGTTTGTTCTGCATAATTAAAAGTTACTTGTCTATCTATATAGCTTGAAGTAGAGGATGCGTAAAACCAAGAAATCTCTGAAAATAAAGAATTGTGGGCTGCATAAGTTATTTCTGAACCATTAGCAAAATTAAAACCTGGTGCATTATCATTAGTTTGAAATACAAAGTCTTCTACTAGCGATGGCAAAGCTTTAACAGTACCATCAAACATAAAGAAACCACCTGAATCTGAAATCCAGTAAACAGCTCCATTAGCATATACTATTGAATGTTGTCCGACACATCCACAGTTTGAACCTACTTGTCTAATACTAAAGGTAAAAGGAGGTCCTACAAACTGCATAAGGTACGCAGAGGTATCAGTTAAAATTAATACGTAATCTTTTGCTTTTGCAGCACCCACAATTTTAGTTCCACTATCAATTCTAAATGAACCCGCAGTGTTAACTGAGGTTGCAGTATAGTCTGTTAAAGATTCTTGATCTGAGAATCTAATAAACATTTTATCCTGTGTTGATGCTGAACCTATAGTTGTTTCAGTTCCTAAAATAATTAAATGTCTATCTCTATCAGATACCATACTCATAACAGATCTTGTTGGTGCTCCAGATAGTATAGTTGCTCTAGCTGCTATTCCTGATCCTCCGTCCGGATCCCATGAGAAAGTAGCTCCGTTTTTAATAGTTGCAATTAATAACTCGCCATAATTATCTAAAGACCATGAAGCTGGATCTAGTATCGCATTTGAAGTAGTTCTTGGTGTACCCCAAGTAGAAGCTCCGTATAAACCTGTACCAAAACCATAACCAAAGGCTTGTAGTAAGGGTCCTATTTTATAGTAGGGTTTGCTATCAAGAGTACCGTCGTTTGTTGCGCCCGTTCCTGTTTCAGCAGCAGGCATTAAAATTGTAAAGGTTGAAGTAGTAGGTGCTAGTTGTACTTCAAATAAAACATCATCAAAGTCAGTAGCTGTATAACTTGTTTGACCACCTGTAAATGACCCAGCATTGTCAAAAGTTAAAAGATCACCTGGTTCTAAGTCGTGAGCCGTGGGTGTTGTAATTGTAACCGTTGTTGAACCATTAGTTGTAGTGATGTCGCATCCGGTTCTTGCTAGATCTGCATCAAAAGGTGTAACGTCATAGTAGTCATCCCCATTATAAATATATAAAATTTTGTTTGTACCGATAGCTAAGAATTTTCTACCATCTAAATCAGCCCAAGTATGTGAAGCACGGCCCGCTCCTACAAGTTTCTTGTCCATGATTTCCGTCCAACCGCCAATTTTTTCAGGCATTCCATACCTAAATCTTACAAAATCACCATCTACCCATTGGTTTTCAGCCCCTGAGTCTGATGCTTGCTTATTAAACCCTGGTTGAAAGTTTACTTTTTGTAATGACATGGCTGTATTATACACCATAAGCTTATATCTATAAAGATTAGCCTATTTTGGTAGTATTATATTCCAATCTAACTTAGATATTAAACTTTGTAAATGCACATCTTTTAGATCATTTTCTTTTATATATTGATGTAGTTCTTCTACATCTATGATAACCCATTGATCTTTCATATCAAACACCATCTTATCGGCTTTAGTTCTAAAGCTTCCTACTTTACCATTATCTTTAATAGGTCTTAAATCAAATTTAAATTTTTGATTTAGTCTATTTTTTAAAACTCCTTCAATATGCCAAATTTCTTTTGTAGATTGTTTTTTAGATGGGTGAATAATATCTAATAAACATTTTATAAATTCTTTATACATCAATATCGTTTAAGTTCGGTTATAGGAAACAATATTTTACCTGTACCTTCTTTTTTAGAAATTTCATGAAAAAAAGCTATTAACATTAATCTATCCTTGTTAGATTTTATATCTTCTTTAGAAAATTTTTGTTGTTTATGCCAAGAATTACCATCAAAAATAAAAAGCCTATTAAATCTACCGTTGACTAATATAGTTTCTTTGAATTGACTATCTATTTTATTTTTAATTTCAGGTTCTTTTTCTGTAGGATTTCTAAAATAATTAAATTGTGATTGACCTGTATCATCTACTATTTTTAAAGGATTACTAAAATGACATATATTAGTCCCACAGCTATGATCACTTAAATAAATTATAGCTGTAAATTCAGCTGAATCATCTTTATGAACCCAATCAGGGTATTTAGTATCTTTAGGATTTGTTTTAGAAAAATACATTTCTGTTTGCCAAAACATATTTCCATAATCATATGGAAATACCAGTCTCATTATTTTCTTAGTTACATAATCAAAAACATCATAATCAACTTTGTGAACAGAATCTGTTCTTAAACCTGCCCATCTTTTGTTGGGTAAGTTTTTAAATTCTAAATTACAAGCACGATTTATTATTTGTTGTGGATTATCAAAAAAATTATCTACTATTAAAGTTGGAAAATGCATATATTATTCTTTATTTCTATGGACAAATTTTATACATTATGGTATTAAAAGTCAACTTACAGTGAAAAAGAAATGCATTACAAATATAACTATTGGTATTTTCAATCAGTTTTATCACCTAGACTTTGTAAAGAAATAATTGATTATGGAAATTACCATAAACATTCGATAGCACTTACAGGGGATTATAAACCTGAAATGAAAATTTCAAAGAAAGAAATTAAAAATATACAAAAGAAAAGAAAATCTTCTTTAGCATGGTTAGATGATGCCTGGATATATAAAGAAATAATTCCTTATGTAAAACAAGCAAATAAAAATGCAGGTTGGAATTTTAATATTGATGGTGCAGAAGCTTGTCAATTTACAAAGTATAGTGAAGGAGAGTATTACGGCTGGCATTACGATATGCATAATAACGATAATCTAAAAATGAGAAAAATTTCAGTTACCTGTTCTTTATCGGATCCAGAAGATTATGAAGGTGGGGAATTAGAATTTTGTTCTTTTAATCCAGATAGAAAATTAAAAGATAATTATTTTAAGTGCACTGAAATAAAACCTAGAGGTTCAATAGTTGTATTTCCAAGTTTTTTATGGCATAAAGTAAATCCAGTAACTCAAGGAGAAAGGTATTCTTTAGTAATATGGAATGTGGGAGATAAATTTAAATGATAGAAATAAAACATGAAAGTTTTTTTTCAAGTCCTATTTACAGGATTGAAAAACCAGAATGGCTTACCAAAATTAATAAAGCTTGTGAACCTGTTATAAAAAAAGCAAAAAAACAGAATGATTTGTTTTTTAAACAAAGAGATAAGACATATGGAATTAAAAAAGGAGATTTTGGTTGGTCACATCATACAGGCATGATAGTGGATTTACCTGGTTTGGAAGAACTAAAAGATTTTACTATAAAAAGTTCTTATCAAGTTTTAGATGAAATGGGTTATAGCTTAAAAAATTATGCGTTAGCTATCACTGAATTTTGGGCACAAGAGTTTTCTAAAAAGGGTGGTGGTCATCACGATGCTCATTGTCATTATGATAATCATTTAAGTGGTTTTTATTTTTTAAAATGTTCTGAAAGAACTTCTTATCCAATTTTTCATGATCCAAGACCTGGAAAACTTATGGCTCAGTTGCCAATGAAAGATCCTAGTGACATTAATTATGGTACTTCAGCTATTCATGTAAGACCTAAGCCAGGAACATTTATTATTTTTCCAGCTTATTTAGTTCACCAATTTACTGTTGATCTAGGAGTGAATCCATTTAGATTTATACATTTTAATATTCAGGCTATGAGAAATAACCATGGAAAATAAATTTAAAAAACAAAATTACGTACTAGTTAAACAAGCTGTGCCAAAGGAATTAGCAACTTTTTTGTATAATTATTTTTTAATTAAAAATCAAGTTTGTGATATTGCATTAAAAAAAAGATATATATCTCCTTATGAAAGACTTTTAGGATATTATGAACCTAAAGAAGGTGGTCAAGTTCCTGGTAGTTATGCTAATTATGCAGACATAGCTGGAGATACTTTGCTTTTAAAAACTCAGGGTATTGTAGAAAAACATACAGGTATGAAACTGTACTCTAATTATTCTTACGCAAGAAATTATAAAAGAGGACAGGAGTTAATAAGACATGTTGATAGATTTAGTTGTGAAGTTTCAACTACTATTTTTTTAGGTGGAGATAATTGGCCAATATATATCGATCCTACAGGAGGTCAAAATAATAAAGGTAAAAAATTTAATTTAAAACCAGGTGATATGATTATATATAGAGGAGATATTTTAGAGCATTGGAGAGAAAAGTTTGATGGTGACACTTGTGTTCAAATTTTTTTACATTATACAGATATAAAATCAGAAGGTGCTAAAGAAAATATATATGATTCCAAACCATGCGTGGGTTTACCTGACTGGTTTAAAAAGGAGAATAGTTTATTGAAATGACAAACTGGGAATTATCAAAACCTATAATAGAAAAACACGGTGCTATTACTTTAGAAGTCCCTAAATCAATATTAAAATGGTTAAAAGAAGCTGCAGTAAGAGCAAAAAAAAATTCTAAATATGCCAATAAAGATTTAATAGGACATATTAAAGAAGAGTATTATTACACTGAAAGATCAGATAAGTTTGAAGAGTTTCTTTATAAAAAATGTTTATTGCAAAAAAATATATTAAACTACACTAATTCTTTGAAAATATTATTTAAATCAGCTCCATTTAGACTATCTGATATGTGGGTTAATTTTCAAAAAAAACATGAATTTAATCCTCCACATAAACATTCTGGAATATATAGTTTTGTCATATATTTAAAAATACCTTTTGATTTAGAAAAAGAAGAAAGCCTTTACCCCACATTAAATAATGAGGGACAAAACCATACATCTAAATTTGCATTTTTAAATACAAACACTTTAGGTAGAATATTTGTTCAATGTTTAAATGTTGATAAAAGTTTTGAAGGGAAAATTATTATGTTTCCTGCTGAACAGTTACACACTGTTTTTCCTTTTTACACTAGTGCTGACTATAGAATTTCCGTTTCAGGTAATATAAGGTTATATAATGAGAATTAAAAAAAAATTACTTTCTGAAAAAGCATTATATTTTGCTCAAGCAAAAATGCCTAAAGGTTTTGAAATAAACAGACCTAGTATTGTAAGTGATATTTTTCTTTCTAATTTTTATGAAGATTATAAGCCTCCTTTTAATAAAGCACTTCATTCTTTAATTATATATGTAAGTGATTTTATGAGACTTGAAAATAAATTAGATTTAATTCCACATAATAAAAAAGGTATGTTTTTTGAAAAAAATGAAAATTCAAATTTAATGTTGGAAATTGATCCAACAGATTTAAAAAACTCACCTGATTTTGTCATGCTTTATGCAGCAGAAGTAGAAGATAAAACTTGTGAAGTTGTTATTGAATATGATGATAACAGAAGAGCTGGAAAAGATTGGACAATACTGATGGAAAATAATAGATTTATTATATTTCCTTCAACACAAAAATTTTATATTAAAAATAAAAATAACTCACACTTAAATTTTATTCAGTTAGTTAACTTTGAATATATAGGTTAAGGTTGAGGAGTTTATGAATTATCTATAAAATCCCAAGCTTGAGTAGCTTCATTCCATTTATAGAAACTTATCATAGCATCTTCTTCAGACAATGCAGGTGGATCTCCAACGGGAGACTGCCATCTAGCTTCAGAAACATTTAATGTCCAAGAAGGGTAATCTTTCGCCCAAATAAATATTTCATTTGTAGTATCCCAATCCATACCAATACCTGCGTAGTTACCTCTGTAAGGAGTACCGCCTTTTCTATGTTCTCCTTGATATGTATTGTAAGATGTTTTTTTCCATAAGTGTTCTGGCCATCCATGAACTTTTTTTAAAAAAGCTTGTCCTATAGATTCTACTTCAATTCCATTTTCCATAGTGTCAGAATCTTTAACAACATGAACGGATAAAACTTTATTCTCTTCTGATATTTTTGCAAAGTGTGCCATATTATTGATATTTATACCTCAAAACTAATGCTCCAGAACCACCTTGTGGGAAACCTCCAGGGCCTCCTGCCCCTCCGCCACCTGTTAAAGCTGTTCCTGCTTGAACACATCCTGGTGCTGAAAAACCGCCTGTTCCTCCACCACCTATTCCACCTGGTCCATCTGAAGCTGTTGGTGAGTTTGTAGCTGCGCCACCTCCGCCTGAAAATGCTCTTCCCCCTGGATTTGTTTCCCCTACGTCTGCAGGTGACCAATCTGTAATAGCTCCGTCTCCGCCAGTTCTACTACTTCCAGCATTTAATGCTCCTCCTCCGGCTCCGCCGGCTCCAAAATTATTTCCTCCAGTCGCTCCTGAAGAAGCTCCTGAAGCACCTGAAGCACCTTGTGGGGGTGATACGGGTGGAGTATTTCCTGATCCTCCAGGTATACCTCCTGCAAAAGTGTTACCTCCGCCTCCGCCACCAGAACCTCCGTCTTTTCCTGTTTGAGGAGCTGTTGGTGAATTTGCGTTCCATAAACCTCCGCCTCCACCTCCTGCAGATGTAATAGTTGAAAATATTGAAGGTGTTCCATTGTCACCGCCTGTGGGCTGTACTGTTGCGCCACCACCTCCTACTTGAACAGGAAATGATCCGCCTTCTTGAACACATAAAGATGTAGCTGTTGCTAATGGAGATCCTGTACCAGGAAAAGTTGCGTTTTTGGATTCTCTATATCCGCCGCCTGCTCCTCCGCCTGCGTAATTTCCACCACCGCCCGATCCGCCGCCTGCAACTACAATATAATCAATTTTTGAGTTACATGCTGTAACGACAGGTGCATTCATTACAAATGTATCGTCAGCTGTAAATACGTGAATTTTATAATCTCCGCAAGTAGAAACACATCCACCTGTTGCACAAATAAAACAAGTTGGACTGACTCCTCCTGATCCTGCTCCAAATCCTAAACTTGAACCTGCTCCGAAAGATGCTTTTAGTGGCATAAAATTTATTCTCCTTCTTTATTAAGCGTACTGTGTTTGTGCTGCTAATACTGTGAACGTTGCGCTTGCAGTTTTAATAATTGTATATGTATAAGAATCTAATGAACTAGCATTACCTTCAGTGGGGGCTTCTCCGCCTTGCCATTCAGGGGTTACTGCTCCACCATCAATTTGAAATGCTGAGTTATAATAAGCTGTTGCACCCTGAGAAACAATGTGCGCTACTGTAATAGATTCACCCGTGTCCATGATTGAGTCCAATGTGTTTGATCCATCGCCTCTAACATTTAAAGTCCAATTACCTGATGCATCTGTTGTGAAATTCCATACTGCTTGTGTTAAAACATCATAGTTAACAGTTCCTGTAGCAGCTGTTGCTTCAGTTGTAACTTTTTCTGCAACACTTTGAATTTTACCTTGACCATTGAAAGTTGTTCTACCAATACCTTTTGGTGTTAAATTTAAATCAACATTAGTATCACCACCTGTAGCAGATACTTCAGGTGCATTACCTGTTGCTGCGTTTGTAACTGTCAATTCATTTACTGCTGATGCAGTAGTTGCAAATTTAACTTGCTCTAAACCATTTTCATCACCGATGAAATTACCACTATCAATTAAAATATTATTTCCGTTAGCATCTAAGTTACCGCCTAATTGAGGAGTAGTGTCTTCTACTAAATCTTTCATAAAGAACACGTCAACAACATTTGTACCATCAGAATAAACTAAAACTGTTTTACCTGCTGGAATTGCTACACCTGTACCTGATACAGTTTTAATAGTTAATGTATAACCCGCTCTTGTAGTACTGTCTGCAACAATATAAGTTTTTTCAATTCCGTCCGGAACATTTAAACTTCTATTTGCAGCTAAAGTTCCTGTTAAATTAAGAACCATATTTCTAGCGTTTGACAAAGTTGCGTTTGTCATTACTAAGGTTACATCTGCTGATGCAACATTTATTGCTTCATAACCTGCAATTGCTTGTTGTACTAAGTTTAAATTTGTATTTGTTTTATCGCCCCATGTACCAGAGTTTTCCCCTGTTACCATTAGCTCTAATTTTAGATCTGTTGAGTATGCTGATGCCATAATTTTTATCCTTTATTAATTCTTTAATTTTATTTCTATTACGCTGCCTTGTCAACTACGGTCCAAGTCGGAGCTGTTCCCGGGTCAACTAATTCCCACGCATTTAAACCTATTGTACCACTACTAGATGTCATTGTCACTCCGCTAGGTAAAGCAATATCACTGATACCTGCTAAAACATTATTAATGCTTGTTGTAAGCTCAATACCTGTTGGACTAGCTATAGTATTTGGAATAGCGTCTTCATTACCTAAAACAGTTGTTATTTCTTGACCTGTGATTGGTACGTTAGCATCTGCTGTAATTGTAGGTTGATTATTAGCAAATGAATTTAGTGTTAAATTAGTATTTGTAACAGGCACCTCTTGAGAAGGTAATCCAATTTCTTCACCACCTTGTGAGATATCTGTTCCAGGACCTTGACCAAACTGCCCTGCCCCAAACGGAGCATCACCCCAATTCGTAGCCGAAGCTGTAGTGACTTGTACTTCAACAACTTCCCCACCAAAAACATCATTAACAGAAGAAGCTATTTGTATACCCTCAACTACCACAGGTATTTCTACTGTTCCTACTGCTTCAAAGTCGATTTGATTTCCTGTAACTTCTACATTTCCGTCTGCAATATGTTCTGTTTCAGTGCCAACAAAAATTGTAATACCATCTCCAACACCCCAAAAACCTTGTCCATAAGGTTCAGTTCCCCATTCATCATTAGAAGGAGAAGTTACTTGAACTACATTAGTTTCTCCACCAAAAACATCATTAACAGAAGTGTTTGCAATAGGGGAAGGTGAGCTAGGTGTTGCTACAGCACTTGTTCCAGCTAATACACTATCCGTTGTTGAGTTTAATTCTTCACCAGTAACTTGTTGATCAATACTTACAGTTAGTTCAGAAGCACCTAGGTCAGTATCCATTCCAGTGATTTGACCCCAGGAAGCATCACCCCAAACATCCCCACCCCATAAAGTAGGGTTACCTGGTGTATTTACTTGTACTGTTATATTTTGAAAATCTTGTCCCCAAACTAATGAATTCCAACTTAATCTTCCCCAACCTTCGTTGTTAAAGGCGTCTATAGATCCAATAGTTGTACTAGTAGAATTGTCTCCACCATAAGATTCTGACGACCATGATGAAGCTCCAAATGCAGTAAGACCTGCTGACGATACCTGTACTGTAATATCTGCCATCAGGCCTCCCTGTTAAATTATGCGATTCTTAAAATAGCTGACGAACTAGTAAATTGTGGAAATTGAATTGTAAAAGTTCCTGAAGTTGCAGTTTTATCTGCACCAAAATCTAAAACACAAACTGATTTATCTGCTTCAGTATCGTTATAAATTAAAGCGC
>Ga0222634_1001045_pt1 | contig 10378 bp, 8 predicted proteins | sample AntAcemetageno50_FD_179807 | JGI IMG/M metagenome (GOLD analysis project Ga0222634, IMG submission 179807) | Saline water microbial communities from Ace Lake, Antarctica - #50 | ecosystem: Environmental > Aquatic > Non-marine Saline and Alkaline > Saline | place: Antarctica: Ace Lake | collected...
AACGCGCATAACGTTGGCGCAACAAACATTAGCAATTCGGCTCATCCCCCCAAAACAAATTCAAAACCTGACGACTTAATACGTTCAAAAAACAGTTTCAGCTAACCCAAGGTTTTCATAGACGCGGTCGCGTCATTTTCAACATACAAGTGAATTTATGAATCTAAGTGATCTAAAAACAAAACCCATACCCGAACTTCTCGAGATTGCCCACGAAATGGGCATGGATAATCTGGGAAGATCCAGAAAACAGGAAATCATCGCTAACGTCCTTCGCAAGCACGCGAAGGGTGGTGAAGCCATTTACGGTGATGGCACGCTGGAAATTCTTCAGGATGGGTTCGGTTTCCTTCGATCACCAGACAGTTCTTACCTTGCAGGTCCGGATGACATCTACGTGTCTCCAAGCCAGATTCGACGCTTCAACCTTCGCACCGGCGACACTGTTTCAGGAAAAATTCGACCACCGAAAGACAGCGAACGTTATTTCGCATTGCTCAAGGTCGACCAGATCAATTTCACGGACCCTGGCGAAAGCAAAAACAAAATTCTGTTCGAGAATCTGACACCGCTGTTCCCGGACGAACCTTTGCTATTGGAAGCAGGCAATGGAAGCACCGAAGATCTGACCTCCAGAATCATCGACCTCACTGCGCCTATCGGTAAAGGTCAGCGTGGATTAATTGTGTCACCACCAAAAGCCGGTAAGACATTAATCCTGCAAAACATTGCCCAATCAATCGCGCGTAACAATCCTGAAAGTAAATTGATTGTCCTGCTGATTGACGAGCGGCCGGAAGAAGTAACAGAAATGCAACGATCCGTACGTGGTGAAGTGGTCGCCAGTACGTTTGATGAACCACCTTCACGACATGTTCAGGTCAGCGAGATGGTGATTGAAAAAGCGAAACGCCTGGTCGAACATAAAGCAGACGTTATCATCCTCCTCGACTCAATCACCCGACTTGCTCGAGCCTACAACACCGTTATCCCGTCATCAGGAAAGGTCCTGACCGGTGGTGTTGACGCTCACGCTCTGGAGCGACCAAAGCGTTTCTTTGGTGCCGCACGTAATATTGAAGAAGGTGGAAGTCTGACCATCATCGCTACCTGTCTGATTGACACGGGCTCCAAGATGGACGAAGTGATCTACGAAGAATTTAAGGGCACCGGTAACCATGAACTGCATCTCGAGAGGAAAATTGCAGAGAAACGTGTTTACCCTGCCATCAACATTCGTCGTTCAGGTACTCGTCGTGAAGACCTCCTGATGTCAGAAGATGAACTTCAGAAAGTCTGGATCCTGAGAAAGATCCTGCACGAAATGGATGACCTGGCAGCAATCGAATTCCTGCTCGAGCGCATGAAGAAGACCAAGACCAATGAAGAATTCTTCTCGTCGATGAAGCGGAAATAGATGTCCAAGAACAGCGTAACCTGCTCGATCAACTCAATCGAGTATTACAATCAGGACACCAGGCGTGTCCTGCTGGATGTTCCTCCAAGCAAAAATATTAGCTTTAATGCCGGGCAATACCTGCAGATGGTACTGCCGCATAAGAGGTGTCCGTTTTCGATTGCGAACTCTCCGCACCTTAAGAACCAGATCGAACTTCACATCCGTCCAACACCTGGCTCTGAAGACTCATTGGCCATCGAAGAACTGCTGGATAACGCAAAGGAGATTGAGATTGAAGCCCCACTGGGTGATTGCTTCATGACCAGCACCCCAGACAACACGTTAATTCTAATAGCCGCAAGTACCGGTATTACCCAGATGAAAAGCATCATCGAGTACCTTGAACCGGATGGATTCAAGCACCCGGTGCACCTCTATTGGGGAGTTGTTTCCGACCAGGACCTTTATCTGTCTTCCTTATGTGAATCCTGGGAATCCAAACACAGTAATTTTCACTTTGTGCCTGTTGTCAGCGAGCCTGACACGTCGCCCAACTGGACCGGTCGAACGGGTCTTGTGGGTGTAGAAGCATTGGGCGATTTCGACGATGTCTCTGATGTAACCGTCTATGTATCCGGTGGACCCGGAATGGTCTACGCAACACTGGATGCTTTTGTCGAACGCGGCATGCCGGAAGAAAACATGCACTCAGATATTTTCTCCTTCGCCCCCCGCCCGAAGGGCTAGGACAAGGATCTGGCTACCTGCTGAACTGAGCACAGCAGCAGAGCGCCCTAAGGGTTTGTCGCGAGCAAGAGATCTCTCCATTCCGTGGCTACGCATCATCAATGGCCGTCCAATAATTCGATTTACCCCGATAACCTCTGTCTGATAGGTCCCAGAGGGATACAAACGCTTAGTCGACGTCAATAGAAAGCGCGAGCTTTAAATGCTGCGCACTACGTTCAAACTCTCCATTCTGTGCAAGTAGCAAACCCAGTTTTTCATGAGCTTTATTGGAACCACCCAGTTCGACGGAACGAGTAAAAGATTCCCGTGCCATATTGGGTTCGTTAGACAATTCATAAAGACAACCCAGGCAATAGTGAAGTGCCGGATCTTCCCCATGGAGTTTTAGCCAACTTTCAGCGGCTTTGCGTCGGGCCTTAAGCGTATCGAAATCGGCTTCTCCGTATAGAGTCACGTAATCGGAGTCCCAGGACTGCTTGATCGCTGATCGTAAAAGTGGCTCGGCATGCGCTTTGTAGCGAAGGCTTTTCACATACTGTGACAGCACTTCGGGCGAGTTACGGGTACTGGCCCCAAGAGACTTAAATAGCGCATTGAGTTCGGTATCGTTACCGGCTTGCGCCTTTAGACCAGTCAGTGCGAGCTCATTTTCAAAGGCATCGGTCTCTATCAGCTTCCTTAATCCAGGTAATGCCGCCATCGAAGCACGCCAATCATCGTTCATCTTAAGCGCCTGAAGCTTCAACTCCGCGGCATAACGATTCAATTTGACCGAATCCAGTGCCGCCAGGGCAGCTACAGGGTCCCTGCGTCTAAGTGCAAGTTCTGCTGTAAGAATGATCGCAGCACGGGAAAGGGATGGGGCAACCTCTACCGCTTGACGAAGATAGGTTTCACGCGCCTCATGGTCGCCCTGGTTATTCGCAGCCCTTGCCGCTGAAAGAAAATTTGTTCCCTGAACGTCACTATTTTCACCAGCGCCATCCAGGAACTTGCGCGCCCTGTCGAATTCGCCTTCGGTCAACAACATCAATCCCTTTTGGGTAAGCCTGCTCGTCCTTGCTTCTTTTTTTGCTTCACGCCACGCCTTAATAACACCGCCACCATGTCTAAAAAGGCTAAATGAGCGAAGCAGCAAATAGGCACCAAGAAACAGACCAAGAAACAGACCGACCAGAACCCAAAGGCTTGTTTGCATCGAGTAACCGTCATAGGCCACAAGAACATAGCCAGGATCTCGTGCGATCAGGGTCCCCAGGTAGCCAGCGACCACAATGATAACCAACAGGAGCAGCAGGCCACGTCTCATTTAGGCTGTGCCTCCTTGAACCCGGCCAAATGAGACCGCGCTGCCTGGAGGGAACCAGAGATGTTTGGCAGGTCAACCGATACCTGGGTCGTAGACAATCGGCCGATTGATTCAAGCATGGCAATGGTGCCTGGACTTTGTTCATCAAAGGAATCGGATACCCAAACCCGTGCTTCCCCAAGCGCACTCTGAAATACTTCCCTGTTGCCTTCCAAAAGCGCCATCTGCGAAATCTGCAGTTTCAACACAAGATTCTGCCTGAGGAAATATTCTTCTTTTGGCGGCAAGATACGCTTGATCTCTACTTCATCCCGACGAAAGTCGACGAGGCCTGCAAGTTTGTTCCCCGCAAGCCTAATAAATCCCATAAAGCGTGCGAGGTAACCTTCAGCATCAGGGCTTTGGCCCGTCTCTATGGTCGGTACCTGATAGGTTGGCAGCGTTCGACTTAGCGATGGGACCTGTGAGATAAGGGCAGAAAGCTCAAGATAAATCCCCTGGGTATCTGGCGAATTGACAGCCTTCAATGCGGCTATGTCCCGTGCTAGCGCCTCTCTGAGTCCATGTGCAGTCAGACCATCAGTTTCCCGTATAATCTCATCAGCTGACTGCAACAGTTGCAGCGCTGAGCTCGCATCCTGCTCCATCAGCACCCGCTGGTTAGCCATCCTGACGAGGTACTCGACTTCAGCGTACACCCAGTCCTGTGAGCTGGTACCCATTCGACTTTGATTAGCCGCCATTACTTCTGAAAACCCGGTCCGGAACAGCTCCATCTGCTTCTCACCAGCCACCAGTTGAGCGCTCATTTCAGCATTCTTCTCAGCAATACCGCGTTCAATATTTCGCAGTTCCTTACCCAGGTTTTCTAGGCCGGATTCAATCTGTGCAACACGCGCCGGTATAGGATCACTCTGGGTACCTGTCTGCTTATCTTTGTAGATTTCATAAGCCGGCCAGGAAGCAATCCCTATGGCAACCAGTGCAAGCACTATCGCAAGCATGCTTCCAATTCCGCCACCGGAAGGCTTTTGCCCGGATGGCTCATGTTTCTGATCAGTAGCCTGTTCGGGTCTTTCATCTACAGTATCAGTTGTTTGATCACTCATTTGCTTTACCAGATGTATTTACTGCCTTCATCACCGCATCATACAACGCTTCCTGCGAAGCTCCACCTGCATTCGTCACTCCCTGAAAAACAAGGGTTCGCGCTATTTCCTCCAGGCGAGATGACGGTACGACTGCATGGTACTCATGTCGCCTGTCACCGACGAGCGACGCAAAGTTTTCCATGATTTCAGCACTGGTCAGAATAACGATCGAACCGGCTAGCAGATCTGAAAAATCATGCTGAAGCAGCACGCGACGGTACGTCTCCAGGTAGGTGACCGATGCACCAGATGCACCAAGAGATTGGCCAAGCAACTCCCGACCGCCCGCTCCACGAACGATCAGCACCTGTTTACCTGCTACTTCCTGCAGACCAGATAACGCCAGAAGCCCCTCGCTTCCGGCCAGCGCGGGGAATGAAGCAATCACCCCATGCTGTTTAAGCGCTTCCGCTGTACCCGATCCAACCGAAAACCACTCCAGGCTTATCGGCCATTGCGGCCAATAGTCTTCCAGGATGGGCAATCCATATAGAACGCCACTTTTACTCACAAAGATGATTTTGTCGTAGCGATCAAGATCCAATGCAATTCGTTTCATTTCCCGGTCGACCGGTTTTGCGATCAGTTCTATTAAGGGGCGAACGACCGGAGACAAGCCAGCGGCACGAAGTAAGTCAGCCAGGGATTCATTCTCGCCCGGTGGACGTGTAAGCAGTATGGTTTTCAAACGTATCGGTGTCCGATCATTGAGGTCAGTGATCAATGTTCAGTGATCAATGTTCAGTCATCAACTCTGCAGCGCCCCTGGCTAACAGGTCATTGCCCAGTTTCTCAGCGAGCGAGACCGCATCATCCACGTTTCCAGACACCTGCTCCCGAATGATCACCTTGCCGCCCAGGTCAGAGATGAAAGAGCTCAGTATAAACTGACCAGATTGTCGCTGGGCATAGACGGCAACCGGCAGGTTACAGGTTGCACCCAGCAACTGCGTTACCTGCCGCTCCGCCGAGACGCAGATCCGGGTAAAAGAATGATTAATCGATTCCACGAGCCCTGTTACCAGAGCATCGTTTGAACGGCTCTCTATACCAACAGCGCCTTGTCCTGCAGCGGGGATACAGATATCAGTGGCTATTTCTTCACGAACGCGGCCCGAAAGTCCAAGCCGAGTTAACCCGGCGACGGCCAGGATAATCGCATCATACCCACCCTCGTCCAGCTTACGCAGTCGAGTATCAACATTGCCTCTGAGCTCGACAAACTCAAGGCCCGGGTAGGCCAGCTGTAGCTGCCTGACGCGACGCAAGCTGGAGGACCCTACCCTTGAACCACCTGGCAAATCTGCGAGTGACTCATAGACGTTTGAAACAAAAGCGTCCTGCGGACTGGCTCGCTCAACGATCGCCGTAATCTCAAGACCCTCCGGTAATTCACCCGGTACATCTTTCATGGAGTGCACCGCAATGTCCGCGGAACCGTCGAGCAGCGCGGTTTCCAGTTCTTTAACAAAGACACCCTTACCACCCATCTGACTAAGGGGGGAAGTTTTATTCCTGTCACCCAGCGTGGTCATGCCAACAATTTCGCACTGCAATCCTGCGTGTGCGGATTCAAGCAGGCCTTTAATATGATTGGCCTGCCACAGCGCCAGTGCACTTTGTCGTGTGGCGATTCGAAGTGTTCCCATGTTGTTATAACCGGCAATATTCCAGCCGCCCACATTAATCAGTTGATGATCATCAATCAACGTACAGGCGCCGCCAGCGCCTGGTTAGTGGGTCCAAAACCGGAAGCGCGCGCAAAAAAAAGGCGACAACAGCCGCCTTTTCAGATTGGGCTGGCACATTACAAAGCCTGCACTAACCTGCGTAGACCAGAAACATGCCTCCTGCTGACGTCCAATCGCTCTTCGATTCCACGCATCCTGACCTGGTAGTGTCCGGAGGGGTCTCGCTCCAATCCCTCAAGATGATCCATCATTATCAGGGCATTGCGATGAATCCGGACAACCCGGTCACCAAACTCTGTCTCAAGGTCGCGAAGGGTATCGTCGATCAGGACCTCTCCACCTTCATGACGCACCGTTACATACTTATGATCTGCCTGGAAGAACTTCACCTCCGTCAGTGGGATCAATTCGATGCCCCGCCGAGTCTTGGCACTAATGTGTGTTCTTGAGTGCGCATGGGGCGTTTCGTCTTTCCCCATGATCGCTTCCATCTGGACCTTATTAACCGTCGATGCCTTACCCAGCGCCTCAGCAAGGGCTTCACGACGAACGGGTTTCATCAGGTATCCGGATGCATTGACGTTGAACGCCTCTACCGCGTGCTCACCAAAAGCAGTACAAAATATCACCGCTGGCGGGGTCGCCAGGGTGGCAAGCTGTTTCCCGGCTTCCATACCGTCCATGCCGGGCATTCGGATATCAAGCAGCACAATATCCGGTTCCAGTTCAATCGCCTGCCTGACCGCGTCACCGCCGGACTCTGCAATCCCGGAGACTTCATAGTCATCTAGAATTTCGACCATTCTCACCAGCCTTTCCCTTGCCAGCTTCTCATCGTCAACCACCAATACTTTCATGGGCCATGACCTCTTTTGCTAATTCACCGACATCGTTGTCGCAATATAGAGCTATCTTTAGAACTTTGTTCAGGACAGGCGCTTCAAATTTAAGTGCGAAACCCTGCCATAAGGGAACAAATTACACCTTTCCGGCAAGAAAACTGCGACGTAGTGCACACTTTGGAGACAAAAGTCATTATTTCCAGCTTTTGACCGGATAAATCAGGCGAGTTGTAAAAAGACCATCATCTACATCGGTCGTGAGGAGTGCTTCAGGCCCATAGATTGCTGTCATTCGGTTACGAATGTTATCAAGAGCCATTCTATTTCCCTGCTCGTGTACATAGGGCTCTTCTGGCATTGGATTGGTAATGACGATCTGGACCTGTGGTCCAGCCAGCTCAATCGAGACGGTCACTGTCCCCCCCTTGGGCAACGGTTGAATGCCATGATAAATCGCATTCTCCAGCAAAGGCTGCAACGTTAGAAGCGGAATTTCTATCGCGCCTGTATCGACGTTTACATCCCACTGCATCGTCAGGCGATCGTCCAGGCGCAGGCTCTCGATATGAACATACTTTTCACACAGATCCAGTTCTTCCGCCAGCGTGACCGGCTCACTTGTCGAGTCATTGAGACTTGCCCTGAACAGGCTCGACAGGTCTTCTACAACCTCTTCAGCAAGATCCGGGTCAATGCTGATCAGGCTGGCGATAATATTCATACTGTTGAACAGAAAGTGCGGCCTGATTCTCGATTGAAGAGCCTGAATACGAGAGGTCAACTCTGCCTGTTCTCTGGATCTCAGCTGGTGAGACAGAAAGAAGTACCTGAAAGCAATCCCGGTCATGATCATTGCGATCATGAGGTTTCGGACAATTCGCCCCCATCCCGACTCTGTCATCGAACCCAGGCCTTCAAGCACCATCTCTGCAGCCAGGCTGAAGACGAAGGTCAGCAACAAAATCAGACCGTAGGCAATACTGGTCGCCTTAGGTACCGACATGCCCATTAACCAGGGTCGAATGTTGCAAAGAAGCGCTGCAGAAACCAGAACCAACCACTGGATAAACAACGAGGCCAGCCCAAGTTCGAGCCAATCAAAATCAAACAGGCTGGAAGAGAAGAGTATCTGAACGAAGACCAGCAGTTCTGACACCAGCACCAGAAAGAGAATACTTTGAGCCTGGCAAAGATCAGGCAGGAAAAAATCCGTTTCTGGTGGTGCTGGTGTTACTTCATTTTGATCAGTCATGTCTCTTTCTAATGCTTGTGGCTGAATATAGACGTCTACTTTACGCTGATAGCCCGTTCTCCTGAACCGGTCCCATCAGATACTTCCAGGTAGTGCACAGAGTTGTTTCTGGCCTTCTACCTGAGCAGGTCCCATAAGGCAGCGCCAGGTAACGCTCATGGCTGTTTGTGGCCGTCTACCAAACGTTGGTATCCGGCTTACCCTGAGAGGTCCCACAAGGCACTGCCAGGTAACGCTCATGGCTGTTTGTGGCCGTCTACCCAACGTTGGTATCCGGCTTACCCTGAGCAGGTCCCATAAGGCACTGCCAGGTAACGCTCATGGCTGTTTGTGGCCGTCTACCCAACGTTGGTATCCGGCTTACCCTGAGCAGGTCCCATAAGGCACTGCCAGGTAACGCTCATGGCTGTTTATGGCCGTCTACCTAACGTTGATATCCGGCTTACCCTGAGCAGGTCCCATTAGGCAGTGCCAGGTAACGCTCATGGCTGTTTATGGCCGTCTACCGAACGTTGGTATCCTGCTTACCCTGAGCAGGTCCCACAAGGCACTGCCAGGTAACGCTCATGGCTGTCGTTGGAACCTTGCTGCTATAATTGCCGCTCTGAAAATGTTGGGTCGGTTCGTTGAAAGATAAAAGCACGAAACTCTGGGATGGCAGGTTTACCGAGGCGACGGACGCCTTTGTCGAATCATTTACTGCCTCTATCGAATTTGACCATGTGTTGGCTCTTTATGACATCGAGGGATCAATTGCCCACGCAACCATGTTGCAGTCTGTTGGCATCATTACTGACAACGAACTGGGTGCCATGATTGAAGGTCTCAAGAGCATCGCGGAAGACATCAAACAGGGCAAGATGGAATGGTCTGTCAGTCTTGAAGATGTGCATATGAACATTGAAAGCGCCCTGACGGAAAGAATTGGCGACGTCGGCAAGAAACTGCACACCGGGCGCTCCAGAAATGACCAGGTCGCAACGGATATAAGGCTTTACCTGCGTGACGCCATCGACAACATTCTGCTGAAAGCCAGAGACCTGCAACGCGGGATTCTTGACCTGGCAACCGACGAGACGAAAACAATCATGCCAGGCCTGACTCACCTCCAGGTTGCCCAACCAATTTCATTTGCCCATCATCTGATGGCCTGGTTCGAGATGGCCGATCGTGATATCGCGCGCATGCGGGACTGTCGCAGGCGCGTAAACTCCATGCCGCTCGGTTCAGCCGCGCTCGCCGGAACCACTTATCCCATTGACCGAACCATGACGGCAAAGCTGCTTGGATTCGAGCAGATCTCAAGCAACTCCCTGGACGCGGTCAGCGACCGGGATTTCGCGATAGAGTTCTGTGCAGCCTCAAGCATTTTGCTAATGCACCTGTCGCGATGGGCGGAAGAAATGATCCTTTGGACATCCCCGCAGTTTGGGTTTATTTCCCTGCCGGATCGTTTTTGCACCGGCTCATCGATTATGCCGCAGAAGAAGAACCCCGATGTACCTGAACTTGTCAGAGGCAAGACCGGACGAGTGTTTGGTTCACTCATAGCGCTACTTACTGTGATGAAAGGCCAGCCGCTCGCTTATAACAAGGACAACCAGGAAGACAAGGAACCACTGTTTGACACGGTCAATACGGTTCTGGATTGCCTCACGGCATTCTCTGACATGATTCCTGCAATAGAACCGCAGCGCGAACAAATGCGCCTGGCAACGCTGAAAGGTTTCGCGACTGCAACAGACCTCGCGGATTACCTGGTCAAAAAGGGATTACCTTTCAGGGATGCGCACGATGTCGTTGGCCGGCTGGTTGCACTTGGGCTGGAGAAAGACCTTGATCTGTCAGAACTGTCTCTCGAGCAGTTCACATCAATGTCGAACCTGATTGAAGAAGATGTGTTTGATGTATTGACGCTTGAAGGTTCTCTTGCGGCCAGAAACCATCAGGGTGGCACGGCGCCAGCACAGGTTAAGGCCGCAAT
>Ga0222634_1001047_pt1 | contig 10328 bp, 8 predicted proteins | sample AntAcemetageno50_FD_179807 | JGI IMG/M metagenome (GOLD analysis project Ga0222634, IMG submission 179807) | Saline water microbial communities from Ace Lake, Antarctica - #50 | ecosystem: Environmental > Aquatic > Non-marine Saline and Alkaline > Saline | place: Antarctica: Ace Lake | collected...
AGATATGAAAACTTTGAAACAAGTGGTTATTGGGGTACATATAGAAATTTATATACTGGAATAGAAAGTCATGAAGTATTTTCTGATTTTATATTTGCTGATAATCAAATAAATTATTATTATACTGGAAATGCAACTGGTTATTATACTGGAAGCAATTCATTAAACGAATTTACATTATATTCTACTTATTATAATGATCAGGGGGGGGTTTTAACAGGAAGAAATGATTCCTATACTGGTCTAGAATGTGTTTCTAATGTAGATGGATTTACAGACTTTAGGAAATTAGTTTCTCATACAAGCGGATTTTATGGTTTTGCAGAAAATGCCGAAGGAGATACTACTGGTATAAATAATTTAGTTGGTGGTTTTCATGATAGTGGGTTTTTATATTTTTCTGGTTACACTCAATCAGATCATAAATTTTGGCTTTTCGGAGAAATTTCGGGAGAAGAATATTTTGGTTATTCCATAACTGGTTATCCATTGATTTCAAAAAACAAATCAAATCATACAATCGATTATAGAGAAGTCTCGGAAATGATTCCAAATTCGGCTAGATTGGTTAATAATACTGATATAACAATATATTCTGCAATAGGGCAAGATCAAAAAACTACAGGAATAGATTTTATTCATTCTGGTATATTGGGTGGTTTGAGCGGTTTTATGCCGATTTCTAATATTGGTAGAAAAAATTTATATTATTATAAAGAATTATTCAGTGGTTCAAATAATAGCTTAATAGATGAGCCAAATAATGTCTGCTGGTTAAAATATTCTAGCTTTTTCGATGATATAATATATTTAAAATGTTTTGACAGGATGGGTTATGATAAAAAAACTAATAGTTTAACATCTTCGGCTGATGATGATTTTAATATATATGCAAGTTATTACTTATTAAGTGGCAGCGGAAATGACCAAATAATTTCCGGTTTACTTGGTTCAAATAGGTTGGATAGCGATTCCGATACACTTTCAATGAGTATTTCTATGGGGCAAAATTATGCGATTTCTTTATCAACTAATAGTACAAATGATACTGGATTTTTTAATATACAATATAAAGAATCTACTATACAAGCTAGATTAGATAAATCTTTTGAAATTTTATATAATACAATTTCCCCAACTTTTAAATTTACTGGAATTTCCACGGAGTTAATAGATGATCAAAATATTTCTGGAAATAATTTATCAAATAAAATTTCTGAATATATTTATTATAATCTTTTTACTGAAAAACAAAATTCTAACAAAACAACTGGAACAAATTTTACTGGATTTGAACAAGCAAACCCAATAAGTGGATATAATAATTTCACTGGGATAGTTACTGGATCACAATATGGCATAGAAAAAGATATTTTGATAGATCCAATTATTTATTCGGGTTATAAAAGTGGGAAAATAAGTTTTTCAAACATATTTAATGCAAGCGATTCAAAAATGCGAGTATTAATTGAATCAATAAGCGGCAATTATATAGTAATAGATCGAAATATAAATTATAGGGTTCCCGGTATAGATTTCCCAAATTTTGATTCTGGAGCGTATATAGAAAATTTTAATGATGTATATACTGGATATGGATTTACTGGATTTGAAGATAATGGAGATTTTGTTATAAAATACAATAATTATTTAAATGGTGGCATCAGATACAACTATAATTCTTCAAGTACTTTTTTTTTATCAGATAATTATTCAGAATCTGGAATTGGTTCTACAGTTAATTCTAACAAAGTAACAGGAAAATTTTTAAAATTGAATGAAAACGTCGCTTCTACAGGTTATTATGATAGCGGCGTAAATTTCTCAACTAGCCAATACACAAAAACATCTTCTATATATGTTAATGGATTATTTCAAGCAACTGGACAAATAACGGGGTTAAAGAATATAACAATAAACGATAACAGTGGTTATTTTGATTTTAATTATATAACAGGTGAACCAGAGAATATTTTTAGAATTGATGGGAATACTGGAATGATGAATGAATCTGCATATTCCGAATTTACTGGGTATTATGGAAATTATATTCCAACTGGGTTAAAAGAAAAACAATACAACATAAACCTTGAGAATTTAACTGGAATATTTTCTGGTATTTCTTATATAAAAACTTTTACTGGCGAATACAATATATTCGTGTCTTATGAAAATAATTTTACTGGTAATGGTAAAAACTTTTATGATTTAGGATATACTGGTGTTTATAATACTACTGGAATAAAATATTTGTCAACAGAACCAATTACTGGAAATGACAATTTATTTATATTTTTAGATAAAATTAGGGGTTTTCAATCTGACAATTTATTTTTAGAAATATCTGGCACAAACTTTTATACTGGAATTAGTGTAAACACATAGTATGGCAACAATAAAAACATTAATTTCTAATATACCGTTTATAACCTTTAGAAAAAAAACAGCCGCGCAAAATTCTGCTCAAAACACTACTGCCACAAACGATATAAACATTGGTTCTGTAAAAGCAACACAAAATGGCAATTACACAAATAGATTAACAGAAAAAGACAAAACATTTCTTACCATCGATGAAAATTTAGAAAACGAAACATCAACAAATTTTGAAACATTAGAGTCAGTAAATAACATAAATTTATTTGCTGAAATAGATGAAGATATAAATCTTATGGCTTATTGCCCAGATATAAAAGCTATAAAGGATGAATTGGAAAATGGCAATTACGAAATAAAAAATAGCAGCGAAGAAGAGGGAGATATTGACGGGGTTTTGCAATTAAGGTGGAGAAAAGTGGCGGGTTGCAGTAATGGGGAATTTGCTTATTTTATAATATTGTCTAGCAACCCTATTCAAGAAAAACAGGATGAATAAAAATGGCCAGAGAAGAAGACGGGAAAATATACGCCGATAAATTTAACACTAATAAATTAATACTCCCAGTTTTGAAACAGGCGGAATATAAAGATAATTTATTAAAACTTAGAACCCAAATTGTCGAAAATTTTGACGATGAAAATTCTTCTAGTTCAAATTATTCTTTATCAAAAGATCTTTCTTACAAAGAGGTCGTAGATTTTTCTTGGAATATAAAGGGTGTAATTTTTTCAATAAATTATGAGATACAACATTCCATTCAATTTGACGAAGGAGAAGATGATATAATATCTTATAATGGATCTTATGAAACTTTAATATCTAATTCAAAAGAAATTTTTGATTTAAGATATACAAATAATAGAAATAATTATATTCGCGTTGGTTTTTTCAATAACTCTATAAACACTAAATCTTCATCCACAAATGAACTATACCCAATTTCATATTATATTTCTAAAGAAAAAATTTACAATTATTATAAAAATGATATAAAAAAAATATATGGTGATAATATTGGAATCGAGCCTAAACGTTTATCTTGTATTGCTGCCCCTATAAGAAACTTTCTTCGTTTTGGTGTTTATTTTAGAGAAACAAATGGTTTATTGGTTGATGGTATAAGTGATTCTATAATAAATATTTCTCATAATAAAGCTGGAGATTTAGCAGGAACAGGGACTTTAGAAAGTATAGAAAATAGAATAATATTTGAAATTTTTTTTGAAAAAAGCGAATTAGAAAAAAAAGTAGAAGAAAGAAAATATAGAATAGGTTTTTTTATATCTTTAGATGCAGATAGTTATGATAATTTAGTTGTTCGTCCTAATAACAGGAAAATTTATAGTAAAGATATAAATATTAGTGATACTGTGTCTTCGGCGGGAGTTGTTACATGTAGCACCGAAGAGTTAGAGATTAATATATTGGGAATTGATTTTAATTATTATAAATACAATTATAATTTCTCTTTTAACCCAGTAGACGGAGATATTATTTCTGCAAGTTATTCAGAAAACATGGATTTAGAATTGGAATTTTTAAAATGGGAGTACGATAAAACCCCACAAATATAATTTAACTAGAAATCATACCAATCAAAATCCTGCAATCCTTCGCAGAAATATCTCCAAACTCACTCCATTTTTTAATATTAGGTGCCATAGAATCGATTAGTGGCTTGTTTTCGCCTCTTTTATGGGATTCTCTAAGATAATCTTTAAGCTCGCTTACTGAGCCAATTTTCTTTTTTGAAAAGAGTTGTTGTTCAAGCTTATTATTAGGGGTAAAATCGCTGGCCTTATTTTCTTTCGGTGGGGATTTATCAATTTCATCATCACCAACAATATTGATGTTAAGAAATCCTCTTACGCAACGAACAAAAGCTCTGTTAAAAGCAATACTTTCCAAAAACTTTTTGCTCATATCGTCTGTATTTTGAATGTGAGCAGAAGCAACTTCCTCAAAAACAGTTCTTTTCATTTGTGTTTCATAATTCGGAACCCAAGTTATAGAACATTTAACTGTCGCGTGATCCATCTCTGATTTAATTACTTCAAGATTTACAGAATCAAACCCCCTGATTTTCGCCAAATATTTAATCCCGCCTAATTTGATTGAAAGCTTGTCATCTGACAATCCTTCTATTGAAGGGGGAACTTGCTTATCGTATCTTTCAAAGTATGACTTATTTACATAAAGAAATTCATTTGGGATTAAAGCCCTCCAATTAATTGATCCATCTTCATCATAAATATAATCCACTGATTCTAATAGTCCAAAGCTATTTCTTCCGAATTTAAGCCCACGATTTAAAATTGGCGGAATGGATGTATCATTTTCTTGTTCTATGTTGATAGCTGGTTTCGGTTCTGTTTTTGGTTCTTCTTGCATTGAATTTTCTTGTTTGATTTCTTTGGGGCTTTCAGCTTCCCTTGATTTTTCTGGTTCTTCTGGTTTATTTTCTAATTTTAAATTTTTTTCTGACGGGTAATTTCCCACTTCTTTATAAAGTTCTTCATCAATCTTTTCTAGATTTTCAACTCTAGCGGTGATTGTTTTTCTTTTACTTTTTGGCTTGATAATAGCAAAAGCTACTTCGTCCCGATCTTCGATAACATCTACAACCCCAAATTGCCTAAAGTCAAATGTTCCTTGCGGTTGAAGTGTTTTTTCCAACGATAGGATTTCAACGAAGTCGCCCACTTTAATTTCATTTTGTGTACTCATATATTTTTATAAACTCTGATTCTTGTTTTAGGAGTTCAATAAATTTTTTATCATCAACAATTTTATTTTCCGCACTTTCTGAACCAATCATTCCATATTCGAATGCGGCTTTTGACGGAAATAGTTTGTTTTCTGATAAAATTATTTTGTTTGAACGATACAAAACATTACCGTTTTTGAAATCAATGTCAAGCTCTTTTTCTTTTTCCTTGTCTTTTTCTATTTTTAGATCGAAATTTTCCATACGCAGATTTTTTGTCTCTTCTTCGCTAAGTTGTGATTCGATAAATACTTTTTTACCAATAGACATAATATCTTTTATGTTATCAAGAATATAATTTTTATTTTCTTCTGTAATTTTATATACTATTTCATCAATAGAATTTTTGCAATAATTAATAATAATTTTATCCAAAGGTTTATCCGTAAAAACTTGCAACATTCTGTCTTTAGCCCAATCTATTATAGATTTTTGGTCATAGTTTTTACAATAATCAATTCTGAAATTCACGGAACCTCTTTTAAAAGCTTTATCATTATAAAAATTTGGAACAATTTCAACAAGAGAAAAAGAATAGCTTTCTCCAATAAAATGAGTTTTTAAGTTGTTTAATGAATTTTCGATATTCAAAGAATCTAATACTGTTTTTGATATTTTTTCTGGCATTATGTTATTGATTGTTTTTGGATTTTCTTTCGCCGAAAATGTTGGGGCATTACCTTTTCTATCTGCATCGATAATTACTTGGTTATTTTTATCGCCAAAAAAGGGTCTGCAACAACTAGAGTAAAGAATAGAATAAATAGTCACAAGTTTTTTATTGTATATTCCTGCAACATGCGCAGAAAAACTATCATTTCCAAAAATTAGTTTGGCGTTTTTGATTAAATTAAATGTTTGTTTAATATTTGTCTTGCCAAGAAAATTAATACAACCGCTTATGGGTTTATCTTTTTCGTCACCGATTTGGACTATTTTTATGCCTTGCTTGTTTAGATAAGGGAGTATTTCGCCGACAACATCATTAAAATAATCATAATTTTTGCTTTCCATCCCAGAAGATGCGTGAAGTATAATATAATCCTTAAATTCTAATGGAAAATATGTGTCAAAAATTTCTGGCTTCCCGATCTTAACTCCACAAGATAAAGCATAAGTGCTTAAAAGGTGAGAAGAATTAAAATTGTTTTCATTGTCGGGGTCTTCAGTTAATTGATACTCACTTTTACCCAAACCATTATGCAGATAATCCAAGTTTTTTTGTGTTCTAAAATATGGATGAAAGCTTGCTAAAAAATAACCCTTGTGTGGTCCCATGCCTTCTAAGGCGGGTTGATTGTCCATTTCCTCTGAATAAGGAAGTAGTTTGTGGATATGGGAATTACCTTCTAAAACACTAAAATATTTATTTTCACAAGCAACATACAAATTACAATTAGGGTAATTCTTTTTTAAGCTTGGAAATAAGCTTGTACACATTACAAGATCACCAATGCTCCTTGGCATAATAAACAAGATTCTATTTTCCTTGCCTTCTTTATCGAGCAATTTATTTATGCTGATTTTTTGCTTTTTAGAATTTTCTTTTTTAGCTTCGTTGATAAAATAATCGTAGATGGCTTTTTTTCTTTTTTCTTTGCTCATACTTTACTCGTCTTTTTCAAGTTCTTTTTTCCAATATTGATATCCTTCATCGGATTCATCAACATCCATTTTTAGAATGTTTTTATATAAATTGATAATAAAGTCTTTGTCGTTTTCTATCTCTGGAAAATTATATTTATCGTTTTTCTTTTCTTCTGAGAAATCAAAATCCCAATTTTCAGAAGCGAAATCGCAAGAGTCAAGAAAATCCTCAATTTTTTTGCCAACAGATTCCACGGAGCATTCTCTAATAACAAATTTTCTACCAATTTCACCCATTTTTTCGCGCTTTTCTTTTGACATTTTGAAAACTTTTTCGATGTTATATTCTACGCTTTTGTGGTCTGTCGCGGCTTTAATAAACTGCGTACCAGTTGTTTCTCTGTATTCTATCCAAGAAAGCGGAAGTCCGCCGCTTTCATTTGTGCAATACTCTGTTCCGCAAGAGTAATTTGTGACAAGAGTAGGCAACTCACAAAGTTTTGCTTCTTGGACTGGAATTTCTTGCCCACCGCTAGTATATGGGTGACAGTAAACATCCATTAAATTATAAATTTCATTTAATTGTTCTTCTGAAACCCCGTTCGATATATTGCTTGTTTGGAAACTTTTTTCACTAGAACAAAAGGGACATTTTTTATTTTGACCAATATATTCTTGAACTTTATAATTTTTGCACTTTGGACAAAAATATGTAGTAAGAATATTCTTTTTTACTTTTTTGTATTCTCGCTCACAATATTTTTTATATTCAACAGGCGTCATTCCGTCTTTGATTTTCGGGCGAAAGATGTCTTTTATAAGGTCTTCTATTCTCCAGCCATTATCTGCCCAGTGGGTATGAAGAAGTAATTTGGCTTTGGAGTCTGGATTTTTTTGAACAAAATCTTTATAACCCCTCAACAAAGAAAAAAGGCTTTTGCGCAATTGATTTCTAAAAACAAAACCAATAATAAATTCATCATCTTTTATCTCGTGTTTTTTTCTCAACTCTTTTTTTTCATTATCACTCAATGAATAAAATTGTGATGTATCAATCGCGCCATGCATAGTTTTAACATGATCAAAGCCGTGACTTTTTAATTCTTCTTCCGCAAATTTTGCCCAAACCCAATAGTTTTTTGCTTTCGGTGCAACTTTTATAGAGTCTGGTAATAAAGGAACGCTATCCAAGGTTGTCCATATCACAGAATTAATTTTGTTCCACCATTTGCTTTCTGTAAATTTGGCCAACCCCCAAATATCTTCAATACCAATATAAACATCGGGTTTTTCTTTTTTGATGATATCATCCAAGCCATAAAAACCATAAAAAACCAATCTTTGTAAATTTGGGTCTTTCGACGCTGCATGATGCAGATTGGGGTCTTTCGGTAATGTTCCGTAAGCTTTCCACGGTAAAGTTTTTAATTCTTCATCGTCGCATATTTTGCCATTCGACGCTTCTATCAAATCATATTTTCCAGTCTTTTCTAGATAAAGAAGTATGTTTTTTAAATTTTTTCCAAATCCAGTATAAGCTCTAGAGTGATTGCTATGGAAAACTACTTTTTTCTTTTTGTTTTCTGACATTAATTCTTGGTGTATTCTTTTTTATCAAAGGCTTCTTGATTTTTTATGAATCTCGTCGAATATATTTTGGCAAGACAAAACCTAAAAAACTCTATCAAACAAGTTCTTTCTCCATCATTAAGAGTAATGCCGAATTTTTGGTTTCCATTTCTAATAAAAGAAAGAGTATTTTCCAAAGACTTTTTTTGTGTCTTTCGATCTGTTCTTTCGTATTTTCCAATATAGATTTGAGTCATGTCATTTTCCCCGCCACCTTTAGCGAATTTGTGCATTGTAGACCATTCTGATTTTTTTGTCAAGGCAAAAATCATTTCCCCCAACTCAAATTCGTTGAATTTAACAGAAATGTTCTTGTCGGGGTTGTCTTTATTTCCTTCAAAATAACCCTGTCTTTTTTGTTTATCGTATGAACTTTGAGCTATGGCGTTGATATACAACGAGTAAGAATATTTATCTTTGCCCAATTGGAAGGAAAATCCGTAGCCAGTGTTTTTCGCGTTTGGTTTATATATTTGTATCATTTTCTTTAAATTTAATCAATTATAAATAAAAAGTTTTTCGGTAAAATACACAAAAAAGAGCTAATACATAAATGCACCAGCTCTTTAATTATAAGAAACCCTTTGGGAATAGTATATTATAACTCACTTTTGTTGCCAACTGAAAGTTAACTTTTATTACACTTTTATAATCATATTGTGTAAATTAAAAAAGATGCCGAACAAAATAAAAATAAAACAAATTGATGGTCTAAAAGATGAATTGAATTTTTTGCACACTGGAGACGCGACTGGAATTGTAACAAATAATTTTTTTACTGGTTCTGGTGAAACTGTTGTTTCTGAAATAGGCGGGAAGTTATATTTTTATACTCCTTCTCCAACAAGCATACTAACAGAAGATTATTTTTCTGGATCTGGTAGAACAAGCGTTTCTGCCTTAGACGGTAAAATTATTATTGCAACAAATTATGATTCGCAAAGAAATCAATATTCTAGTTATTCACAAACCACTGGTGCTTCCTCTTTTCAATTGGGAAATGATTCTGTTTCTACATTAAATCATTATTATGATATAGACATATCCGATAATACTGGAACAAGAATAGTAATTCCACTAAGAACTGGTTCTCTTGTTAATTTGGCGAAGTATGATGGGCAAAAAATCAGTGTATCTTTGTATAATAATTTTTCTGGATACGATCAAGAAATAAGTTTCCATACTGGTTATTATCCTTTGGGTAGCGGCTTTTATACTGGAAATAATAAAATTTTATCTTTTAGTGGACAAATAACTGGACCAGATTATCAATATTATCAAAAAGCAGAATTTGTATATAATTCTAATACTGGGCAATCATCTCAAGAATGGAAATTATTTTCATATAATGGAATGAAGATTTAATTTTCTAATATAAACTATAAAAGTGTAAATATTTCTATAATGAAATCAAAACTAAAAGCTTTAACAACCTCAAACTCTAATTTCGGAGCGGCTTATAATACTTCTTATCAAGACAATCCTTTTTCTGATCAATTATCTGTTTCTACAACTGGAATTCAAATAACTCCTTTCAGCGGGAAAGCTGGTTGGGTAACAGTTGCGGTTGAGGCAGATGTTTTTATTGGTAATAGCGGGGTATCTTCATCTGGTGGGTTTAAACTTTCACAAGATGGGATTTCTTCAATTACTGTTTCTTCTGACGATTTGAGTAGTTGGTATGTTTTAGCAACTGGTGGAACAACAACAGTATCTTTATTGGGGGCTTACAGATCTTAATTTAAAATGTTAAGCGAAAATCATTTTCCTTACATTTCTAGAAAAGGTGTTAAGATTGGGGAACCCTTAAAAAAGTATTCGCGGGGCATTTCTTATGCAGCGACCCTGCTCAGTGGCCGCTATGTGACGCTCGATGCCTCAGCGGATACGATCACCTACGCGACTGACTACGCCTCCGCACTGCGCACCGCAACGGTGATGATGCGCGTAACGAGCACTGGCAAC
>Ga0222634_1001049_pt1 | contig 10323 bp, 18 predicted proteins | sample AntAcemetageno50_FD_179807 | JGI IMG/M metagenome (GOLD analysis project Ga0222634, IMG submission 179807) | Saline water microbial communities from Ace Lake, Antarctica - #50 | ecosystem: Environmental > Aquatic > Non-marine Saline and Alkaline > Saline | place: Antarctica: Ace Lake | collected...
AACTGTTTAGCCTTTCTGTTATTCATTTCATAAACCCATAAATGTAATTTTTGATAGTAACAGGGTCACTATGCTTACTCGTGACCTTGTTACCTACCTTCACTACAAAACTGGGACTCCCTTTAACTATCTTAGTTGTGACTATCTCTTGTGTAGAGTACTTGGAGTCGAACCATTCGATCAACTCCTCATCTCCATACAAGGTTGCCTTAAACAATATTAGCTAGGAGGCCCTTACGAACGTCCTTACTAATCAAGTTGATACGTCCCCTTGACCACCTACCACAACCGTCCTTATCTGTGTCACATACATAACGCTGGAACTTAGATAGGTTGGTGTAAGAGAATCCACGCTTAGATAACGGCTCACTCTCACCGCATCCGGGACATACTGGAACCTCTGACTCCACGTACACACCGATGTTAGGGTGATCACCTATGAATGGTAACAAGTATAAATACAACTCCTCGTTGCTTACAACATCCTGAATATTGTACTCAAGCATCTCTGCCCTAGCCTCAGGATTATTGTGTTCTACTGCCTGCATCCATAGATCATGTCCAGCAAACTTCTTATGCTTAGACTTTTGTGGTAACCCAAAGAACTTAAGACAATACTCTAGGGTGTTGCTTACTAATCTAAAGTACTTCTTAGCTACCTTCAATGTATCCACTATCTTGACAGGAGGAAAAGGCTTAACGCCTAGCCTAGCACATTCAGTGCGTAGCCAGTTCAAATCGAACCTTCCCACGTTGTGGCCTACAACGATGTCAGCCTGACTAATGAGTTCAGCTAAGTTAGCTACTAGATCAGGGTCGTCTCCATCATAATTCTCCATGAAGATAACCTCATCCTCACCCAACCACTTAGCTACGAAGGAGATAATCCAACCATGCTCTAGCTGTTGATTCAGCCCTATGTTTGTTTGCCACATTTGCCAGAAATGCCCTACGTTAGGGGCAGTCTCTATATCAAACGTTAATATTTTTGGTCTATACATTAGTATCCCATACTTCTTTGTGTAACTTAGTGAATCCTTTCTGCTTAACCTCTACAATCATAGCCTCTACTGCCTGCTTACCTTCCTTACCTAACTGAGTAAGATAGTTACCTGCAATAGTTGCACCCTCTTTAGGGTTGGCTAGGATATTCAGTATAATACTAAACCGATTCCATGTCTGGATACGTTTGTTGCTTACCTGATCAAACAGGTTGTACCCTTTGTATTCTCGTTCTAGTCGTGCATTAATACTGATGTCGTTAGCTATATTCTTATCCATATATTACCTCTCGTCAAACATTACATGATGTACTGGCTCGCCCTTATCATTTAGATATTGTATCATCCAGAGCAGGGCTGCCTGTTCTTTGAAATACACACGCCAATCGGTGTCTGCCTTCTCGAACTTCTTTTCGTACATTTCTGCTACCTTCTTGAACAAACCCTTCTCTGTCTTACAGCGATTCAACGCATCGTAAGCAGCTACGGGGCCTGATCTTGGTAGTCCGGGGATATTATCTACTACGTCCCCTGTTATTAACTGAGCATAGAAGAACTTCAATCCCGTACCCTTTATCTTCTTAGGGGTTTGGTCAGAAAGTTCTAGAGTACCTATAGTGTCCACCTCAAATGGCCCGTAGGCTGGCAAGTCACCTATCGACCAACCGTAGTGCATACCGGGTGTGATACGTAGGTCCTTGTCTCTAGTACATATAATAGTATCGTACTTTTTATGTTGTTTATTGTGGTCTATACTAATCAGGTCATCAGCTTCCATACCTATGGCTAACTTAGTCTTATATGCACCTAGCATATAGGCTGTTAGGTTGTCAAAGTGTACGGGCCTATCTCCTGATCTTGTCCCTTTATACTTTTTGGTAACGGCTATCGCTTCCCTAAAGTTAGGCTTGTACTCTATGGGCTTCTTGCCCTCTTTCTTCCTACGCCTATTCAGCTTAGTGATTAGTTTTTCATCTGCGGTTAGGTACAGGGTGGGTGGCTCAGTAGCCCAAGTGCCCTCCTGCATCTCGGCAAGCTTCCTCTCTAAGAGGGTAATGGCAGCGGTGAAGGGTAAAGCCTCTCGCTCACCCGTCTCTTTGTTCTTCGGCTCCGTTCCGAAACCTACCTCGTAGCGCAGCTAAAGCATGTCAGCATCAATTAAGTTCTTTAATCGGTCAGACATGTCTTGGCATCCTCCTTAACGTATCCAGTGAGCCAACCCCAATTATAACCTTTGCTAATACGATGTATGGCATGGTTACTGACGTTAAAGATATTGCCTATGGTTGTCTGTGACATACCAGACTCAAGCATATTCTTAATATCTAGGACTTGCTCCTCTTTTAATTTACTGTAGCCATTCTTACTTCCTATCCCTTTCAGTAATACCCTAGTAGCATGTAATTGGTTCTCGCTACTAGTGACCCACTCAAGGTTGTCTAGGTTGTTGTTGGCCTTGTCTCCATCTTTGTGGTTGACTTCCTTACCTAACTTACGGGGAAGGAATGCCTCCGCTACTAGTCTGTGTACATACTTCACAGTAGGCTGACCTATGTGATATAGGGTAGTAGTTCTGTACCCTAGTTTGTGGGTTTGGAGTGTTTTACCCCTCCCATCCCTCCACTTGACTCGACCAGTAGTAGAGACTAGGTAGTTAGGAAACCCTTCTACCGTTCTCCAATTAGGCTCTACCACTCAGTCTTATCGTCCTTCTTACCTTTCTTCTTACCCTTTTTCTTAACAGGCTCATCTTCGTCATCATCATCTTCAGTGGCATGATCTGAAGTACCCCCACCTTCTAGCATTTCTTCTAAGGCTGAACCTTTGTAGCCTAGGTTAGTACGTAACTTTTCCTTGATCCAATCAGGGAAACTATCAAACACTTCTTGGTTGGGCTCATCTACGTCAAACACCGTAGCTTCATTGACTAACACGGCTGCTTTCTTAGCATCCTTTTCTCTCATGGCTGAGATAGTGGCTACGTAGTTTACTTCCTGATCCTTTTTATTTACAGTCTTGGTAATTGTTACCATACAAGGTGTACCTATTACCGCAAGGAAGTCACCGTCTAGGTTATCCTCAGGGTCTAGTACTTTGATACGTTTGCTGGACGTAGCGTTGTCCACCTCTATATTATGAACGGGGAATCTCTCGGACAACCAACGTGGTCGTTCCTTGTCTTCCTCACCGTCATCATCAAGACAGAACTCATCTAGGAATTCATAGGTATAACCTACCTCATCCCGTGGGTCCTTTGGTGTACCCTTGAAGGGTCGTTGTTCCTGCAACCCAAAGAAGATTGCTTGTACTACACGGCATGGGTAAGTTCCCGCATCCATTGCCTCTTGTCGTACAAAATCTCCACCACCTGAGGCGGTCTTAGCATTTACTGGCATTTACTTTCTCCTCTCTTTTCTTTACTTTGTAATTAACTATAAACATTGACCCTGCAAGGAAGTCACCCATCATAACAGCCTCTTCCATAGTGTCACAATCCTTAGCAAACTCGAATGCTCCGTTCGCTATTCTTTGAAAACTTAACTCATACATAGTTGCTCCTTACATATTCATGTCACTACACTCACTGAGTTCAGTGATCATGTCATCCATCTCTTCTGCTTCTAGTACTATCCTGTCTAGTAAGACTGTTATCCTCCTCCAATTTACGTCGTGACAGTCACAGTTGTTTACTTCATACCTTAACTCAGCTATTATTTCCTTCATCGTGGTAACACCTTGTGGTCTACTACATCATCCCCGTTATCAGTCATTAGTCCCAAATAATTGGTTGCTCCGTAAAGAGTTTCAAAATACCCCTGACTTACCCACCTTCCTAGGAACTCATCATTCTCTGTCTGTGTTAGTAGCTCATAATGTCCTGACATCACCCATTCTCCCCGTAAGCCTCGTCGTACTTCATAGAATCTAACTCATCTTCAAGACTACAAATCTTTTCTAGGGCTCGGTAAAGTGTCTCCGTAGGTATAGTAATAACCCCCTCTCTGTCCTTAGCACGTAATTCTTCGCTCAATATATCCCTAATGGATGGCCGCATAATTTTCCCCGTATTGTACATCAATATCCAACAGGACATTCAGTTTAAGCTCCTTGTTAGTCATCTTGACCGCCTTCCTAAGGAGTTTAGTACACTGCTTCCTGAACCCTTTCTTAATTGTCAATACTATCTCGTCGTGAAAGTTTGCTGTAAGCTGCTCTCTCATACTCAACACATGCTTGACCCATGTATCGAAACAGTACACTCCTGTACTTTGGCACAGGGTGGAGAAGCGGTCCTTCTTATGACGTAAGCTGTACCAGATTTCGCTGACTGGATTGTACAACCATGTCCCGTGACCACACTTCTTCACTACCTGTTCATCGGCCACCACATTGATAGCCCAATTCTTTTTCCAGTATGCTGCATGTAAGGCTTCACCCTCTCTTGTCGGGATACCCGCTGATAAGGCTATCTTAAACCCACTAGCGCCGTATTGAGCGCCATAGTTAACAGTTTTATATACAGATCGTATTGATTTTACTAACGTTTTAACTGCGTGTTCTAGCCTCTCTCCTATGTATCCTTGGTATTGCTGTACTGTGACAGCTTTGTTGTCAACAGCCAATGCAAGGTGGGGGTCGTAACCCTTCTCCTGCATTTCTTTAACATACTCAGGGTCATGCTTGAATAGGTAGTGTTGCTTGATCTTATCCTCTAGTGAGGACTTATCGCTACCACACAACTCATACCCCTTAGGTGCTATAAGGCAACCCCTAATGAGTTCACCATAAGGTGCTGCGGGACCGGGTAAGTTAAGACAGACTTTATGCTTAAACCTCAGTGTGTTGGTCAGTCCCTGTATCTCTGCCCTAACATACCCGTCCCTCTCAGCGGTAAGGAAACCTTCTAGGATACTAAGTCTGTGAGAGATAACAGATAGCCCATCTAGGGGTTCCAGTTCGGGGTGCCTTTCGACTACCCTCTTGACGCTCTCCGTCAATCCCCACTTGCCGGGGACTTGGGTGTTAACTTGAGGAATCTTCCTAAGTTTACCCGTCTCTTTATTCTTATCAAACTTGAATTCATCTGGCACCCAACCCCAACCGAACAGTAAGTCTTTAATCTGTTGTGGGCTAGTGGGCTTAGGTTCTTCAGTACCTGTTACAACCTTCACCTCTTGTGCATTCTCTGGAAGGCCATACTCTTTAAGGTATGCGAACCATCGTTCACCATCCTTACTTAACCCACCTGTTTGTAGGTAGCACTTGACATACTTCTGTATGACCTTGTACTTAACAACAGGTGGCATGATCAGCTTAAGTTCCTCAGTCTTCTGAGTCTTCTTCTCAAGAAGCATGTCTCTACCCTCTATACATCGGGGCTTATCTAGCTTCCATCGTACAGCCTCTTGTAAGGCCGCACAGTGCATTTTAAATGATAGGTAGTCTATCAGGTGCCATGCACCCTTATCGTCCCCATATAGCCTCAAGAGGAATTTGTACTGGTCCTTCCATAGTCTAGTGTTGATGTCTACATCACGCTCACACCTTTCTATGTACTCTTGAGGGGTCAACCCTTCCCAGTCATCTATAACTACTTTGGGCAAGTCGTAGTCCTCACCATAAGATTCAAGACCATGAATTGTTCTTGCTTTATCATTGATGTACCATGACAGGGCTAGTGTATCTACCTGCTTACACTTAATCTTAATACCTAAAAGTTTCTCAGCTACAGGAACGTCGTACCTATAAATGTTGTGGCCTATTATAGTCCCTGCCTTATCAAAGAACTTCCTCATGTCATCGTAGTCACAAGTAGATTTTACCTTCTTACCCTCTTGCCATACAGACAGGCAATGTATCTTGGTAGCTTCGTCTAGTAAACCATCACACTCAATGTCAAATACATAGATGTCTTCCTTCATTTAAAGTTCCTCATACTATATATATACCTACATTATGACCAACTGTCAACAATATATATAACTTTATACTTTCTCGAACTCTTTAGTTACATCTGCATAACCTAATAAATCTAGGAAATCTAACAACTCAGCCGTTGATTCGACTACTGCCTGTTCCCTGTCATGTTCAGGTTTTTGCCATGACTTTAGTTTTAACAGCAAGCTTTCGTGTTCTTTGTCTATTAAAAATTTAGTTAGTCCCATATTAAAATACCTCTGGCTTAAGCTCTTTAATCCTTAGCGTGGTTATAATACCTAATGTCTTAAAGTTTATGGTGGGATTCTTAAACTTCTTAACGGCCCCCCATATCTCTTCAGTCACTAGGTCGTGGTACACTGTCTGTAGTAGACGGGGGATACACCTACTATTCCAGCCGTCCTCTTCTAAAGTTATCTTAGCTTGTATTTTATCTACTAGTGCTTGTGTCACGTACTCATCAACAATCTCCTGCTCTACCATCTTACTCTCAGACATAATGTACTTACCCATAGCCGACACATGCCTTTCTTTGAACACTGTAGTTACCATCTTGGCCCATATCTGGCGGCCATATTTATTCTTATACTGGTAGTTCTTAATGACTATACCCTCACCAGAACCCTCACCGTCCCTTATCAATACTGTATTCTTCTCTAACTGTTTAAGGAAGTTTTCGTATGTACCATTAGTAATAATAGCTAACGGTTGTAGATATTGGATATTAAAGATGTCTAGTGTAGCAGCGTACTCGTCAAAGGTAAGATACCTGCCAGCATTATCATCGTACACATCAAAGACATAGAAGGTTCTCCATGCATCATCACGGTATGTTTTAAGGCTATGAGGTACTAGCCATTCTCCATATAATCTATGATGAGGGTACGATGAATGGTACTTAAGTATTTTTTCACTGTCCTGAACGTGGGTTAAAAACCCAGCGTTATCTTTTCCTATGCTTAGATGCCTGTTCCTGCTACCTGCTTGTATGTGTCCTTGATCATTTACCCACGTACTTGAATTAGTCCCATCAATCTTAGGGAATACATAAGATGTACCTAACTCTATTCCTTGTACTTCATCGTTACCGAACCTTTCAACGTGCATGTACTTTCTAAATTCTCCACTCATTTATTTCTCCAAGTAATATATAGTCACCCTAAAACTCTCTAACTCTTCTCTAGTTATTAATCCAAACATTATGCTACTCCTTCTGGGTTGATCATCTTATCTAGTAAACCTTCATCACACTCAAGGTACTCCTTTACATACTCCCTTGGTATGTTACGAAGGGCTATGTGTAGTGCCTTAAGCCTTTCCTCTTTGGTTATACCTGCAAGGTGGTCGTGAAAGTCTTGTAGTAACTTACTCATAACATAGCCTCTACATTAGCTGAGTATAGGGACACCAATACTATTACCACGAACATCCATGCTAGGGCCTTACCACTAATTTTTTTCATATTCTAACTCATAAATATCAGCAAATTCTTGGGCTTGATCCTCTAACCAAGGTAAGAATCCTTCAACCTGTATATCTTCCCTAACAATGGTATATTTATCGTGCATATCGGATTGCACATCTACAAGGAATTCTTCATCTTCTGAACTTACGTCATACCCACTACTAATTAACGCAGCTATTACAGGTACATCATTAGCACTATCACCCTCCATTTCTGGTAGGTAATATTCGTCTAAGATAAGACACCCTAAAGCACACATACTACCTGCCGTACCACGGTAGCTGCACTCGCCATTTTCACTTGATACAGCTACACCACCTTGCTTACGTAAATGGGTAAGCACTTTATCAAATACCTCTTGTCTATTAATCATAAGTATTTCTTCCTCATCTCTTGTTTGAATCGGTGAATGATACTACGTACGACAGCGGAGGTCGTATCGGTAAGACCTGCTATATCTTTAGGTTCATAACCATCTAGGAAATACATCCTTAGTGCTGTGTTGGTAGTGCCTATCCTGTCAGCTATCTCCTGCTTAATGGCCTCTAACGTAGCCCAATCAATCTCTAGGTTATGGTCAATAACAGCCATCTCTTCAAGAGTTTCATCAAACTCATAGTTAGCATTGTGATTAGCACCTGACTTCTCTTTTAAGAATTTGGTTCGGTAGTCACGTATGGCATTATTAAGGATGGTGTTGAACCATTTACCTACCTCTTGCTTAGGGTCATAGGCATGTTGATAACTGATAGCCTTGACGAAAGCATCCATCAATACATCTTCAGCATCCTGATGGTCAAAGACACGGCGCTTGATCTTGTTCATTAGTGTGCCTTTGTTCTTAGTGTAGTGTCCTACTATAATAACTTCAGTGTCCATTATACCCTCCCTCTCATCTCATTAAACAACGTAGTCTTCCTATCCCAATACAACTGGAAACTTCCCGACTCTCCAAACTCTCTGTCTGCTAACATCACAAACTCCCTTACATTACGCTCATGTTCCTCTAACTCAGGGTCCTTGTTACCCTGTATACCTATCGCATAGTTGCATGACCTAGCCATAGCACTACTACCTGCAAAGTAATCAGTAGTTATCTTCCCACCTCTATCCCAAGTCTTGTTACCCTTCGATGGTTTATTCAAATGACAGAAGATAAAGATTGCTATGTCTAAATCTTTAGCCAAGGCTGACAACTCAGGGGCCACACCAGACAGCATAGCGTTCGTCTCACTGGAGTTTAATCCAGAGGTAAGGTTAGTGATAGGGTCTATGTATACTATCTTGTCACCCTCACCTGCGGCATAGTAGATGTCCTCTTTCATAGTAGCCCAATCAATGTGCTGCCTGAGGTCAACCATGTGTAGGTTGTTTGCTATAATATCCCCGGCCTTGTCATAAGCCTTCTGGTCAAACTCAACAGTAGGGTCATGGAATATTTTTCCTGCTATCTTAGCTGCTGTCAACTTGTATGATTTATTGTTTGACTCCTCAGGGCTAGCCAGTAACTGACCTATACCTTGCTGTGCAAAGTGAGCTATCAGGCTATGTACTACCTCGCCCTTACCCATCTTCTCTCCTGCCCCGAAGTAGTACGTCTCACCCCACCTTAGTCCACGGGTCATGTCAGTGAGTGCTTGCCAAGGGAATGACAGTCCCCACTCAGCCTGTACCCTTGCTGCCTCATGTAAGGATGATGCTAAGATAACCCTACTGTTCTTAGGCTTGTGTGTGTTGAAGGTCACTGACTTGAAGGCAGCCTTGCTATACCCCTCTACTAGACAGTCATTGGCATCCTTACATGGTAACTCTATAACACTCATGTCTGGTGCCATACGACACACGGCTTGTACTGCTGCCTGACCCGCCTTGTCATCATCAAAGCATAGTGCTATCTCTTTGAAATGCTTACGTATCTTAGGTAGTAGCCTAGTCAAATCCCTAGCTGCACTACCAGCACCATTAGGTATACTACACACAGCAGGGATATTATCCTTCCACTTAGGGTCAGTGTTCACCTCTAATATTTTAGTAAGTGCAACAGCATCGAACTCCCCCTCGGTAATGACTAACCTCTTACCACCTGACTCAAGTGCTTTCTCCCATCCGAATAGGTCAACCTTATTATCTAAACCTATAGACCAGCACTGCCCTGACTTAAGCATCTTGACTTTATACTTAACTATCTTACCTTTGATAGTGTAGGGGAAGTAAGCGAAGGCTGGTGTCTTACCATCATACTCAGATAAACCTATCTTAATACCGTAATCATCAAGGGCAGCCTTCCTTAGCCTACGTTTAATCAAATCCATGACACCGTACTCGGCTATCTTAGCCATCTCCTTCTTGATTTCTTCAGGTGTCTTGGTTGGCTTACCTGCGGCCTTAAGTTTCTTTATTTGTTTGTCTGTCTTATTACCTAAAGGGTCGTGTACATAGGTATCACATGACCAACAGTAGCCAGTGATACTTTTGTCCTCCCCCTCATAGACTTGTAACCCATCACCAGAGTTACACTCCTCTGTCTTGTGTGCCATCTTGAATAGACATAACCCGCTCATACACCCACCCCTTAAACTATTAATTAACTATAAAATGTTCTGCTTTTACATCTACCACACATACTAAACTCATTACTCTGCTATAGCTGTCCCAATAGCCTTTAATCCCATAGCGCCCATGCTCGCCGCAGTGGATGGTGGTATCTCCAAGCCCATACAAAGAGCCGTTAATTTTTCTAGCGAGTCGTCTATTTCACTCATGTCTCTACCTCTGCCGGTGGATAAATTCCGCCGTACTTTTCAATTAAAGCCACTGCGTCACTAGATACCAGAGGGTCAAGAGAGATTAGAACCTCGTAAGAGATTATGTCATGTAACGCTTTGCTGGGGTTTGTCTCGTGCTCGGGGGAGAGAATAT
>Ga0222634_1001051_pt1 | contig 10319 bp, 11 predicted proteins | sample AntAcemetageno50_FD_179807 | JGI IMG/M metagenome (GOLD analysis project Ga0222634, IMG submission 179807) | Saline water microbial communities from Ace Lake, Antarctica - #50 | ecosystem: Environmental > Aquatic > Non-marine Saline and Alkaline > Saline | place: Antarctica: Ace Lake | collected...
TGTCGTCGAAGCCGTCATGGAGTCCATCGGCGGCACAACCGACATCCTCGATTACGGCTGCGGCAAAGGCGAACTGAACCTGCATATGCCTTTCGGCATCAGCATGTACGACCCCGGAATTGTCGTTCACAGCGACAAGCCAGAGCCTGCGGACATCGTCATATGCACCGACGTGATGGAGCATATCGAGCCGCTGTACGTCGGTGACGTGATCATGGAGCTTCACAAGCTCACACTAGAACGCCTGATTATGTGCGTCAGTTGCCGCCCAGCGATAAAACAGCTCCCTGACGGACGCAACGCGCACCTGATTATCCAGCCGCCCGACTTCTGGTTGAAGCGTTTCAACCAGGCGGGCTTCGTGACGGAGACCGCTCTCGGTGAGACCGCGACCGATGACCCGGAATTCCCAGTGAACGACGTGACATGGGTGTTTAAACGCAAATGAGTACGCTACCTGTTTTTATAGGTTATGACCCGTCAGAATCTATCGCGGCGTATGTGCTTGCCCACAGCATCACCAGACGCTCTAGCAAGCCGGTGAGTATCACGTTTCTGCGCCAAGACGTGCTGCGTAAAGCAGGCGTTTATACGCGGGCGGAAGACGAACACGCCAGTACCGAGTTCAGTTTGACTCGGTTCCTGACGCCGTCTTTGGCGCGTGACTACGGTGGGCTGCGTCCGGCGCTGTTCTTGGACTGCGACATGCTGATGCTTGGTGATGTGGCCGAACTGTTCGGCTTCATCGGCGGGCGGCACCGGGATGTCTACTGCTGCCAGCATGACTACGCGCCGTCTTCCAAAGTGAAGATGGACAACAACACCCAGTGGGCGTACCCCCGAAAGAACTGGTCGAGCCTGATGCTTTTCGACAAACCTCGGGTACTGACCGAGAAGCGCGTAAACACCAAAACACCGGCGTATTTGCATCGCATGGAGTGGGCAGACGACAATATAGGCGCACTGCCTCTTGAGTGGAATTGGCTGGTCGGAGAGTATGACAACATTGAAAACCCGAAATGCCTGCATTGGACGCTCGGCGGGCCTTGGTGGGAGCAGTACCGAGACACGCCTTACGCCGATCTATGGTTCGGAGAACTTGAGAACATGCGGGCAGAGACCAAGGGTCACCTGTCGTCTTCAAGCAGCGTGATATACTGATGAATGTGCGCGTAAACAGCGGGTGATGTGATGTCTACATACGGGACGATGCGCGCCCGCATCGCGTCTGAGATGAAACGCGGCGACATAAGCGCGAGTGCGACTTGCGTTGGCCGAGCGATAATGTCGTCGATCGCGTTCTGGGAACATAAGCGCTTCGACTTCAACGAGTTCTCGGGGCAAGAGTTCACGGCATCTGCTTCGCAGACCTACGTGCCTTTCGCTCAGATCGGCATACAGGTGTTGAAGGTCGACACACTGAAAGCCGTCATCGGCTCCCGCGACTACCCGCTCATCCCCCGTAGCTTCCGTCAACTCGACGACATCGACTCGGGTTATTATTACGGCTACCCAGGTTACTACGCTCTGCGCGGCTCTAACCTGCGCCTGTATCCGCGACCCAATAGCGACTACGCCATGCGGATGGCGGGGATACAGCAACTGACAGACGTGAGTTTAAACGCCTCTAACGCCTCCACCAACGCGTGGATGGTCGAGGCGGAAGAAATGATTCGGCTCAAAGCCAAGGCCAACCTGTGGCGCGACGAGCTACGGAACATGGACACGGGACGTGCTTTCGAGCAGGAAGCCGTGCGCTCATGGAAACTTTCACCTTTCAGGCGTGCTACCAACCGTGCCAGCACCGGTCGCCTGCGACCACGGTGGTAACGCGTGGCCTATATCAAATCGGCAGGATTCGCCCCTGATGCGGAGAAAACCGCAGACGGCGTCTGGGTTGATTGCGATCTTCTCGTCCCGACCCTGCGCGGCTATGAAGCGCTGGCGGGCGATGCGGTGGCGATCACGGTCACAGCGCCAAGCGCTATCGCCGCTATCGGCGCGTTCACCCTGCAAGACGGCACTAATCGCCTCGTGGCTGGGTCTATGGGCGCCGGCGGACTCAGCGCCAACCTCTATGACGTAAGCACGGCAGCGTGGACGCTGCGGAACGGCGCCACCGGCACCTACACCGGCACCGCTGACGCCCGCTGGACCTTCGCCCAGTACAGCAACAACATCCTCGCAGCGCAGCGCGGCACCCAGATCCAGTATTCGCCCGACGACTCGCAAGACTTCACGGCGATCGGCAGCGCTCCGCGCGCAGCGATCATCCTGTCGGTTCTCGACTTCATAATGGCGTTCAACACCTTCGACGCGACCTATGGGGATGACCCCAACCGTTGGTGGTGCAGCGCAGCAGGTGACCACACTGACTGGACCCCCAACATTGCCACGCAGGCTACGACAGGCTTAATCACTGACGGTGACGGTCCGATCATCGCCGGTGGACGCATCGGCTCGAACGTTGTGGCGTTTACACCGACTTCGATGCACCTTGGTCAGTATGTCGACGCGCCCGCAGTGTGGGGCTTCACCCGCGTGCCGGGTGACGGCATCGGTGCGTACTCGCACTATTCCGTCGTCAACGTCGAGGGCATCGGTCTGCTCTGGCCCGGACGAGACAACTTCTACCTGTACGACGGCGCCCGCGCGGTCCCGATCGCCACGAACCTCACAGCAGAATTTTTCCTCTCAGACCTCGATGTCGCAAACGCGAGCCGCATGGTCGGATTCCATGAGCGCTCGAAATGGCGGGTGTTCTGGTGGTATCCGTCCCGCGGCGGCGGTTTAAACGATGGAACGCTCGACAGGTTCCTCTGCTACAACTATCGCTCCGGCACATGGGGCTTTGGCCGCAAGACCGTCGAGTTCCCTTTTGAGTACCTGACTCCATCGGTCACCTACGGTGAGCTTGGCAGCTTGTACACCACCTACGCGGACTTTCCGAACGCGACCTACGGCAACGCGTTTCTGTCTGCCGGGGCGCACACCCCGTCTTTCATGGGCGCCGACAACGTCCTGTATAGCCTGACCGGCGGCGGCAACGACTGCTGGATTCAGACCGGGTTCATCGGGCAAGACGGCATTATCGTGAACATGAAGCGGCTGCGCCCACGGTTCCATATCGGCCCCTCGGTGACCGGCACGCTCGAGCATAACTACACCGACCAAATCGGCGTGGCAACGCGGCAAAGCATCGCCGCACGGCAGCTTGTCGACGGCGCGTTTGACCATGTCTGGGCGGCGCGCTGGCATCAGGCCCGGATGAACTTCACTGGCACGCTTGAGGTGGTCGGCTTCGACTACGAAGGCGAACCGGACAGCCTTGAGTAATGGCGCAGCGTGTAAACCCACTACCTGACTTGCCGACGGGCATGGACCCGCAGTTGCGCCGTGCGCTGATGATCATCTTTCAGCAGCACGCCAAGCAGATTAACTACGCCACCGGGTTTGACGTACTGCGGACGACTGGCTCGCAGAGCATTTCGCATGACATCGTGCTGGCTGACGCTTCGGCAGGCGACATAACTTTTACTCTCCCGCCAGCGGAAAAGTTTTTCGACCGCACGATGCGGGTCAAGAAGATCGACACCACTGGCAATCTCGTAAAGATGGTCGGCACCGGCAACACCATCGACGGCACCGCCACCGTGGGAATCGGAAGCGCGAACACATGCCTCCAGCTTGTTAGCGACGGCATCAACTGGTACATCGTATAACCCAATAGGAACCCCACCATGCCAACTCCACGCAAAGCCTCTACCCCGAAGACACTCAGCAACTCCGATGTAAACGGCGCCAAGAAGAGCGTTAGCGACCTAGAAACCTACGGCAACGGCGATATGTTCGTGCTACTGTCGCAAGTCTCGTCTAAGTCAGAAGGCTGGATGAAGTCGACCAAAGCGATGCGCGTCGTTGGCGGCTGCGTCGTTCAGGTCACGACGCAGCAGATGAACCCGGACGGCAGCTACGCGATTGCCGAGGCTCTGACCTTCGTACCCAGCGCCCAGATCAAAGGCGATAAGTACGGCGGAATGTCGCTCGCGTGATTTACGTCGCCAACCAAGCCCAGGTCACCACAGACTGGGAGGAGGTGAGACCGATGATCGAGTCGTGTCTGGCCGAGTCCTCGGAGCCAGTCACTATTTTCGATATGTATCATCTGTTGCGATTAGGCGCGGCGTTCCTATTAGTGTCGCGAGACACACACGGTCGTTTAAACGCTACGTCTACGCTGACGATCGACTCGCCGCCGATGCACCCGGAGGTCAAATACCTTCACATCTGGCACGCGTACTCGAAGAACCCAGAGGTGACATGCGAGTGCAACGGGGTCATAAAGGACTTCGCCAGAGCGAGTGGGTGCAGCGTGGTAACATTGAAAGGTACTCGACCTGCGTTTGAACGCTGGGGTAAAAACCTCGGGTTCACTCGCGTGTGTACCGAGTTTAAACTGGAGTTGTAAGTTATGGGCATGGGTGGTGGTGATAGCGGAAGTCCGCCTGTTCAGTCGCAGAACAACGTCAGCACGAGTACGCCGCGTCCGTGGGCGGACCAAGCCGTACAGGGCATGTTGGCTCGGGCGACCGCGCTCGCGGAACAGCCCCTCGACCAGTATTCGGGCCAGCGCATCGCGCCGCTGACGCCGACTCATAACGCAGCGCTGGAAGCTGGGCGGCAGATGGCGTTCGACCCGAACGGACCTCTGGCGCAGAGCATCAGAGCGATGCAGAGATTCTCGTCTGGGGAGTACAACCAGCCCGCGTTCGTGCATCCGTTCCTCGGACCGCCCGTAACGCAGTTCCCCGGTTCGAGCCAAGTATCTCCTGAACCTTGGGGGATGGGCGCAGGGGGCGGGTCAGTTGGTGGGGCTGGCTCGCCCTTCTCCGTTCAGATGCCCGGAGCAGCAGCGCCTATCCCGGCGGCTGTGCAGGGCCCAGGGTCGGTCAGCGCTATGCCTGCGGGCTTCGACGCCGCTGCGTGGCGTCAGGCGAAAGCAGCGCAGCCACAGGCGGACACAGCGCAGCCCGCCAGCATGTGGGGGCGTGGCGCGACAGAAGCCAACTTCAACGCGAGCAACACCGTGCCGCAAGGCGACCCGAACATCCAGAACCCCATCGACCAGCGGCGCTGGGACCAGTTTCTCGGCGTTCCATACGGGATGCCGGAAGGCGCGTTTGTCACGCCGGGTACTCACGGCGGCAACAATGCGGGCTATATGTCGCAGTTCAACCGCGACGATCGCCCCGGCCAGTACGAATATGAGAACCTGCTGCACCTGCAAGAAAGGCAGGGCGGCGGCGAACACTGAGGCGTTTAAACGATGGGCACTTCATCAGCCACCAGCACCCCGAACACGGGGGGCCAGCCGCCTGCGGGGGGCCAGCAGTACAGCTACGGCTCGGGCTTGCCGGGGGCCAACCCGTATCTGGACCAGTCGTTTAACCGCGCTGCGGACAACGTCGAAGGCCGGATGCGCGGGTCGACTGCCTTTCAGGGGCTGTCGAACTCGGGCGTGCAGCAGCAGTATTCGCGCAACATCAACGACCTTGGCAATCAGGTCTACGGCGGCGCGTACGAGAACGAGGCCAACCGGCGACAGGGTGCTGGCTTGGCGATCTCTCAGTTGCAGCAGCAGGCCCGCGAAGGTGATCTAAACAGACAGTTCCAAGCGTCTGCGGGGATGCCGGGGATGCTGACCGGCGGCACCCAGTACCAACTCGGGCTTGGCGATGTCGAGCGCAGCGGACAGCAGCAGGGCATCAACTCGGACATTCAAGCGTGGACCGAGCGCCAGCAGTATCCGTACCAGTCGCTTAACACACTGGCGCAAGCCATCAACGTCGCGCTTGGCGCTGGCGGCACCACGGTGTCGCAGGCGAATCCGGGCCAGTATGACCCGACCAGCACCGCTGGCATGATGGGGGGCTTCGGACAATGATCGGCGCACTGATGGCAGGGCCTATCGCCGGGTCTCTTCTTGGCGGCGGCGCTATGGCGGCGGGCGCCGGGATGCTCGGCGGCGCAAGCGCGATGGGTGGGATGGGCGCGTTCGGCCAGAACCTAGCTCTGGCCGCTCTCAGCGGGCTCTCAAGCTCGCCAGACCAGCAGTTCCCCTCGCAGTCGCCTATGGGCGGCGGCGGCGCACCCACGGTGCGAGGGGGGCAGAGCGACTTCACGGCTGGTATGCCGGGAACCATGATGCCCGCGTACCAAGGGATGCTTCCGGCGTTTATCGGCGGCGGCTTCAACGGCGGGCGGTAGGAGAACACCATGCGGTGGTCGTTTAACGGCGCGAAAGTTGCCGAAACTTACGCGAATTTGCAGAGAGCTGAACAGCTTAGAGGTCAGTTCGAGCAAACCCAGCGTTTAAATGGGCGCCGTGTCGATCTCGAAGAAGAACGCTTGGCTCAGTCCAAAGCCGAGTACGCACAGAAACAAGAGGCTGCCGCACGGCAGCGGGAGTTTTACGCCCGCGTGTATGGCGCGCAGCCCAACGGCTCGCTACCGGGCATGGTCAATCCTGTAAATCCGGGGCTCACCATGCCTATGCCGGGGCTCAACGGCTCGCCACCGGGCATGGTCAATCCTGTAAATCCGGCGCCACCAGCGGGATTCAACCCCGTCAACACCGCCACGCTGATGGAACCCGGCGCACCGCCGAGCAACGGTCTACCGCCTGTCTACGACCCGAATATGTCGCCAGAGGCTCGCGCTGCCGCCGAGGCGTACCACAACGGACAGTCGACCGCTAACTACGGTGTGGTCGAAGGAGACCAAGACCCGGCGCTGACCGCTAAGTGGGCGGAAACCGGCGGGCAGCCGCGCCCGGAACACGCCGCTGGCTTGCAGGGCGGCGCACCGCCCCCGAGCGCACCGACGCAGACGGGCGGGAACGCTTTCGCCAACCACGAGTTGAAAGTCGCTCGGGGTGTGCGTGATGTTATGGGTCAGGCGTTTGGCGCGGGCGTGAAAATGTCTAAGAGCCAAGCCGAGGTGATCGTCCGGTCGCGCATGGGGCCTGCGCCTGCGAAGCCGACCAAAGCGAGTGGGTTGTCGAAACTGGCCGAACAGTTGGCTCGCCAGACCGACTATCTCACCATGAAGCGCGGCGAAGCCGACGCTAAAAATATGTCTGAGTCGACCGTCACGATGTACGAGGGCGTGCAGGCGGCGGCCATAAAATCGCTCGGGCAGCTCCAGAATCTGGAGAGTCTTGGCAACCGCCTAGCGGGCATGGACACGGGCAAAGGCTTCGTGACTCGCGCGCAGATTTCTGCGTGGGCAGAGGGTTTAAACTCGGCTGGGTTGCTGCCGGATAGCCTCCGCGACAAGGTCAACAGCATAGTCGACATCAACAAAGGTGAGGTTGTCTCGCAGCAAGCCGCAGGCGCAGCCATCAACCAGATGCTGGTCGCCATGATCGGCAACACCGGTAACGGTGAAGGTGGTATGCCTGCTAACAACTTTTCAAACAAAGATTTGCAGTTCTTGATCGACGCTCTGCCGGGGTTAAACAAACTTCCGGGCGCGAACAAGCTGATTATCGACGTGATGAAGTTGCACCAGATGCGGAACATCTACAAGTTGCAGTGGATGAAGACGAAACTGGCGGCGAACCCGAAGATGGATGGGTTCGACCTTGCTTCCGGCTGGACCGATTTTGTCGTCTCGAAAGAGGGCGACGACGCGATGAACGCATACGAGATGGAGCGCTCGCAAGGGATGCTCAATTTCCGCGACACGTATCGGAAGGTCCAAGAGCTGGCGGGTCAAGTGGCGCCGCCCCCCGTCGGGACGCCCAGCGAAGTAACCAAGCGAGCAGGCAGCCTGCTGGATAGAATGTAATGAGCGAAGAGTGGACCCCCAGGATGTTCCCGCCGCCTACGGCAGCGCAGGCGGATAACGCTTTGCGTTTCGAGAGCGACCCAAAGGCGCGGGAGGCTTTCACGGCTGACGAGCAAGCGCAGATCTTCCAAGGCATCCACTTGTGGCGTAAGCAGGGGCTTCTCAGCGCCCCGACTGCCGCAGCCGAGGGCGTCGACACTGTAGAGGCCGCACTGATTCACGCTGGCTCGCAGTTTGCCAAGCAAGGCATCGGCATTGGTGAGGCAGCGCGGCGCGCCAGCCACGCTCTGCTGCTCTCGCAGGGCGCCCAATACCCTGGCGGCGTGCCACCCGAGATGATGGCAGAAGCGCAGGCGCAGGTGCAGATGCCCTTGTTGCCGGAAAACGAGCGCGAGATCGTCGACATCAACCGCCAGCTCGAACCTGTGCTGAAGGCGCACCCGGTCGCGTCTGTGGCGGGTGAAGTCGCGCCGTATATTCCGGGTCTGGGTGTGGGCGCTGGCATCCGCGCTGGCGCAGTGGAAGGCGCAGCGCAGGCGCTGTTTAACCCAGAGGCGAGCGTTGGCGTGGGCGCGATCGCTGGCGCCGCTGGCGGCGCTATCGGGCGCGTCCTCAAAGGGTCGCCAAAGTCCAGCGACTTGCTCATGGACAAGGCTGGCTACCGGATGAGGCCGTCTGACCGGTTCGAACTACGGCAAGAGGCCGGAGAAAAGCTCGGCGTAGTCGACGTGTTTAAACACAAGTTGACGCGCATGCTCGAGGCCCCCGGCGGCGCGATCAACCCGCTGGAAGCTGGCGCGCTCCGGAATATGGGCGTAGTGAACCAGCGGATGTTCAACGAACGCGCCGTGACATGGGTTGGCAAAAAAATAGGATTGGACCTAGGCGCGTTTAGACGCGGCTCGGGTCAACTCCGCGAGGCTATCAGCGCGAAAGTCGAATCCGAGTGGGCGTCGCTGCGCCGCAAGACGACGACGATCCGCACTGACGGTGAGCTCGCGGAAGAACTGAAAGCCTGGCGAACCACGAACTCGCGCAAGTTCACCCACCCAACGACGGCGACTAACGACGTATTCGAGCAACTGGCTGGCTGGATCGAGGGCGCTGGCGGGCGGGAGTTGACCACCAATGACGTTATCGACTACGGCACGATGCTGTCGCATCAGGCGTGGACCACGTCAGGCCCGACGAAACAGGCAATCTACGCGCTGCGGGATGTGATGGATAACTGGGCAGTGCGCCGGGTCCGATCACTGTCGCATGACGACCTGACACGCGCCCGCCACACGCACCACCTCGCGCAGTTGCTCAACGAGGTAACGACCGACGCGGGGCAGATAAGCGGGTCTAAGCTGGCGTCGCGGATGGAAGAACTTGGGTACAAACCGAGCAAAGAACCTCTCGCAGCAGAAGCGTCGTTTGTGGCGACGACGAACGAACGTTTAAACAGATCAGGACATTCAGCGGATTCGCTTCTGCCGACTGCGGTGCTGCTGGGCGCTGGAACTGCCGCCGGGTTGTCCATGAATGACGACAAAGACAGCCAGTCGAGCGCCCTCACACCAGCTATGCTCGGGCTCGGGCTGGCGGCGGCGCTGTCGCCTCGGCTGGTCAGAGCAGGCGCTAAGCCTAAGTCGACCGCTGCTATCGGGCGTTTATACGGGCAGGGCGTGATCGACCCCGTTATGCGGGCGGCGCGAGCAGCGTCGGCAGACGATCGCCTGCGCGCTACCCACCTCGGAGATACTGATGGCGGCTAATGAGGCTTTAAACGCACTGAGCATGACCGATGGCAGCAACACGCCTGCCAATACGGACGTGGTCGGCAGCACGATCGACGACGAGTTTCGCTCAAACAAGGCGAACATCGCCCGGTCGGCGCGCTGGGAGCAGACCGCTACCGCGACTCAGGGCGACACGCTGGGCGTCACGATGCTGCACAAGACCCAGCCGTGCGACGGCTCCGCTGGCGGCTCGATAACGCTCGTCTTGCCTGCGGCTGCCAGCGCTGGCGAGGGCTTCGTGATGGAGTTCTTGAAGACCGGCTCGACTAACCCAGTGATCGTCGACGGCAACGGCGCCGAGACCATCAACGGCGCGGCGGACTACACCTTCTCGGCGGCGTTCTCTGGCGCTAAGTTCGCGTGCGACGGCACTTCGTGGTTCACCGCTCTATCGCCGCCTCTGCCAGCCACCGGCGTCAGCTACGACAACACAGCAAGCTCTCTGACCGGCACCAACGCCCAGACGGCGATCGACGACCTGAAAGAGATCGTCGACGCACTGCCGGCGCGGGTCCCTTACCAAATTGATACGTTTAACCTCGCGGGGCTCGCGTCTGTCCAGTGGGAGGGACTACCACAAGACTGTGACTTCGAGGTGTGCATAACACATAGGCCCTCGACGGACACGTACTTTACCGTCCAAGGGACCACAAACACCGGAGCTTCCCCCACATTTGTGACGTC
>Ga0222634_1001054_pt1 | contig 10290 bp, 21 predicted proteins | sample AntAcemetageno50_FD_179807 | JGI IMG/M metagenome (GOLD analysis project Ga0222634, IMG submission 179807) | Saline water microbial communities from Ace Lake, Antarctica - #50 | ecosystem: Environmental > Aquatic > Non-marine Saline and Alkaline > Saline | place: Antarctica: Ace Lake | collected...
ATTGGGAATGCCCTGCTAAGGGTGAGATTGTATATGTTCTCAAGGCTGATAATGGTTCAGAGTTTTTCATTACCGATGACGATGTAGTAACGGCGCTATAGTAGCGCATCAGTTAAATAACTGCGCCCGCGCGCAGAGAGAGCACAGAGTAACTATGAACATCCAAGAGCTAGTACAGGCTATTTACAGGGGCGACTATGATAATGACAGGGATACGCTACAGGAGGCGCTAAACGCCCGCAGACGTATTGCACAGGCCTCTGACGCCTCCACTGTGCGCTCTATTGTCAAGTCCGGTGATGTCTGCACACTGCGAAATATCCGACCCAAGTATCTAACTGGGGTCAAGGTACGGGTATTAAACACAATGACTGGCACAAAGTATATCGAGTGTGAGTATGCAGAGAACGTATATAAGGGTAAGCACCCGCGTTATGCTGGCTCAAAGACACAGATTCCTCCTAGTTGTTTGCTTCCTAGTAAAGATGTCCTTGATAGAGCAGCGGGTAACTAAACTCCAAACAAAGAAAGATGTATTATGAATGACCTCTCGTCCGTTATTGAGCGCGTTTTACTACAAGTGCATGAGTTCTTCTTTGTACGTGAAATGCCGCACTCTATTGATGTTATTGGAAGTATGGGTCCAGTATATTCTTTGAGAAACAGTGATGGGCGGGAGATTACTCGCGATACTTTTGGTTGCCTACTTGGTGACGCACCTATCCCTGAGCGTTGGAATGATGATACTATTGAGGCTTTACTGCGTAGATATCCTTCTGCCAAGGAAAGACTCCAAGCCGAAAACTTCTGGGTAGATGACGAACGAGACGTTGAGAGTTATATCAGCTTCTTAGGACAACTCCAAACTATTCATGACTCTGGTACTAGAGCTAAGTTAACTCTGGGTATGAAAGTCATGTTTAGACAGCAAGGTGTAAAATGGCCAACGACTACAAAGTAATCTTCCTAGATATAGATGGCGTTCTAAACAACGACACCATGAAGTGGGACAAGAAAGATGGTGGCTTCACTATCTATGACCCATCTGTAGAGATACTAAATGTATTTCTAGATAACAACGAGGACGTGTTTCTTGTTCTATCTTCTGATTGGCGAAAGAATCCATCAGCAGGTATAGATAAGACCATCGACTGTCTTAAGTCTCATGGATTTAGACACGCTGACCGTTTTATCGGAGAGACTCCTACGCGCGGTGTGAAGCTATCACGCCCGGAAGGTAGTCGCTGGCTAGAGTGTCGCGCTTGGCTAGAGGATAACTCACGAGTATACGGTAACGTAACTCATTACGTATGCCTTGATGATAGCGATTGGCATTTTGTCAGCGCAATCAAAGCAGACCACAATTTACACGTTGTAATCACAGACTACATGAAAGGCTTGACGCCAGACGATATGTCTCGCGTGGAGAAACTACTCAATGTTTAATCACATCAAAGATTTGCTCAAGGAAGACAAGAATGTGCTTGTAATTATGCGCGGAGTTCCGGGTAGTGGTAAGAGTACCGCTGCCCGTGAATTGCACACCAAGCTTAACAACGCCAACCTTGCAGATGGCCTGCCGGGTTATGAGCCGTCGCATTGTGATAAAGATGCTATCTATCCTTCTGTGAAGATTTGCTCCACCGATGATGTTAACGAACGTTTGAATGGTGGTGAGTATATCTTTGAGCCTGGACTTCTTGGTCTGTACCACGGGATTAACCTGGATACTGCCGCATCATGTATGCGTAATAAGGTTAACCTTGTTATTATTGACAATACCAATATCAAGCGTAAGGACTTCAAGCTTTATGTTCGTGCCGCTGACCATTATGGTTATGAGGTTGTAGAGTATAAGGTTGGAGAGACTGACTTCGAAGGTAAGTTGGACATTCTCCAATGCTATTTGGACCGCAATACGCACAACGTACCTATGGAGGTTATTGAGCGCATGGGTCGTCAGTTTCAGGAGTAAATAATGACAATGAAAACACTAACTTTAACTATCTTTACAATTAATGCTGTATTTGGAGCATTGAATCTCTTACTTGCTATTGGAGGTGCGTTAACTGGTAAAGACTTCTGGCCTGCTAATCTAATTATTGGTACGCTAAACACCTGCTGTGCGGTAGATATGTGGTCAGATGTTCGTAGTTGACTATAAATGGGATGTTGCACATCCTCCGCAACTTAAGTGTTCTCACCCTATACCTGGTATGACCTTGTTTAGTCTTCAACAGAAGATTGAGCAAAAGGAAATTAGCCAGTATGTGTGGCTTGGTATATGTCCTACTTCTGGAATGGTAACGTTTAGGGCGTGGGATACATTTGAAGAGAAGTGGTATTCATCTCGCCCTGGTGCTTTTAACACAGAAGATGGTACTATATCAATTGTACGGTGCGACATTAGTTCTGCCATATATCACTGGACCTTGGCAAAGTTGCAAGAGGTTATCGAAGTTACCGGACAGGATATCAAATTCTTCAAGGTTGAATGGCGGGGAGAAATCTCTTATATCCCGTATGAAGTACACCACGAAAATGAGGTGCGCGCAAAGTTAGAAAGACTACATGGCTACACTATACTAGACGATAACGCCGTATAACTACCGATTTTTGGACGTGACAAACGGCCCATCGTACAGTATAGTAAAGAGACAGGCGGGCGAAGTGTCTTCCTGTTCTACACGTTGGAGAAACATATATGACAACCAAGGCAACAAAACTAAGCCTGATGGAAAGATTCCAGAAGGCCGAAGAAGCAGAAATGCGTTCGAAGCGTAATATTCTTAAGGACCAACTTAAGGATAACACACAGTTTGCAGCAGTTACAGACGTTCGCAATAAGCTGAACCGCAGCAAGCGCGAGTGTGAAAGTTATCTTTCTGATGAGGGTCAGGTAAAGCACCGTGCCCGTATTCAGGCAAAGATTGACCGCGCTACTGCTGAGTTAGAGACACTTAACGCCAAGGCACAGATTGCCCGCGATAGTCTCCCCGGTATTGCTGCACACATTGCAGCTATTGACGCCTCGTTGCAAAACGTTGGTGCCTTCCTTACCGAGAACCTAGATGCAACTGCCTTTGAGAGTAACGAGACTCTTAATCAGGTAGCGGCAAACGCAGTCGAGGCAGGTAACTTCGGTGACCTTACCGCTGTTGTTGACCCATTTGCAGAGTACCGCACAAAGCGTGCAGATACTGAGGAGACAGAAGAAACCTCTGACGAGGACTAAACGTCTCTCTGGAGATTAAGCGGTGGGTTGACTCCCTTCTAATTAAAGAACTACCGCACAATTAACTCGTTGTTGTTATAGGCATCGCCTAAATAACTGCGACCTCCGCCACGACACTCAGCCGATAGATAGAGAAGGACACTATGCAACAGGCCACACAAGCATTGGTTACCCTTGTAGAACGCACCTCAGTTCACCTTAGCTCCTTTATTTCCGTATTCGACGGTAAGCAGCTTATGGTAGATACAGGCTTTATTAGGCTTAGGAGTGGAGCATATCGTACTGCCTTTACACATAAGGATTATCCTGATGTAGTCTTCAAGTATGATAAACATCAGCAAGCAAACTTATCTGAGTCTGAAGTTTGGGACGCATCAACTCCTGAACAAAGGAAGTTCTTAGCTGAACTTGTTTATATATCAGAGAACGCCCACCTCCTAGTAATGGAGCGTATCCAGTATCTTGCAGACGATGAAGAATGTTCAGTTACCTGGGCGGTCAGGGACAGTATGGAGCGCAGGATTCTTAAGGCATGGAAAACTCCCGGCACCTATAACTTTGCACCGTTCGCAGGCGACCTACACGTATGGAACTGGGGCATCGGCTTTGACGGCCGCCCAAAGGTTATCGACTATCAAACAGCAGGGTAAACAATGAGAGCATATATACAGATTACTCAGACGGTTCTAACGTCTCTAACGTCTCCAGCTATGGAGCCTTGGTGGTTCCTGCTATCAGAACTTCTAACCACACCACTTATTTAGTAGGAGACTCTTCTATATGCCAATAGAGTGTTTTGACACTTGGAAGAAAAGTAAGTCAGGTATCCGCCCAGGCTTTGAACGAATGCACTATGCAAATATTGCACACGTTCGTTGGGTAGGGCTTAAAACTGTCATACGTATGTATGGTAAGAAGATTGGTGACCGCTGGATTGAATCAAGGCCAAGTAAAGTTCTGACAAAGATAGATAAGGAAGTCAAGATTCGCTCTGACTTGATTATTAATCCTCCAGAACACTTCCCTGACTTAAAGTACGCTGGATGTTCTCTACAGTATATTATAATGCTGAGTGAGTGCTTAGGCGGAGCTAACTGGTATAAACCATATATTCGCCGTCCTGATGAGTTTGTAAAGAAAACAGCAGTATCCAGAAACAAAATGGATGAAATGCTCAAGGAGTTTAGGAAACAATCATGAATCCCATCGACAAGCTAATCGAAGACGAAGGTCTTACTATGGCCAAGCTCTTTCACATGAAGAGTAAGGTACAGGGAGTTGTTCTTCGTACCAAGGCTGAACCTTTTCTAACGTCGGAACTTGAAGCTGGAAGTGAAAATCAGTTGGCTATTCAAAGTGCAATTGATTTCGTCTCCAAAGAAGAAAATAGTGCCGCAGGACTAGCAGCCCATCAGGTTGGTTTGTCTCAGGCATGGTTTGTGATGAAGATTGGGCGAGAGCAAGAAGTTATTGTGGTGGCTAATCCAGATATCCTGGGTCGTAGTGGCCGCAAGCAATATGTCGAAGGGTGCTTTTCAGAGACATATGATGCACAGGTAAAGCGTAGTTGTGATATTACGGTTAACTGTGAGTTGCTGACGTTTGATAGCGATGGCAATGTTTATGTTGAGCAAAAGAAGTTCTGGAAGCTAGATAAGCGTGATGCTCAAGTCTTCCAACATGAATACCATCACCTTCAGGGTAAGTTGATTTGTGATATTGGCAAGGTTATCTATGATAAGTAGATACTGAGTGCCTTTCATATATCTGGCTGCGTATCTCTTTTTAAAACCGTCCACCGACCAAAAGCTTTACCGCTTTTAATATCTGTTACTTTTCTAGGCATAGTATGTGTCTCCACACTATTATACGCCTAAATGGTACACAGAAGTTTGGAATAATAATGACTGACCTAATGGCAGAGCCCGTTTTTGTTTTGGAGGGCGTATTTGGTATTGCTCACCTATATAGGACAGAGGTTGGATTTCTTCTGTACTTCGAAGAAATCTTCGGCGACTTTAAACCTGAGAAGATTGGTGAGTACCTTCTAACTCAAGAGGGTGCAGTAGCTATCGCATTCCAAGATTCTAAAAGACACGTTGGCTTGGATGGCTGGAATAAGAACTGGTCTGATTTTTATGAGGAGAGTATCTCCGATGGAGAGTCACCCGAGTAATCTATATAGTAGAGACGAAAGACATTTGCGTTACGCAATGCTTACAGCACGTAACAGTACAGCGTCTAACTATAAGATGGGTGCCGTTATTGTAAAGGGAAATCAAGTCGTTGGATTTGGTTTTAATGACCCTAAGAAGACTCACCCGTCTTCAACTACATATGGACGAAAGATACACGCAGAGCTAGCCGCCATTATAAATTCGCGGTGTGATTTGCGTGGAGCTACCCTATATGTATATCGTTCGGGCAAGAATGAACGCCCGCTTATGAGCAAACCGTGTCAACATTGCCAAACCCTAATTAAAAGGGAAGGCATCAAAACAGTAGTATTCACAATTAACGATGGCGCTATGAAAATGAGCGCCGCAGAACTTGTAGGAGAGTAAAATGTCTGAGTCAGCAGTAGAAACACCCGTTGTACATAACAAGCCCCGTCGCAAGCAGCGTCAAACCTTCTCGATGGAATTCTGGGATGACGAGGCGCAAGCGCGTAAGTTTATTCCTGATAACCTCAAGATTATTCAGTCGAATGCGATTGATGAGGGAGAAAAGACCCGCTTCATTAAGCCAAAGGTTGACCTAGATACAGGTATCACTACAATTGGTGTAGAGTTTGGTACGCAGTCTGAGACAATTGGGCAGGATGGTCGCACACGCCGTAAGATTGTTTTTGATGGTACAAACTACATCAAGCTACATTACGTCCGCAACCGTAAGTTTCCGAAGCGTCGTCAGAAGCGTGACGCTAAGTAATGAAGGTCGTTCTCTTTTGTCTTCTTGTTATCTTTGGTCTGTTTGGTTCATTCTATATTGGATATAGCAATGGGTTAAAGAATGGAGACCAATCATTGCGGGAACGTAACCAATCACTCTTTGATAACTTAGTAAAGGCTCATAGCGAGGTTGATACTCAACGGATTACAATTAAGGCACAAGACATTGTACTCTTTCAAGCTGACAGAATGATTGAATATTTTTCACAGAAGCTAAAGAGACAAGGACTGGCAAAGTAGCTCTTGGGCTGAGTTAAAAAGCACCCTGGTGGAATTCCGTTTAATTAACGGCCCCCTCCTAGTTTTCGGCTTCCGTTTCTAGTTGTAATAAAAAACGGGCAGGGAATAGAGATATGAGATTTAACCCAGTACATAGAAAACAAGTAATTAAAACTTTTAGAGAAGGTTGTTATCGCGAGAGTGTTCACCTAGAAAGATTATAAAATGTCAGTGATTAACTGTAACTCCAGCGGCGAAGGCCTAGCTGGGTGTTTTGTATTAGTGCTAGTTATTGTGTTGGCACCATTCCTACTTATGTGGGTGTGGAGTTTATTCGCACCATCAATTTTTGGTCTCCCATATCTAACATGGGTTGAGGCCTGGGCGCTAGGAATGTTTGGATACCTTATGTTCCAGTCAAAGCCAGACGGTAACAGTAGTAAGTAATATTTGTCCCGAGATATGACGTAAAACTATCGCGCTGGTCGGGGATAAACTCTACTTGAGACACATCCCGGTAGTTTCTGGTCTACTCAAAACCAGCCACACCTACTTTAACATTGGAGAACTGCTAGTGTTTGTAACTAAGAAAGATACCGATTAATGTGGGTACTGGTATTTGTAATAATACTATTTCTCGCAATCGTATTTGAGAGCCAATGAGCAACATCAAAGTATTTATTCTCGAAGACTGCCCTAACAGGATGAAATGGTTTCGAGAGAAGTTTAATGAGGGCATCACCTTGTATACGGCAACCAGCGTAGAAGCTGGTAAGAAAGTATATGAAGAGAATGGCCCATTCCAATTATTGCTACTAGACCATGATTTGGCCGACGAGCATTACGAGGAACATAAGGGAGGCGAGGCCGTACTTAAAGGTAGTGGTACCGAGTTTGCCCGATGGCTAGTCAATGAGGAAACTCAATGGGCTAGACAACATTGCGAAGTTGTAATTCACTCACTCAATCCGCACGGTGCGGAAAGAATGAGAGGGATTCTAAGTAAGTCAGGATTTTGCGTTGTTCGTAAAGTCCCATACATTCAATTGAAAAGGAACATTCAATAATATGGGTACAGTAATTTGGTTTGGCGTTCTGCTTCTTCTATCGGTCGCAGCTTTTATTACCCGCACTAAGGTTAGTGCAACTAATTCTGCCGGTCGAGTAGATAATGACGGCGTAATTATTCGACGTATTGCCGCTGGCGTAAGCGTTGGTGCATTTCTTCTAGCCTTCGTGGTACTTGGTGCAGGCTCGTATGTTATCATTGAGCCGGGTTATCGTGGAGTACAGGTTACACTTGGCGACATGAATATGGAGCCTATCGGAGAAAGCTTCCGTTGGATTAATCCTATCTCAGACGTAGAGTCGTATTCTATTCAGATGAAGAAGACGAAGGTTCGTTATCTTGCAGTCTCCAAGGATACACAGGAAGTTGATATTGAGTTTGTCTTTAACTGGAAGCCTGACCCAACAAAGCTATGTACGCTAATTAAGGAGAACACGGCCGACTATAGCACTGTTCTTTTTGAGACAGCAGCCACTGAGGCTGTAAAGGCAGAGGTTGTTAAGTATCCTATCTCGCAAATTGCGGACAAGCGCCCTGTTATTAAGAGTGCAGTACAGGATGTACTAACTGCTTGGCTTGGTAAGTATGGTATTCTTATTCTAGAAGCGTCTATCTCAGACATTGACTTCTCAGATGAGTATAACATTGCCATTGAACAAAAACAGGTGAAGGAACAAAAGGCCCTTGAAGAAGCTAATATTAGCAAGATTAAGGAGCAGCTTGCACTTCAGATTGCTATTGAGGCCGAGGGTCATAAGAACGCTGCTGTTCTAAGGGCACAAGGTGAAGCACAGGCTCTAGTATTGTCCGCAACGGCAGATGCAACAGCTATTAAGTTGCGTGCAGATGCTCAGGCAGACGCTAACCTTAAGATTCGTGAGAGTCTTAACCCAGAGATTCTTCGCCAGATGTGGCTAGATAAGTGGAACGGTACTTTGCCTCACTTCCTAACAGCAGGCGGGGATGCGGACCTATCGCTAATCCTTCCGGGTTCAGCAATTAAGTAACTCACTAATATTCCGAGTCTCCGGTGGTCCTCAATAAAAAAGACTGCTACGATAAGGCTGTCGTTTATCATTTCTTGTCTCCTCAATAAGTCTCAAGTGGGTGAAGCCCACATTAATTTTCTCTAGACATTTTGTGCTGGCCGCATATGTTTAGATGCTGGAGTAACTGTGGAAGAATGTGATTTGTGTGATGCTCCAATGGAGCCAGATAAAATATATTCAATAGAGATAGAGGAACACGAAGAACCTCTAGTAGTATGTAAGGAATGTTATGACAAAATTGTCCAAAGAATTTAACATTTAAATTTACGCCGGTGTAGCTTAGTTGGTTAAAGCTGTGGATTTTTAATCCAAAGAGCGCAAGTTCGAGTCTTGCCACCGGCACCACTAAGAAAGAAAGATAGTAATGGTACTGCATAAACTAACGGATAATGAAGTTTCTTATGAGTCGGGAGTGTTCGAACTATATTATCGTTCACACTATCTAATTGGACTAGGACTAACGGAGACGCAGAAAGACCACTCTCTAATGAAGGCTGAAAATGCTTTACCTATCCCTGGTAGAATGTACTATCACAATGAAACAGAAAATGCGTTTCAGATATGGCTGTATCGTGCATATCTGGATAAACTAACAAAGAAAGAAGATTAAACGATGAAGACACATATTGCAACGTTAAAGATGATGTTAGCAGAAATGATGGCTGATGACCCACAAATGGTAGAAACAGAAGAGGCTGCCGATATTATCCTAGACGGTCACTTGGCCGAAGTAAATATGGATGAAGTAGGTGCTATCCCATTAGAGATGGTTGAAATGGTTGGATATAAAAACCATGATGATATGAAGGAACATCTACAAACTCGTATTGATGCAGTAGCATGGTTACGTAGTCAGTAATATATCGCTGGAACCAAGTACGTCGTCCCAATGCCCGCTGGTGGTACCTATGGGGCAAATATGATAAGGTAAAAGAATATGCACCGTAAACACGTTATTAACACACTAAAGAAGCATTTAAGCAAACACTTTCAGTTTGGCTATGAGGTTGGCAATACCTTCCGACTATACAGCACTCGTCCACGTAATGTTCTTGCCGAACAAAGCGTGTCCGGTGTCAAGGTAGGAGTTCTAATATTGAAGATTATCTTTGAGGATGGCAGTTCGTTTAAGACGTATGTCCAAAACCTGTCATCACTTACGTTTGGTCGAGGTGATAATATCATCATCATTAATAATAGCATTCGTATTCCATTGGAAGGTAAAGTATGTCCAGCTCAGATATGGCAGTATCGTGCATATCTGGATAAACTAACAAAGAAAGAAGATTAAACGATGAAGACACATATTCCATTGGAAGGTAAAGTATGTCCAGTGATTTAGAATTCGAACAACCTGATTGGCGTGGCGATGTTCACGACGAACCATTCAATTGGAACTTCGATAACGAGGTTAACATTGATAGGGACGAGTTAGTTGAAGAAGGCACTCTAGTTGACTGGGGCATGGTAATTGATGCTATCCATAAGATTAGAGACAGCGGACTTGAGCTGACTAAGAACAATGTAATGAATGAAGTTCAAGCCCAAGTCGATAAGATGGTAGAAGATACCTGTCGCAAGTGGGAAGAAGAAGGCCGTGGTTATAATGAGGATGGCAGGTTCATCCCAAATAACGAGGACTTCAGTAAGTAATTGCAACGCCGGGTAGCATAGTCGGCCTAATGCGCTGGTCTTATATACCAGATATCGCGGGTTCAAATCCCGCCCCGGCTACCAATATTATAGCATCAGTTAAATAACTGCGAC
>Ga0222634_1001057_pt1 | contig 10254 bp, 19 predicted proteins | sample AntAcemetageno50_FD_179807 | JGI IMG/M metagenome (GOLD analysis project Ga0222634, IMG submission 179807) | Saline water microbial communities from Ace Lake, Antarctica - #50 | ecosystem: Environmental > Aquatic > Non-marine Saline and Alkaline > Saline | place: Antarctica: Ace Lake | collected...
CTGGAGGAGCGATCAACCATCTGTCTTGTGTAGGGACAGAAGATTTACCATTCTTCTCAGCTAGATCCAGTTTGAGCTTCATCTGACCGATTTGAGCCAACACGTTTGAAGTGGTTAGAGCCAGAGTCGTAACTGCTTCGATTGTGTAAGTCGTACCGCCAGCGATAACTCCACCTGTGTAGGCTGAAGTCACATCGTCCAAGTCATCTTCAATAACGATTGAAGTTGCACTGGAGTAAGATTTCACTCTATACCATTTTGTGTGACCTGTAGCTTTGAAGCCACGACCCACCATAGCTGAAGTGAAGTTGCTGGAAGAACCAGTTACAACACCAGTGGTGACGTCTACAGTGACAGTTCCGTCAGTGTGGTCAGTTCCAACTCTGTTTCCAGAAGCAACATCTCCATATTGACCGAATACATATTCGTCCATGTTTTTGTTACGTTCATCAGATTTTTGCTGAACTACTGTAGCGTGAGGATTCTCGATGTAAGATAACCATCTATCAAGAGTTTTTTCCTTCCAGTAGAAAGATTTGTATTGATCGATTGTCAATACAGCGTTGTTCTCGAATAGGCTATCAGCGGTCAAGTCTGATCCGTCGTAGTCTTTTTCTGAAATACGAGCAAAGTTCAAAATGTTTAATTTAGAACCTACTTCGTTAATTTCACCTTCGTAATCTCTATTGACGACTGTGTCGGTGAGTGACTTGTCGTAAACCTCTTTCATCAGCCTATTGCTGAATCCTTCGGCGATTTTTGTTGCGTATGCACTTGCCATGATTGTTCCCTTTCATTGACGTAATTTGTAAAGTTCCGTCCTATGAGAAGGGTTTGGAAGTGCTTATCTAATATATTAGAGGTAGAAAACGATGAGTGTCAATAGGAATACTAAAAGTCAGACTCGATCTGTCCAGCATTCAATAGTCTCTTGTACTCGGAGTAATTGCTTGTTCTAAGCGCTCTACCTTGTTCAATCGTAATTTTATTTGACTTTGGTTTAGGTTGTTTATTGTGTCCACCAGTACCTTTTGGAAACATACTACTTTTCTTTTTAGGAGTCTTTGATGTGTCGATTTGGTATAAGAATGATGAAACTAGAATCTCAAAGTCTACACCTCTGCGAGTTGGCTTTGTAGCGAAGTCTTTGAAGTCTTCAATACGGCCTTCGAGAGCTGGGTTACTTATCAAAACCTCTGGATTATCAACATAAGTATCTATTTTAGTCTGCCATTCCTCAAGATCTTTGAAACCTTTTGAAACATCAGTAATAGCTTGCATTCTTTGCTTATTAGCTTCAGATTCACGAGCCATTTTCTTCTCGAAGTCGGACATTACATCCCAATCTTCATACTCTGACATCATCTGTTCATCGGTTGGAGCTGGAAGTTGAGAGGCTTTTTCTATCGCTTCCTGAACTTGTTTATTTCTGTGGTAGAGGATCTGAGCTTCACGGCTTGAGGCCTTGAGTTTCTTGTCTTTTTTATCTAGTTCATCCTTCAGGTCTTCATCAACGACTGGATCTGGCTCTTTGTATTTCTTTGGGGGAGTTTTATCCTCATCAACGTCATCATCGACTGGATCATCTGATGGATCTTCATCAATAATGTCTTGATCGTCTTCTGGAGGATCGACTGGATCTTCTGCTGGCTTTTCGCTGGCTTTTTTGAGAGCTTTTGCTTCCTCAATCGCCTTCATAGCGTTAGCTTCTAATTCTTCTGGTGTTGGTTTTGTGTGATTTGCCATACAACCGTTCCTTTCAAGGAGTTTGGTTTACAAACTTATTACTTTATTATTCAGTTTCAACTTCTTCGTCGGATTTTCCGTCGAATGCTAAGATTGCTACTTTGATTTCGTCTTTGTTTTGGTAGTCTGATGGATTAAGACCTAGATCATCAGCGATTTGGTCGAGTTGTGGTCGAGTCATATCCTTCAAACGATCGGCAGTAGTTACAACCTTTTCTTCTTTAGTAGGTAGAACACTAGCTAATCTTTCGAGGTTTTCTTCATCGATGTATGATTTTCTTGCTCTGAGGAACTCAATATCAGCTTCAGTAAGAGCTTGATTTTCTTTTGATAAGATCTTTTCTAGTTTTTCTGTGACCTTTTTGTCTAGTGACATGGTTATCTCCTTTTTGTATTACTTACTAATCCAGCTACGGCTTGATCCAGAGCTTGTCGTGTTTTTTCTGGAGTATCCAAGAATGCTTCTAATAGCATGTAGTTTTTTAGTCGTGCTTGCAAACTGTAGGTTCTTTTATCTTGATACCACTTCTTTATGAGACCATAGAGAGGAATTATAAGTGTGAGAATGTTCAGCCATGTAGCAGGATCGATATTTTCTTCAGTTAGTTCTCTTTCGACTGCACCACGCATTGATCTGATGTGATCTTTAACTTGTGAGACAGTGAGTTGCTTCTCTTGAACAGCGTTTGACCACTGAGAGAGCGTATCTCGCTCTGCTGATGTAAGATCTTCGTATTTTAGTCCTACTCTTTGTAGAACTTCATTCATCATAGACATAAGTTTTATACAGGGTTAGGGGGTTGTAACTGCGGTTGACCGAGTCCTGGTTGCGCTTGTTGCGGTTGACCTGGGTTTGGTTGGCCGAGTAGACCTCCGTCCTGTCCTTGTTGTTGTTGTTGAGTTAACATAGCTTCTCGTTTTGCTCGTTCCTGTTCCATGACTTCGTTTATTTCGTCAGGTGATAGGCCTGAGAACTCCAAGAGCTTTCGTTGATATATCTCTAATAGCTTCGCATTTCCTGGGATCAAAGTCAATGTGGCATTAAGTTTTTGAATTATATTGGCGTCGTTAGCGTCTTTTTCCTCTTGAGACCATACTTTTGTCTTGTATCCAGATTTAGTCATCCAGTCTTTAGCTTGGATTGTTCTTTCGAATACTTGATCGGTATTTCTACCTTTTTTGTAGATCTTTACTGCATCAAGTTGGTCAGCACCAGCTTCGATGAGCTTTAAGAACATACGACCGCGTCTGTGCCATGCTGGAGTGTAGAACTTCGACATTCCTTTGACACGTTCTTTTGCTTCACCTAGAGCGAGTTGAACTTCACCGAGGGTGACATTTCTCTCTTGAACATTACCTTGCTGAGTTGCAGTTGCGCCAGTAGCCTTCTCAGTCATACCAATAACGAATTGCATTTCATCAAGTGACTCTGACAGCTCTGGAATATCAACCTTTTTGACGATCTTGTTTGGATCACCTGGCATTCCATACCATCCCCACGGTACAGGGTTGAATGAACTTGGAGCGAAACCTTCGATTGTAGAGTCGTAGTAGTGCATACCGAAGTTACGGAGTGTTCTATTTTCGACTAATTGAGAGAACCAGGAGTCTAGTACTTGATTTGGAGTTCTAACGATATCAGCGACACCATCAGACCAGAAGTCTTGACGTTCAATATCATCAGCCCATGATTCGTATGGGAAGTGGTAGCGCCAGAAGTTGTCTGAAGTAGTACCGATATATTCTTCGAGTGGTGTTTTGAGTAGGATTTCTCGGTCGTCAGCTTCCATGTAGAGGAACAACTGTTCATCGAGTTCTTTACCGTCTTTTCCTTTTTCATTCTCTCTGTAGACAAAATGTAGTGAGACTTCGACGTATGTTTCACCCAGGACTGGCGTATTGATGTCATCGACACCCATGTCGGCCATCTTTTGATTTCTTTCAGTGAGGTTCTTTTGATTTGAAGCGACCTTGATGAGACCTTGCTCGGTTGCATACCATGTCTTGAGTCTTTTGATTGCGCTAGCGTCTAATCTATCATCTGCCTCGAGTGTTGCTAGTGGAATGAAGATGTGATCGTGAATTAAGAACCTTGAGGAATGCAGGTCTGTAGGGTCAGTGTAGCGTGATACCCGAATATCCATAGGGTCTTGGATGGTCATTTTGACCATACCATCGGCAATCTGCCACTGGTCGAATGAACGACCGAACAGGAAGACTTGCTTTTTGTCCACGATATCTTGAAGATCCATATTATTAGCTTCGACCGTCCACTTCCAGTATTCATTTTGGAATACCTCAGCTTGCTTGTCGTTGTCTAGGTTTTCGAAGTAAAGAACAGGCATATCGTCCACATCTTTGAGAAGGGTACGAACTGTTTGTTTCATTAGGGGGACGTGAACTGATTGTCTTTGAACTAATCTATTGACTTGAACTTTATCCCTATATAGGGCGTAATTATCATTCCACTCTGCGTGTCTACGTTGACGGTAGTTATAACCATCTTCCTTGTTGTTGAGAAGCATATCCATTTCTGGACTGACTTGATATTTTGATGACTCGTTCATAGTCTCCATTCTTACAGATAAAAGCACGTAATTGCAAGGTCAAGCTAGCGTACCAGAAATATGAGGTTTGACGCCACCTGGATCGTTTGGTTTCCAGGTTACTTTCTTTTCATTACTAGCTATAGCATACCTTATATCGTCCATGTGGTGATTCCACAAGTCCACTGGCACATTGAGGACGTTTCCGTCTTTATCAACTAACCAAACATAGTTTTGATACTCCTTGTATGTATTCACGCTTCTTCGAGTAATGAATATCTGCTGATCCTGAACGAACTGAATCCCTTGATTGACTGATCCCTGACCTTTGACACTACCAACTATCTTGACTCCATAACTAGCAATCTCGTCGATACTCTTTGGTTCTGAGGAGTCGGCTATGACTAGGGCGTCTTCTAAACTCAATAGAACATCGGCGATCTGCTTATTGCTCATGTTTTTTTGATGCCACACCTCATCGATGACGTATGAATTATTCCATTTATAGATTGCGTCGATTGCAGTAGGATCGTTTGTGTATCCGAAGTCTAATCCATATTTTTCGAGTCGTGCTTCTTGAGGTACTGAGTCAATCAGCTTCCATCCAGAGTATATCTTGCCTGTGGCCGTCTCTGGAACTAAACCAACAACCATATTGTAATAATGCTTTGGTTTAGAGTATTTGTAGTTCTCGTAGTTGATGATACTTTGTCGTGCTAGGTTCTTTTCATTGTCTTTATAGTTAGCGTAGATGAATGTCGTGTCTTTTTCGTATTGAGGTTTTAGTTTTGGAATGTGAAAGTCTTGTATTTTGCTACCATGCTGATCTTTTGCTTCCTCTAGGTCAAACCATTTCTCTATGATCCAGTGAGTCTTTGGAGGAGGGTTCAGTAATAGAATGATCTTGATGTCACCCTTGAGGGTACGAAGTGAGTCGTCCAACTGGATGAAGTCTTCTTCAGGGATTTCGTCGGCTTCTTCAATGATGACGTAGTTATAGTTTGCGAGGGACTTGAGTTTTGATTTCTGATCGCTAGAAGATTTCTTGAAACCTACAGCGTTGATAGAGTTGTCACCATATTTGATACTCATTAGTGACTCATTGATTGAAAGAGAGTTTATGACGCCGTTTTCTTCGGCTCTGTCTTTTATTTCTCTGAAGATAGAGTTTCGAATATCACCAAGAACATAACGCATGATTGCACATCTGAAGTATTGGTCTGAAACGAGTAGTGTGTTGGCCAACTGAGAAGCAACGGTTGAACGGCCAGCTCCACGTCCTCCCATAAGAACGAAGTATCTTGTGTTTTCTTGAAAGAGTGGTTTATATACCTTACTTACGCTTTGCTTCATCTCTGAAATCCTCAAAGACGATAGTGTTACCTTTGATCGCTTTTCCATCAGAGGTTATGTCAACTTTGTCGCCGTATTTCTTTGGCTTGAGCTTACTAGAAACCCACTTACGAGTATCTATTCTGAGTCTTGATCGATTTGTAACCTCACGATCCTCAACATTGTAGGTTCTATCACCCTTAGTAATTGTCATGTAATCATTAGTACCATCGTCGGCTATATCAACCATTTCTTCGATGAGTGCATCTGCTGATTCTTCCTTAGCACGCGTGTATTGCTTAAGAAACTCATCGTGTTTCCTTAACCATGCAAACATTGTGACCCCCGACGGAGACCATTCTTCTTTTTCAACCGTACGCATAGACTTGCCAGTAGATAGCATCGCACATATTCTATCTCCTAGCTTCTTAGTGTACTTAGTTGGTCTGCCTATTTTCTTTGCCATTATTTTACTTTCTGATCTTGAACTGTATATTTATCCACCCATTCTTCACCCATTTTATCTACTAATAAAGTTCTAATGCGTTGATTTACTACAAACGGAATCTTATACACATTGAACATCGATTCTAAGTCATTTACTGCCAGCTTCTCTAGAATGTTTAACTCGGGATTAGTTTTTGCCATATTCTCCTATCTCTGGAACTCTCCAATACTCTGCTGGATCTATAAATACTAGAAATATCTCTCGTAGTAATTTAATCGCTTTAGCCATAACTTCTATCCTTTATTTCATCTGAGAGCATTTTGATCGCTTCCTTTAACTATAGCTATTTTGTACGTCCACACTGATTTAGTGAACTGCTTGCTGACAATTAGTCTCATAATCCCATCCTTTGATCGTGTACTGATACTATGAGGTGGATATCGTCTTGAGTGTATTTTTCTACTGTGGGTATGAGCGTGAAGATATACGTTCCATTTCTGACATATATAGCTCGATCGTTGTACTTTTCTTTTGAAGGTCTGAGGTCTTTGGGTATTTTTTCTTCTTCTCCTGAGTACATCAACCAATTAGCTTTCGCCATTGATAACTGACATTCTTTGAGACGCTCTTTTGCGTGATTTGAAAATACTGCGTAAGTGTTTAACATAATTCTCCCACCGTTCTTTATAGAGTTTGGTGTACTCTCAGTATATCGGGTATAAGCACTGATTGTCTAGTCGAGTTTAGAAGTCGCCGTAATTTACTTGGAGACAGGTTAGACCCATTGATCGCCACATCTCTACGACTTGATCTCTATCATCAACAACAAACAAAACGTTGTATTTATCTTTGATAAACTCGTCGAACATTTCTCTTTTTACCACTGAGTCTTTTCGCTGATCTCCAGGATTTCTCATGTGTAGTTCATCGAAGTCTACTTCATTCTCTATCAACCAATCCATTGTCTGACTAATAGCTTCACTGTTTCTTCCAGAAAATATGATTGTTTGTATATTTGGATTACTGTCGTAATATTGAGTCATTTTCAATAGTTCAATAATTGACTCGTTTGGAGTATCAACTTCGCATTGTTCGCCATTGTAGGGAGATCGGTCACCCATACATGATAAAGTTCCATCAAGGTCGAATATCACACAAGTTGGAAGGCTCTCGTCGAATATAAATGGATTGAGTTCTTTACTCTCACGCTTTGGAGCGAGGAACTGTTTGTACATATCCATAATGACTTTTTGTCCGACGCTATTGGCACGCTTGAGATCTCTCTTGATACATTCTTCAACTGAAACTTCCAGGAATACGTCATAAACATCAAGATTCACCTCGTGCTTCTTTGCGAGTTGCTCCATTCTGGCCTGATGTTTTGGAGCTAAGTTTGTATCGTCTACAATTACGCTTTTACCATCCTGAAGGGCAGTCTCTATGATTTGATCTCTGATTCTGAGTATTTGTTTCTCGTTGAACTTCGTCCACTTGCCATTGTGTAGGGTAGATCTGAGTTCATCTTTATTGACACGGACATATTCACCAGGTCTGCTGTCTAACAATTCACGAGCGAAGGTACTTTTTCCGCTAGCTGGTAAGCCTTTGAGTAAAATTATTGTTTTCATTCTGATTCCTCCTGGTCTGCAACACTGATATTATTATCGAGAATATCGTGAAAGATTTGAATAAACTTTTTAGTAGCTAATCGTTTCAACTGCTTAAAATCAACATTATTGACTTTGTTGGCGATTTCCCATGCTTCTTCAGTAATCATATCGTGATAGCAAGTATGGGCGATTCGTGGAGTGTGCTTTTTATCTAATCTCTCATCAATAGCTGGTTGAACCTTGTTCATAATTTTTTGAACCCTAGCTAGAGAGCAGTACTTATTTACTATGTACATTTCCCAGTAAGTTTCTGAGTATTTATTGTTACCACCGAATACTAGAGCATTATTTTCTTTGAACTTTTGAGTCACTATTTTTGCGTATGAATGATTGCCGAACTTATTTACGAAGGTATCTGATTTTATAACTACGCCCTCACCAAGTTCTCCGAACTCAGTTTTTCCAACAAACTCTTTGACATCTTCTTCTTTAACAATTCCTTGAGTAAATATCTGTGGAAATGGAACATCATACTTTTTTGCTATCTGTTCAACTTCTTCAAGTGCGAGGAAACAACCACTGAGATCACCATCTTCTTTTCCTTTGGCCTTTTCTATATCAAGAATGTCGAATAAGTAGAACTTTTTATATGCAGTCTCTTTGTATGAAATTGTGTGTCTGACTAACCATTCTCCGTACAGGTGATAGTTTGGATGATCTGAAAGTAGCTTTTGAATACCCTTGTTCTCTTTTACATAGTCAACAAAACCATTAAATCCTGAAGTTATTTCTTGATTTCTACTGGCTATGTGTAATCCAGCTTCATCAATCCAGATTGATGTGTTTGCGCCATCTAACTTCTCTTGAATGACAACCTCTTGTTTTAGTATGTCGTCATTTTCTTCTTTTCCTAGTCTATATATTTTTGGGTATTTTATAAACATTTATTTATCCTTTTTCATTTTATCTTCTAACTTTTGAGCGTGTTCATTAGCTTCTTTTTTCTTTTGTGCTTCGAGTTGTTTCATCTCAAGCTCACCTTTGCGGAGTATTTCTTCAAAGTCTCTGCGAGTAATTTCTTTTTGTTTTGGATCAAGGGTATTCCATAACTTTCGAAGGCTCTTTGGTTTTTTATTGAAAACAACCGCGATGTTATTTAGTAGTTTTGCTGTTTTTTGATTCATACACTCCTGAGTCTTACATAAGAAGATCGGCTGGAACGGTCATGTGATTTTCTTAAATATCTTTTTTTTACTAGGCCTCTAAATGCTCGAACCGTTCTCGACTCATTGTGTCCTTGTGATCCCATTGTATCTATTACGATACGGATTGGAATCGGTTTTTTGTGAATATCACCCCACTCTATTACGAAACTCATTATCTGGACTTGTAGGTCACTTAGTTTCCTTGTGGAGTACATTTTTTATTTGTCCTTTTTAACATCTCCTTTCAGTTTATCAGATTTTCGTACTGCTTTGATAGGTATGTCAAACTTTTCTCCACACCACGGACAGGTTTTGCTACCGTGTTTGAAAAAGTGGTGTTCATGTTCTTTCATTTCTCACCTCTCTTTGCTAACCAGATGGCCATTTTAACCACTCCGATTAGTATTGTTATTATGACTGCATAGATTATTACTACACTGATAATATTTAGTGTGAGTTCATTCATTTTTTACTTTCCCAAGCGTTGCTATAAAGTTCAACTACTTGCATACAAGATGAATACTTTTCTGCTAGGGCGTTGTGTCTAGCCAATAAGTGAAAAACAAAACCAGCTAACAGTGAGACGATGATGATGAGAGTCATTAAATAAACCACTATTCCGTCTCTTGGTTCTCTATTTTGATTATCAATTTCTTCGTAACTTTTCATAATTTCCTTTCGTAGTGTTGTTATTAGTTTGTTTCAAAATATCTCTAATTCCAACTAACCACTCTTCTAATATTTCATTTTGAATATCTCTATCAATATCCATCCAAGCATTATCTAAACCACCCCTGTCTTTAATTTCTCCAATAATAAATCTTAATATTTCTCTGGGTTTATCTTCTTTCATATTTCCTGAATCTTTCATAGTTTACCTTTCGTAGTATTGTTAATTGGTTAAATCATCTGGCATTTCACACTTATGTTTTCCCTCTATTTGTCTGGGTGTTTGAACACCTCCAATAGCGTGATTAAGTGCTTGCATATTTCTAGTATGCTGTTCACAACATTTTATAATTTTACCTGCCCACGGAAAGTCTGACACCGCTGGTTCTTTACATTTGTTCATAATTTCTTTCATAATTGTTTAGTAACATCCTTAATTAATCTCCGTAACAACTAGCTGTTGCCCAATAAAGGTCTCTTAATATTTTAATTGCTTGTTCTGGTGAAAATCCATGAGAAACTAAATCTTGAGCAACTTTGTTAAAAGTATCTTCTGATGATTCTTTCCACCAACCATCTCCACCTGGTATTTGTTTTATTTGTTGTTTCATAATTCTCCTGTAACATCCTTACTACTTTCTAGTCCTTGAGAGGGGGCATAGGGTTGGTAGGTTCTAGTCTTTCTAGTTCCTTACTAG
>Ga0222634_1001061_pt1 | contig 10219 bp, 8 predicted proteins | sample AntAcemetageno50_FD_179807 | JGI IMG/M metagenome (GOLD analysis project Ga0222634, IMG submission 179807) | Saline water microbial communities from Ace Lake, Antarctica - #50 | ecosystem: Environmental > Aquatic > Non-marine Saline and Alkaline > Saline | place: Antarctica: Ace Lake | collected...
GCTCTTCTTTTTGCGTGACCAGTCAATAATAGCGTTACGTGCTACCTGATAGAGGAAGGCTCGCATGTTGTCAATTTCTTTACCAGCAGAAAGGTATTCCCACGTTTTAGTAAACGTATCTTGAGTTATGTCAAGAGCAATGTCGCGATTGCGTACCTTTACAATACAGAAACGAAATATATCGTCATTATAAGTATCGTAAGCTTCTAAGAATTTTTGCTGTAAAATATCCTCCATAAGTGATGACGTTTAATACGTATATATATTACAGTATATCGTAAGCCTCTTTATATGCATAGTTTAAAGGAGGGCTAGTTGTGTATTGTGGTACAATATGCGCATTATGGTTGAAAAAAAGACTTCACATACGGTTATTATTGGCGCTGGATTTACAGGTATTTCATGTGCTATTCGTCTTGCAAAATTACTACCTGATATGCGCATAACACTTGTCAGTAATAAGGATTATTTTGAATATTATCCAGCCTTATATCGCGTAGTAACAGGGTCATCACCACTGCAAGCCTGTATCATGTTGTCTGATATTTTCGAACAGTTTTCGAATGTCTCGTGTGTGCAAGATACTATCGTTAATGTCGATGTTCAAAATAAAAAAGTTATTGGGGAGCAAGGAGCGTACACAGGTGATTATATTGTATTAGGTGTTGGAAGTGAAAACACTTATTTCAATATTGAAGGTGTTGCCGAACTCTCGTTTAATTTTAAATCTATTCATCCAGCACTTCGCCTCAAAAAGCGTGTACAAGAATTATTTGAAAGTAGTCAAAATGTTTCACCTGAAGAAAAGCTACTTAACTTACGTTTTGTGATTGTTGGAGGAGGTCCGTCAGGTGTTGAGCTTGCAGGAGAGCTAGCTTGGTACACAAAAAAACTTGCGCACGAAAATAATATTGATCAATCTTTTGTTACGATCGATCTTATTGAGGCTGGACCTCGAATATTGGGGCGTATGTCAGAAAAAATTTCTCAACGTGCAACCAAGCGATTACGCACAATCGGGGTGAATGTATATGCAAATCGGATGCTTATTAAAGATGAGTCATGGACGGTGTTTTTGAAAGACATGAAGATTGGTTCGAAGACAGTTATTTGGGCGGCTGGTGTACGTAATAATATATTGTTTGAATCTCTTGATGAGTTTGAATATGACGGTAGGGCTCGCGTAGTTGTAGATGATTACTTGGAAGCAAAAGGTTTCAAAAATATTTTTGTCGGAGGAGATAATGCTCGCACTGAATATTCAGGAATGGCTCAAACTGCATTGTATGATGGTAAATATATCGCAAAGAGTATCGCAGCGAAAGAAAATGATGATGACGTGAAAAAATACACACCTCATGCGGTGTCGTACGATATTCCTATTGGTCCTGGTTGGGCGGTCCTGGTGCATATGGGTGTAACATTGTATGGGCGATTGGCATGGTGGATGAGACATATTATTGATTTACGTTTCTATCTATCGGTTTTGCCAATACGTAAAGCATTGCGAATATTTTTCAGTGGAAGAAGTTATGATTATAAAAAACACACATCTTAATATGCAGGACATACAAACACAATGGTGGCGTCTTTCTCCACAACAAGTACTTGAGAAGCTCGAAACAGAGTCTACAGGACTTTCAAGTGATGAAGTAAAAGCTCGTCTTGAAATATACGGCTCAAATGAATTACCTGAAGAACCACAAGAAACATGGTTATTATTATTCCTTCGTCAATTTAACAGTCCGCTTCTTTTTATACTTATGATTGCGGCGTTACTCGCATTTCTTTTAGGTGAATATATTGATGGGTCGGTTATTGTAGGTGTACTATTATTAAATGGTGTTGTGGGAGCATTTCAAGAAGGAAAGGCAAAACAATCGCTTCGTGCATTAAAAAAATATACACAGACACAGACAGTAGTATTGCGTGATGGTGTGCCTACAGAAGTTTCAAGTAGTGGATTGGTTCCGGGTGATATTATTGAATTATATCCTGGTGACCGTATTCCTGCAGATGCGCGACTTATAGAATCAGAGTCTCTGCGTGTGAATGAGGCAGCTCTTACAGGCGAATCATTACCAGTTGAAAAATCATTAGATGTTATTGATATTAAAAATGTAGTGACATCAGATCAGCATAACCGTGTATTTAATGGAACATTTCTTGTTGATGGAATTGCAAAAGCAGTGGTAACAACGACTGGTATTCATACGGTGATGGGACAGATTTCTCAAAAAATTGCTGACATTGAAACCGAAATTCCTTTGCAAAAGAATATTGCATCACTTTCAAAAATTGTAATGATCTCTACGATTGTAGTTATTATTGCAACAGCAATTCTGGGGCTTGTTATTGGTCACGAATGGAAGGACATGTTGCTGATGACAAGTTCACTTCTTGTATCAGTTATTCCAGAGGGCTTACCAATTGTTATGACACTTGTCTTGGCGCTTGGTGTAAATCGTATGGCGAAAAGAAATGCATTGGTTAAAAAACTTCAAGCTGTTGAAGGTTTGGCTCATACGACGGTAATTGGCGTTGATAAGACGGGAACAATCACGCGTAATGAATTAATGGTAGAGCAAGTATTTGTTGATGGTAATATATATACAGTAAGCGGTGAGGGTTATATTCCAAAAGGAGAAATTCTATACGAAGGGAAACCTGCGGTAGCATCTCACGAGCTTGGTTTTGATTACGCAACATATTTAGCAACACTTTCAGCTAACGCTGATCTTGTCGAAAAAGAAGGCGTGTACACAGTAACAGGTGATCCTACTGAAGGTGCATTATTAGTGCTGGGAGAAAAGTCTGGATATAAAAAATTAGACGTATTACATGAGTCGCCTGTACTATATCAAACACCGTTTAATACGACTGATAAGTATTATATAAGCGCACATACTATTAAAGATAAGTCAGTAATGGTGATTGCAGGTGCACCAGAGGTGGTTATAGAGCATTGTTCTCATATGTGGCGCGCAGAAGGAGCCACACCTCTGTCTACTGAGAATAAAAAAACTATTCTACTAGAGATGGAGCGTATGGCAAAGAAAAGTTTGCGCGTTGTTATGCTTGCAGTACAGACTGAAGGTGTTTCCGTTTCAAAAGACAATGTTGAGCTAAAAAACCTTTCTTTTGTTTCACTGTTTGGTATGCGTGATAGTATGCGTGCCGAAGTTCCAGATGCGGTTGCAAAAACAAAACAAGCCGGTATGCACGTTGTCATGATTACAGGAGATCATAAAATTACTGCGCAAGCCATTGCTGCTAAGGCTGGCATCTATAATGCCGGGGACCGTGTTTTAACAGGAAGTGAGATTGACACTATGAATGACCAGCAGTTAATAGACGCGCTTGATGATGTTTCAGTCTTTGCGCGCGTAACACCAGAGCATAAATCACATATTGTAGAAGCATATAAAAAACGAGGCGATATTATTGCAATGACAGGTGACGGTGTAAACGATGTGCCACCACTTGTTGCAGCACACTTGGGTCTTGCTATGGGTGGTATCGGAACCGAGGTTACAAAAGAGTCAGCAGACATAGTGTTGCTTGATGATAATTTTGCAACGATTACAGCGGCAATAGAGGAAGGACGACATATTTTTAATACGTTAAAAAAAGTTCTTGTATATTTATTTTCAACTAATCTTGGAGAGCTGTTACTTATAGTTCTTGCGATGTCATTATTGTTACCGGTTCCGTTATCACCGGCGCAACTTATTTGGATTAATTTAGTTACTGATACATTCCTTGTACTTGCGCTTGCCTTTGAACCAATGGAGAAAAATATTCTTTCAAGTCCGTTTAAAAAACCAACTAAATATATTATTGATAAATCTGGTTTTGTACGACTCGTGATGTTTGGTGTATTTATTGCGCTTGGTACACTCGGTGTTTTTTATGTGTATCAAGCCAATCTCGATTTAGCGCGCACTATGACATTGGTGACACTTGGGTTTTTTGAACTGTTTCGTCTATGGAGCATTCGAACTGATAGAGAATCGTGCTTCTCTGAAAACCCTTTACGATCACCATGGTTACTTGCTGGTTCAGTCTTCGTTTTATTATTACAAATTTCTGTAGTGCATGTATCATTTATGCAAGCAACATTTGCAACAGTACCATTATCGCTTCGTCAGTGGGGAATTGCAGCAGTTTTCGGTGTAAGTGTTTTGGTTGTGGATGAAATTTATAAGCTTGTGATAAGAATGTTGCATAGAAGACAGCATCTTTCGTAACTATTGACACAATCTCTGTAATGTACTATTGTTTCAACTGAACCACTCAGACATCTGTCTGACCTTAAAACTCATACCATGAAAAAGTTAATAGTAGTATTATTGGCTGCTGGTCTAGTAATCAGTAGTACAAACGTAGTAAATGCGCAAAAGAAAGGTGAACTTAAAGATCCAGACTCTTTCATCTCTACTCTTATGACAAGACCGCTTGAACGAAAGATAAAGGTTAAGATTAAGGGTGTTGAGAAAGAGTACAACGTGTATCTGGTACATCTGGTAAATGATCCCGAGACAACAATTTTTGTTCTTGATGATGGTAAATTAGATACATCTGAGGTTAATAGTGCTTGCGAAGATCCTACAGAAGTTCTGGTGATTGAATCAGTAAAGGTTTCTGCAGCTATGCATAAGATTTACGTTAAAGAGTTAGTAAAGGATGGTACGTTGCCTCCGGAGTTTATCGCTACTCATAACATTAGCTTGTCATTCGGATCTCTCTCCGTTGTTTCAAATGGAGAGACAGGTTTAGTAACCGAAGCAGAAGTTAAAAGTCTGAATGATGTTCTTCCTGGAAAACCTGACAAAAGTGTCGGGAGTGTTGGGCCAAGAAAAAAGTAACATAAACTGCAAAGTTAGTTTATATAAAGGGAATTTCTATCTAGAGATTCCTTTTTTATTTTGTCTAAACCCCTGTATTTTTACGTAATTAAATTATGTAAAAGAAAAGACTACCTTGTGGTGTCTTTTTCTTTAATAATTATTTACAGTCTTTATACAAGTGTCTTGCGGTCTTGGAATTTTGCGAAGGCAAGTATTCCTAAAACAACCATAGGTGTTGCAATTGCTGAAATAATTTCTGGGTTTGTAGTAATGAAGCTTATCATAACGTTTGTTTTAAAGATTAATGTTCGTTCTCGTTATATATGACTGGTGAAAAGACCATATATTACAAACGTGTCAAACATAGGTAAAAGTAATGATGACGGGTGAGGCAGGGTAATATTACACGAATATCTTGTTATTTTTAGCCAAAATTGTTACTATTTGCCCATATGTTTAAGAATATAAAAGATAAAGCAATGAGCGCACTTGTGCGTCGACAACTCAAAAAAGCAGGTTTACCAGATGAGCAGGTTGAGATATTTGTACAACTTGTTGTAAGTAATCCAGAATTTTTCCAAAAGATTGAGAAAGAGGCTAAAGCTAAACAAAAGCAAGGTATGAACGAGCAAGCTGCCATGATGCAGGTTATGCGTGAACATCAGGCTGAGCTACAGCAAATGATGGGAGGAATGCAAAAAGGTAAATAATCTATTACTATGAAACTATCAATCGGAATTGTTGGACTACCAAATGTTGGTAAGTCAACACTCTTTAATGCACTTACAAAAAAATCAGTTCCAGCGGAGAACTATCCATTCTGTACTATCGACCCAGCAGTCGGTGTTGTTGGTGTACCTGATGATCGTCTGCAAAAATTATCCGACCTATCAGGCTCTCAAAAAATTATTCCAGCCGCTGTTGAATTCGTAGATATTGCAGGGCTTGTTGAAGGTGCTTCAACGGGAGAAGGTTTAGGAAATAAATTCCTCTCACATATTCGTGAGGTCGATGCGATCTTGCACATGGTTCGTATTTTTGCTGTAGAAGACGAGACAGGAACAAAACAACATCATGTATATGGTGATATTGATCCATTACGCGACATCGAAGTTATTACTATGGAATTAGTATTAGCTGATCTAGAGACGGTGAAAAATCGTATGGATAAAAATAAGAGTAAGCTTCGGACAAATGATAAGGTTATTGTTGCAGAGCAGGAGTTACTTGGTAAATTATTGACACATCTTGAAGCTGAGAAGCCAGTATATCTTTTTGAATTGAATGAAACAGAGGTTGAAATAATGAAAGGTCTGCATTTAATTACCATGAAGCCTACGCTCTATAGTTTTAATAAAAAATCAGGTGGGAAAAATTTAGATGAAACTGATCCTGAAGTGTTTAAGAAAGTTACTGATTATGTAACGGTGCAGGGTAACCGATTTGTAAAAGTTGATGCTGCAACAGAACATGATTTAAAAGATTTCGATTCAGAAGAAAAACAAGCTTTTAAAGAGGAGCTTGGTGAGAATGCCGATGATGTAGATGCATTAATTCGTGAAGCGTATAACTTGCTTGGCCTTATATCATATTTTACTACAGGTGAAGTTGAAACACGTGCGTGGCAAATTCTAAAAAATTCGACTGCGCCGCAAGCTGGTGCAGCAATTCATACAGATTTTGAGGATAAGTTTATTCGAGCAGAGGTGGTGCACTACGACGATTTGCTTACTGCCGGATCAAAAACAAAAGCTAAAGAAATGGGAAAATTACGCCTTGAAGGAAAAGAATATATAGTCAAAGACGGTGACGTTATAGAATTTAAAGTTTAAAATAGGTTGATATATTTTTAAGATTCTTGATAATGTACCCATAAGGATTACATATGTGTAATGCAATATATTGTGTATGAAAAAACCAATAGAAAAAATTATAGAACGATTGCAAAGTGGAAATATCGGTGTTATTGCGTCTGATACACTTTTTGGTCTTGTGGGAATAGCCTCAGAACCTGCGGTAGTCGAGAAAATTTACACTGTTAAAAAACGTGATGCTAAAAAGCCCTGCATTATTTTAATTAATAACATCAAGCAACTTGATGATTTTCATATTATTTTAAATGAACGTTTTAGGAATTTTTTAAGTAAAATTTGGCCTAATCCTATTACTGTTATATTTCGTATTGAAGAGGAGTATAGAGATACTTATAAATACCTTCATCGAGGAACAGGAGAGTTAATATTTCGTTTACCAAATAATGAAAGACTCCATCAAGTCATTGATGGGGTTGGTCCTATTGTCGCACCGAGCGCAAACCCAGAAGGTAAAGCTCCTGCAGAGTCAGTAGAAGACATAAAAAGATATTTTGGCGATAGTGTAGATATTTATGTTGATTCGAAAGATGTGCCCTATACAGGTGCACCGTCAACAATTATTAAAGTTAAAGATCATACAATTAACCTTATTCGTGAAGGAATTATTCCATTTGAAGATATTACTTCTGATTGGAACTCTTTGCTCTAGCTTTAGTGTTTCGCTTGACCAGTTTCTTCACCGGTGTATCTATAGCTAGGAATTTATTAAGACGTTTAAATACTTTATATACAAGACGTGAAGAGTCAGAAAGGTTAAAGAATATTGCAATCAAGAAAAGAAGAAGTGACCAGTTAGTATTTATAAATGATAATCCAATTGCAGCAGTTGCCATGACTGCTGGCATAATAATACGCATCATTCCGCGTACTTCGCTAGCATGATCTACTTCAATGTTATCTATAGTGCGAGAGTCTCGAATATAAAGGCGCATCCACAGAAGGGTTATTGAGATTAGTATCATATTTCCCCCGTAAAATATAATAGCAATTTGAGAGTAACTGAATGCACCTATAAGATGTGTAGAAAAAGGAACAAGTGCAATAAGCATTAAAAAGAATGCATTAATTGCAGCAAGTCTTTGATCGATATTTCGTGCTAATACTGACGCAATATAATGATGAGCTCGCCAGTATACAAACAAAAGTGTAAATGAAAGCATGTAGCTGATAAACAGCGGCAGCTTTTCAATTAAAAAACCAATAAGCTCAGTTTCAGTTGCATACTGATAAATTTCAGGAATACGAAGCTCAATAACCAGCAAGGTCATAACAATAGCAAATATTCCATCAGCAAGTGCATCAAGTCGTGATTGTTTTAACATGTCATTATTTTATCACACTATTTAATTAAAGCTTAAGGATGTTCGTGTCCAGCTTCAAGATGTAGTTTGAGATTATCGATGTGCTTATTGCGAAGTTTTGTATAGGCACCTTTATTATTTTTAAGATCCATTACAACTTCAGCTGCATGGTGCGCACCTAGAAAGTGCGGTAAGACAACGTAATCAGCACCATGTTCGTAGTGTTCCATTGCGTCTTGAATACGGTTTGCAACAGTGATGAATATTACATCCGGGTTTGCTTCGCGTGCTTTTTGGTGAATAAGAGTATTTATCTCTTGTCTCGGTATCGTCGAGATAACTACCTCGCTTTTTACCCATGGTAGTGACTCTAGCATCATGACGTCGCTTGCATCACCAAATTGGACTTGAGTGTTTTGTTCGGTAAGTTTTTTTACAATACTAGGATCGTGCTCAATAACAAGAAATGAAGAAGGTGATTTGCGTAATTCTTCTACGAAATTATGTCCAATACGATTACATCCAAATAAAATGACATCGTATGTTTTTTCAGTAAATGTTGGCTCACTCGTTTTCTTTTGTTCAAAAAAACTCAGGAATTTTTCAAGAAATTTATATATTTTATCTGAGTAAAGAATAAGATAGGTTGACCCAAATATAGTAATAAGCCCAACGAGTGTAACCAATGATACAATTGTCTGGTCAACATGACCTAGCTTGAACCCGAGTGCAATTAAAATAAGAGAGAATTCACTAATTTGCGCTACTGTAAATCCGGTCTGAAGGCTAGTTTTCTTCTTATAGCCAAGTACTCCCATGATGCTCATTAGAATAAGAGGGTTCCCAATAAGGATAAGTAATGACAAGATGATCGCAGGTACAATGAGAACTGCGATACTAGTAATCTCCATTTGTGCTCCCAAAAGAATAAAGAACATTACAATGAAAAAATCACGCAAAGGTGTTAATCGCGCAGCTATTTCTTCGCGAGCCGGTAAACTAGCAAGTGTAATACCTGCAATTAGTGCACCGCTTTCAATACTAAATCCAAGTACTTTGAAAATAGCTGCCACACCTAGCCCCCATGCAATTGTAAATAGGAATAGTAGCTCTGTTGAGTGACTCATAAAGTCTGAAATCTTTGGTAGCCATCTGCGTGAAAAAAAATAAAGAATACCAAACGTAGCAATCATTTTTATTAACAGTATTCCGACAGTAGTAATAGTAAAATTACCCTCAGCAATAATAGGGATAAAAAACAGTAAGAGAATGGCGATAATATCTTGTACTAAGAGGAACCCAATGGAAATTTTCCCATATAGACTTTCAATGTCTCCTTTATCAGCTACGAGTTTCATAATGATAATAGTAGAACTGAATGCTAAAGCTATACCGACGTAAATTGAAACAAGGGTTGTGAAGCCTAGTGCAAGACACACAAAAAAACCAGCGAGCGATGTGAATAGGACTTGTCCAACACCCGTAATGAGTGAGACCTTCCCAAATTTCTTCATGGTGTTGGGGTGCAGGTGTAACCCGACAATAAACAATAAAATTGCAACACCGATTTCACTAAACAAGTGAAGTGTTTCTGTTGAAGTAATAAAAGATAGGACGATTGGTCCTACGATGATTCCTGTAATAATGTGACCAATTAATAATGGTTGTTTCAAGGATCGCATAACTACTGCAACGAGTGTTGCAATGACGATCAAAATACTAAGTTCAATAAATAATGACATATGCTCAAGATTATAACATGTTATAATTAGTAGTATGATAAAACTACGTGAATATATTTTAGATTACGAATCAAAAGGTAAAGCCATTGGACATTTTAATATTACAACTATAGATATGCTATGGGGGGTGTTTAATGCTGCGCAAAGATTTTCAGATCATGCAGGTGAGAAAGTTCCTGTAATTATTGGAACATCAGAAGGTGAGGGAGATTTCTTTGGTCCTAAGCAATTTGTAGAAGTTATTCGAAGTTTACGTGAGCAATATGATTATCCGGTGTTTAGTAATGCCGATCATATACATGACATTGTTCGAGCTAAAGAGGCAGTGGAGTTAGGGTATGACATGGTTATTATCGATGCAGCAGATAAGACATTCGAAGAGAACGTTCAAATGACACGTGATGTTGTAATGTATCGAAATGAATCAGATGCGGATACATTAATTGAGGCCG
>Ga0222634_1001067_pt1 | contig 10186 bp, 12 predicted proteins | sample AntAcemetageno50_FD_179807 | JGI IMG/M metagenome (GOLD analysis project Ga0222634, IMG submission 179807) | Saline water microbial communities from Ace Lake, Antarctica - #50 | ecosystem: Environmental > Aquatic > Non-marine Saline and Alkaline > Saline | place: Antarctica: Ace Lake | collected...
GTCTGGATCCTTGGTCGCGAATATGCCCTTGTTGTCCTTCTCGAAGCCCGTCAATGATTGATTTGCCATTTAGCTGTTTCTCCTTGTTCCTGAACCAGCAAACACTGGTCTCTTGATTTTGAAATCCCTGGTCTCCTCGAGTATTTTGAACTCCCTCAATTCGACTGCTACTGTATTTACACGTGTTTCGCCCAGAACTTTTATTAGTCTAGATTCCTCTGGTATGACCAGCGTCCTAGTGTCCTGCTGTACACGATATGTGTTGTATGGGTCGACGTCTATGTCCTTGCCCAGTATGGTGATGGTGGTGCTGATGGGTAGTGTGGCCGACGTGGCCAACCTTATGCTGATTGCTGTGCATGCCAGTGTTGTGCTGATCGCAAGATCCGCCTTGCTGGTTACCGTGGCCTCGACGTCGATGACCACAGACGTTGACAGTGTGCTGGATGACCTCAGTGTCGCACTCGGTGTCGCCGTGATGGCGGCTGATGTGATCAGCAGTGCCACCGCTAGGTCCAGGTCCTGTGCCGAAACAGTCACTGTGCCAGTGATTGGTAGTGTGGCCGACGTGGCCAACGTGGCACTCGGCGTTGCAGTTATGTTTGCACTTATTGATAGTGTGGCCGATGCCACCGCCTTGAGTGATGGTGTGGCCGTGATCGTTCCCGCCGTTACCAGCAGTGCCACGGCTATGTCTAGGTCAACACTGTCAGTGCCACCCGCGACGTAGTCGAGTACTAGGTAGTCATCGTGTACATAGTTGATGCCTATGTCACTTATTATGTCTAGGTCTATGGAACCGGTGATCAACGCCACTGAAAACTCCTTGTGTTGTTACGGAGTACTAGTCTATGGTTACAGTTAGTGATCCGGAATTTATTTGGAACGTGTCCCCATCTGATATCACACGGCTGGCACTCAAGGCGCCATGCGCCAACAGGTTGCCCGATGTGGCCGCGTCAAATATACCGATGTGTGTCACAGTCCCGAATGCACCGCCATTGGCAGTGGGGAACGTGATGTCAGCGTTGCTGGAGATCGCCCCAGAGGCCGCTGAAGCCATTTTTGTGTCTATCTGTACCCTGGCGTAGTCGTTGCCGGACACTTCTGTTCCACCACCCGCGTCATTGGGTGCTGATGTGAACAGTCCCATGTATGCGTTGGGCGCCGTGTATGCTGTGTTCTTGAAAAAAAGTTCAAGGGTCTTTATCTCTGCGAAGTCCGAAAGAGCCGTCATTTTGTGTTTCTCCTAATTAGTGTTTTGTTATAACATCAGTATTTACACGAGACTGCGTGTGTTAATGCGATGTTATTCTGATTCGATGTAGGTGTTACCTGTCAATCCCTCTATGTCGCGGATCATGGCTTCCATGTTGACCCTTACGGTCTTGCCTGTTACTGTGTTCTTAGAGTAGTATTCCCAATCACCAGCCGCGTTGTGCGGTGATATCTTGGTCACGTTGCCCGCCTCATCCTTCACGAACACTTCCGAGCTTGACGCTTCGTCCTTGGCAAATATCCAGCTGAAGTCCGCACCGTGAGTGGGATCACCTGACTGGTTGTCCAATCTGATGGCACCCATCCTTGATGATGCCGTGGCATCCTCTGAGTAGAATGCGTAAGCGTTGGTCGTCGTGGCATCACCACCGTTGGCCTGGCAGTGGAATGCGTAACTGTTGGTGATGGTTGTCGCACCCGTGCCCCCAGCCGCGTTGTAGGAATCTGGTGCGAACTTGAAACCGTAATCGTTGGTGACGTTGATGTCACCCGTGCCGTCCCTCTCGTGGTAGTTGCCACACATGTTACCTATGGCATTGACCACTGTGATGTCACCTGATGTGCCACTGAAGTCCAGGACTGCTGCGGAGCTCTCCACGGCCCTGACGGTGTTTATGGTCACGTCCGTGCTCGTGCCGTTGCTGACCGCCCCTAATATCTGGGCACCCAGTGGTCCCCTGTAGTTGCTGGTGTTGGTGTAGTCAAAGCCATCCAGTTCCACGTGTGACCCAATGACCACGGCCCTGGGCCTGAAGTTTAAGTTGCTTGAATCCGCGGTGATCTTGGTGCCCATGTAAATGGCATGGCCATACTCACGATCTGTCAGGTCGTTGGGGTTGACTGACAGGTCCTCGTAGACCATTGCTGTGCCCTTGACCCTGGATGCGTTGCCAAACAGGTCAGACCAGCCCGCGTCCTCCAGCTTGACGTTACCCGTGTTGACCCTGCCGGTTCCGTTGGCCTGGATGTATAGGTTGTCATTTGACCTGTTGGTCGAGATCAGGTTGTCGGTTAGTGATATTGCGTCATTGCCTATTGTACCTGTAGCAGTGATATCTGTTGATGCAGTTATGGCTCCAGTGATTGCAAGTGTGCTACCATCAAATGTGAGGTTGGCCTCACCGTCCAGTTCAGTCGTGGTTGACCCTATGGTCGTTAATCTGTTCTCGGCCTGGTTGTTGAGTGCTGTGATCGTGCCACCCCCTGATGCTGTTATGGTCATGGTGTCACCACTCATGGCCGTTGTTATGCCCGTGCCACCGGCTATCTTGACTGTTTCACCATCTGATATCAGTGTGCCTGAACTGTCGTCCCCCACAAACGTGAGTCCTGTGGCAGATCCACCCCCAACCGAGTCCGCGTATGCCTTGACGGCCGCTGACGTTGGTATGGTGGTGTCGTTGTTGTTTGAACCTATGGTGTCTGCCGCGGTCACTATCACGGCCGCGGTCATGTTGTCTATGTCCAGGTTGGTTATGCTGTTGCCAGTGCCGTTGGCATCAATGGTCTTGTTGGTGAACGTGTCTGAACTTGAAGCAGTCACCGTTCCCGTGTTGGTTGTGTAACCGCTGTCATTGGTCCACTGTGAGATGTTACCCGCCTTGTTGGTCAGTGTGTCACTCGAACTTGCCGTTATGTATGAACTTAAATCTGGTCCCGTCACCGTCAGCGTGTCTCCTGACACCGCCGTTGTGATGTTTGTGCCACCCGCCACCTTGAATGTTTCATTCTGATTGACCAGCGTGCCGGTGGAGTCGTCACCCACGAACGTTATGCCCGCGGTGTCACCCTCTGATGCGTAGCCCAGGCTGGTCCATGCCGTGCTTCCGTCACCTATCTTGAATCTGTTTGTGTCTGACTCCCAGCCAAACTCTCCAGCCGCCATCGTGGGGTTGGTTGACGTCCAGTCGGACGCCGTGTCTCTTCTCAGTTGTATCTTGGTAGCCATTACGCTGTCCCTCCGTCTATTGTTGGTACTGACGTGTATGTTGTGTCTGCAACACCGCCGTCAATATTTATTGCTGTTGGATCTACGAAGCTTAAAACGCCTGACCCATTGGTGCCCAGCACCTGGTTGGCCGATCCATCCGTGTTTGGCAGTGTGTACACCGCGTTGATGTTGACCTTGCCGGTGCCCGCGGGGTTCAATGTGATGTCCGCGTTGCTGGGGGATATCATGGTTGAGCCAACGAACGTTATGTCTCCGGTGTTGGCCGATCCAGCGTTTGCATCAACGTAGGCCTTGATCGATTGTTGTGTTGCAAGTGCAGTGGCCGAGTTTGTGCCCATTGCATCTTCGTCTAGTATTGTTGTGACTGTAGAACCACCTGTTCCTACTTTTAAATTTTCTAGGTTAACTGTTCCAGTACCATTTGCTTCTAATTCTAGGTCTGCGTTTGAGGCATTGGTTGAAATTTTGTTATCGTGTACTGTTACTGCATCTAGAATAACATTACCCGTTCCTAAAGGTGCTATTGTTATATTTTGATTTGTCGCCGGTGTAACTGTGCCATCTGTGCTTGGTGATAATACTGGACCAGCATCTGGCAATGCTATTTTGAAAGAACCACTTGCAGATGATTGATTACTTAATTGGTAGACTTGGGAATTAGTAGCCAATGTATCTTTAATTGTACCACCTGGTGTGTATTCTGTGAATGCCCCTGTTTGGCTAAAATTGCTACCAATATTCATAGACTTGCCAGCATTGTAATTCCATATAACACCGTGATTACTGCTATCACCAATTCTTAAATCTTTTATTACAGCACTACCAACGTTGGCAAGCAATTCTATTGTGCCAGTCCCGTTTGCTCCAATCTCTAGGTTGGCATTTGTTTGGCTTGTTGAAATTACATTATCTACCAATGATATTGCTGAAGTTGTTAAGTCTCCAGTTACGTTTGTGTTTGCATTTAATTCTATTGTACCTGTTCCTGATGGATCTAATGTGATTGCCGCATTTGAGGGGGAACTCATGGTGCTACCCGTGAATGTGAGATCACCTGTTGATGCACTTCCAGTGACCCCACTTCCATCCATGGTTATGGTGTTGCCTGAAACGGTTGATGTGATACCACCGGTACCTGTTATGGTGATGTCGTCGTTGTCCTTGGCCGAGAATGTTACACCTGTGGAATCATCTCCCACTATGGTTAGGTTGGCATCCGTGATGTAACTCTGTAGGTCAGTGATCTGTGATTCCGTGATTGCCAGTGCGGCTTGGTGTTGTGTGACATCTGATTCTGAAACTGAGGTCAGATAACTTGAGAGATCTGGTCCAGTCAGTGTCAGTGTGTCCCCTGACACCGCTGTTGTTATGTTCTGTGTGCCCGCTATCTTAAAAGTCTCACCTAGGTCGATAGTGGTGCCGGTGGAATCATCTCCCACTATGGTCAAGTTTGTGTTGTTGGCTGTTATCGCACCTGTAACGTTCGTGTCTGCGTTCAGCTCTATGGTGCCAGTACCACTTGGATCAAGTGTTATTGCGGCGTTGCTTGGTGAAACCAATGTTGAACCTATTGCGGTCAGATCGCCCAGGCTTGACAGGTTTGAACCATCTATGGTCAGCGTGTCTCCTGACACCGCAGTGGCTATGCCACCGGCCCCCGCCACGTTCAGTGTTGAACCGTGTGCTATGTCTATGCCCGTGGAGTCATCACCCACCACGCCGATGCTACCATTCCTCAATTCTATGAAGTTGGAGTCCATCTCCGCGAAGGTTAATTTTGATCCTTTCGCTAAATTTTCTGTGCTGTTGCTTGATGTGGTCTCTGACCGTGTTACGATCTTGGGTGTGGTTGGCATTGACGTTATCTCCTATTTTCGATGTCATCGTCGTCGTCGAGACATCTGGTTACGGATATTTATAGGAGATGTTGCGTCAATATGCTGTTACTTTTTGTTCTTCTTCTTCTTCCAGTACCAGTGCCACACGTCCTTGAAGTTTGAGTGCGTGTCGGTTATCAGGTCCGGGTTCTGTCTCAGGTGTTCCTGCTCGGATTCACCCTCCCTACGTATGTCATTCAGCCTCTTGACTAACTGCCTGCTCAACTGTGGGTCCGTCTCCGCCACGTTCTTGGGTATGAAGTAGTCCGGCAGTTTCAGTCCCAGTCCGGTCACTGATGTGCTGGCGCTGTCCAACTTGTCCAGGGCCTTCAACAGTTTCTCGTACTGGGACTGCGTGGTGTCCTTGAACCTGCCACCCTTGTGTATGGGTCCAATGTTCTGGGCTATGCCCGGTATCACGTCGTCGTCGTGCTTGTTCCAGCCCGGCAACCTGTTCATGGCCTGCAACTGATCGATCACCGGTGGCAGTTTGGTCAGCCACTTGTAGGCCTCCAATCTCTCCTCAACGGTCTCACCTATCAGCATGGTGGCCTCGTTGAACTTGCCGGCGGCGGTGCTGTAACCACCCGTGGCCGGTTTGTGTAGCAATGACATGGATTACTCCCCGTCCTTGATGTAAGGTTCTTTTGGTGATTCAGGTGCCTTTGGCTGTTCTGGTTGCTCCTGTTGGACCATTTGCACCACCTTGTTGTGCAGTTGTCCTATGGCCGCCATCTCCGCGGCACCGAAAGCACCCCTCCTGGCCGCCACGTCAAGCGCCTGTGCCATTATCTGTAGTTCCTGTAGTGTAAGTGTCTGTTTCATTATTTCTCTCCTTTGGTTTTGGTTCTGTTTGCCTTTTGCCTGCTGAACTCCCGGTCGCCCGCCTCCAGGTCTCGTAGCCTCTTGTCGTTGATCGTGGTCACCAGCAGGATCTCCTGTGTGGTGTACTCCTGGTCGTTGATCAACCACGCCAGGGGTTTCAACCTCTCGAACTGTGCCGGTGTCATGGTGTCCTCCAGGGTTGGCAGTTTCCTGCTCCTGATCAGTGCCAGTATGTCCTCCGCCCTCTTGGCGCTGTCCTCCTTGCCGTGCATCTCGTCCAGCAGTTGCCTCATACGTGTGCCCGGCTTGGTGCCAGAGGTTGCGGGTCGCTTCTTGTTCTTGTTGTTTCTTCTTGCGTCTTTCATGTTGCTCCTGTTGTTGCTGTGATTCTATCTGTGATCTGATCCAATCGGATCTCCACTCTTTGGCCTGTTCTGGTGTCATTTCTTCCTCCGGAGGTGTGCTTGGATCAAGTCCACATACTTGGCATCAATCTCACACCCTATGCTGTCAAGTCCCAATCTGTCACAGACCCGCATGGTTGTGCCCGCACCCGCGAAAGGATCAAATATCAGATCTCCACGCCGGGCGAACAGTTTTAGACATCTCTCAACCAGTTGTTCTGGCATCTGTGCTGGGTGTGCCTGTTGCCTCACAGGTGCTATGTTCCAGATGTGATCCTTGGTCCAAGGCATCTGTTCCTCCACTGTGAGCAGGCTCTGTTCAGCACTGCAGGGCCTGTACAGATCACCCTTGCTGAATATTTGCACATATTCTGTTGAGTACCATAGGTATGGTTTGCTGGACCTACCCATTGATCCCGCCGCACCCCTGTAGCCAGAGATGTTGTTCTTCTGCCAGATCCTTTCTCCATACCAAGTCATGCTATTTTGTTCCATCATGTGATGTATCCAGTGGTGGTAAGGTGCCCTGTCGCTGTATTTGGGCTGTATGTTGATGATGAACCTGCCTGTGTCTTTGAGCAATCTGCAACCTTGTTCTATCCATCTCTGTGTCCACGCCCTGTAGTCTGTGATCAGATCATGGTATTCACCATAATTGATGTCCAGGTTGTAGGGTGGTGATGTGAATATGATGTCAACTGATCCCGCTGGCTGTTCACTCATCCATTCCACGCAATCCTTGTGGTGTATTTTACAATGTGTCATTTCTTCCTCCAACGTTGGTGCAGTCCACCACCCAGTCCCGCTGGCCTAGGTCTGGTCCGGCCCCGGGTCTTCCTGTGCATGGCCTCGCCCCTGTTCATCAGGTGCACGTTCTTTAGCGTCCATCCCCGTGTGGTGTCACGCCTCACCAGGTTCAGGCTCCCGTTGGTCCTGCCCAGTTGGTCCGTGTGTCCCGCCCACGTGTCCCTGTACTGCTCCCAGGTCAGACGCCACTCCTGTGACCAGAATCGGGCCTGGTTCTTGGCACGTAGCCATCTCCTCCTCAGGTGCTTGAGTTCGGGGTCCGGTCCGGTCTTCCAGGTGTGGGGCCTGGGTCCCAGGCCCTTGCCCAGCCTCCTGGCCCTCGAGGCCGCCGACTGCTCGGGTGTGAAGTTGAAGCTGTATCGGATGCCCCAGTTCCACACACGTCCTTCCCTCAGGTTGGTCGTTATCTGTTCTTGGTGGTCAGTGGTGTAGTCCCACTTCCTTTTCCTGGTCATTGCGGTGCTCCTCCTATGTTGGGCATGGTCACGTTGAATCTGATGCCTGACCAGGTGTCAGGCTTGAACAGCCAGTCCTGGTGCGTGTGTGCGTCACAACGGATGCAGTACCACGATCCCGTGACGGGATCCAACCTGACGTGGTTCGCACGTGCCAGCACGAAGCCGGGCAGTTGGTCAGTGGGTGTGTGCGTGGTGTCCATCGTGTTGCCTTCGGTTATTGTGTTATTTAGTATAGCAACTAAATTCCAGTGTGTCAACCTGGATCCTTGCTGGATGGTTTTGTTGGGTCTTACTTCGCCGCGAACGCCGCCACGGCCTGGGTGTTCTTCTCAAAGCCAATGAATTTTCTGCCCAATCTGACGGCACTGCGTTGCGTGGTGAAACTGCCAGCGAAAGGGTCCATGACTGTGTCACCTGGGTTGCTACTGTATCTCACGAACTTGTCTATAAAGGTCTCACTGATTGCATTCTGGTATCGCCTCCGTCCAGTCTGGTAATCCCTTGGCAACTTCTGCACACTGAGTCTGTCGTGATAACTCTCCTTGGTGTCTGTGTGCTGTTGATTGAATGTTCTCCTTCCAGGCTTGGCCCAGAACAACACATGATAGTGACTGCTGACCCACTTGTGTTTGGTGTAGACGCCAAAACTGTACTGTGCGATGATGTGATTTATTTCTTTGAGATTGGTGGTGTGCAGTGCATTCAACACGTGATGTAGGTTGGTATATCCACTCACAATGTACACGCTACCACCTGGACGTAGGCATCTGGCACATTGCGTGATCCAGTCCTGACTGAAGTCAGCGTAATCCACCCCCGCCACCTCACAATAGCCACCAACCACCTTGTCAGTGTCCCTGTTGTAGTGTTCGTCTAACTCGTGGCCATGGATGCCATATGGGGGATCAGTGAACACCATGTCAACGGAGTCATCTTGGATGTGCCGTCGCATACCCGCGACGCAATCTTGGTTGTATATCATTGTTTTTCCCCTTGTTATGTTGTTACCTCTTGACTTGTTTCTTGTTGCTATTGGTGTTGGTCCTCTTCTTGACGTCACCCTTGCTATCACGTACCTTACTACGACGGGATTGTTCAGAACGTGTCATCATCACTGTGTTGGCTACCGTCCATCCCTGTCGCTTATCAACCCTACCCAAGTTCATATCGTCACCATGCCTACCCTGTTGGTCCACGTGATCAAGTGTTAGGTCCCTGTACTGATCCCATGACAACATCCATGGTTGATGCCAGTATTTGGCTTGGCATCTCGCCACCAACCATCTCCTTCTCAATTTCTTCATCACCGGATCTGGTCCTGTTATCCATAGGTGGGGTCTTGGTCCAACACCTTTTCCCTTGTTGGCCTTTGATATCTTGTCCTTTATCTCCTGTGGCATCGGTGGTAGTTTCATACGATAATTCCACGGTTTCTTCCTGTTTCCTTTTGTCATTCCTTTATATCCTTTTTATAGTCTTCTGTGATGATTGGCCTCGTTGCATCAAACCGACAACACGTCCATGTGTCCTCCCCAAATCGCCAGCTTTGATTAGTCCATGGATCACATATTACGCAGTAGTAGGCACCATCCACCGGATCCAATCTAGTGTGAACGTTTTGCGTTAAAATAAATTTCGGGAGATCCTTTGGATCAATCATAGTCAATATCTCTAACATTGTTGCCTTTTTGTTGCTTTATATTTAGTATACACAAAATACACCATGGTGTCAAGCCGGTAGTTAAATAATGTGTCCACAGAGCTAGACTGCAGTAGAGATGCTGTACCCTCATCAAACCCTTAAGGTTCTATGCGAGGCATTGAATAATGTGGACTTCCCTAGAAGCATTGGATCCACTAGACGCCTTTGACACGCCGTTGCGGCCAAGCAGGTCACAGGGTTGATCTTGCCGAAGCAGTTTGGTAATGCGGTTTTGGGTCATGGCACTATGTTAACGGTGTGTAAAGCAGGTCAGGTGGTTTTTCCATGATGAATTTTTTAGGATCGCGGTTTTGCTATGGTTTGGTGTTTTTGGTAAGTTTGGTGGTATTGTGGCTTTGGGTAGTTTAAGGTGGCTTTGGTGGCTTTGGTAGGTGTGGGCTATTTACTACCCCTAAAGTTGTAAAATTTTTGCAATTAGTATAAGGAGCCACCCAAACCTAATTCTAGGGGACACCCCACCGTTACCATTCTGATTCCATCCCCCCACACAGCCAGAACCACCGTTCATACCGTAGATCTACTGTTACCAATGGTAAAGCCTGGTAATGCTTGGTACACTGTGGATTACTGTGGTTTAATGTGGATTACTGTGGTTTAATCTGGCTTTGAACGGTGCCTACGGTGGCATATACCGGGCCAGAATGGTGCTTCAATGTGGCTCAAACGTGGTCATATGGTGGCTAGACGGTGGAAATACGGTGGAATGTGGTTTGGATGTGAGTTTGGTAATGAATGGTGAGGTCGGTGCCTAATACCAAGTCCGATAGTGAACCTTATCCATCAAGTCAGCTGTTCCTTTAAAGCCCTATGACGCTGTCGTTGTGTTCTGGTTGTGTGTGTGTCGTTGTGGGCAGACAGTTCCT
>Ga0222634_1001070_pt1 | contig 10166 bp, 14 predicted proteins | sample AntAcemetageno50_FD_179807 | JGI IMG/M metagenome (GOLD analysis project Ga0222634, IMG submission 179807) | Saline water microbial communities from Ace Lake, Antarctica - #50 | ecosystem: Environmental > Aquatic > Non-marine Saline and Alkaline > Saline | place: Antarctica: Ace Lake | collected...
CCGGGAATTGAGTTGTGTTGTATGGCAGTATTTATCTGAATTTTCTTATCTGTGGTGGTAATTGTATTTGGCATTGTTACAGTTGTTTGTGTTTGTTTTTAAGTGCTAGTATAACGGACAAATCACGATATGTCTATGACAAAAATAATAATATGTGTGTGTATTATTTTACAACTGACGGTTACGAAATATTTGTAACTTGGTAACGCACAAGAGCCGTGGCGCCTGTGGACGTGGTCTGATACTGCAATACAAATTCCTCATTGCCTGCGGAAGAATCACTGTTGCTGGCCGCAACTGAAAATGATATACCTACATCAGCAGTTTCGGTTGAGTCATCTTCAAAAGCTGGTGTGGTGCCTTCCTTGCCCACAGCAATAAAAGTGCCTGTTCTGATATCTGTGCCTCTGGATGCTTGGTATGTTATCATCACGGATGTGGCGTCAGATGCTCGCCATCTAAATCCTATGTTGGCGGCCGATGATTGATTGTCGGCCAACGTGACAGTTCTCACTGCTCCATCGTGCATGCTGACACCGTCCACTTCTGGTGCTGGTGTTACTGAAGTGGATCGAAGATCAGTTCTTTCAAAAAAATCATTGTCGCTGGTACATTCGTCAGCATTGAATTGTAGCACTGCTACTATGTTTCCTGTGGTGTTGTCGTTGTAGCTGTTAAAACTGTTGGCAACATCGCTGGAGAACCAGTTACCTGTACTCACTATATTTTTAACACTGCCTTGAGCATCTACCAAGATAGCGTGTTTGCCTATGTTGCTCCAAGAACCAGAAATAAAACTCACGTTTCGTGGACCTGTTATCAAACCATTGGATGAACCGTCTGTGGTATCTCCAATGTAGGCACCATAGTAGGCTGTGTTGAAATCACCATTGACTATTCTCACTGATGTGACATCATAACTTAAATCTACCAATCGAGCAAATTTTGTAAATGCACAAGAATCAAAAACAATGTTGGCAGTGGGCAATGCGGTGGTGGATCGTACTGTCACTCCCTTGGAGTTGGCCACATCTGCACCACTGGTGGCATAGGTGCCTTGAAACTTGCATCTCACAAATCTCACATCCTTGGCACAGTCCACAGAGACTCCTGTGTGTGCTGTCCCGTTCTTGAAAGTGATCTGTTCAATGTTTATGTTCTGTACTTGAGCTGATATGTTGGGATAAACAGCACCTGCATTGTCCTGTGTGACAGCAACTGGCGCCGCTGATCCTGAATAATAAATCGTGGTTGCGTCCACACCTTCTCCTATGATGTTTGCATAAGGTGGTATAGTGATTGTGCTGGAAACATTGTATTGCCCTGCTGGAAAGAATAATCTTCGTCGACTCCTTACATCTGCTTTGTCCGCTGTGTCTGTGTACAACTCATCCAGTGCTCTCTGTATGGCCGCGGTGTCGTCTGTGCTGGCATCTCCCACAGCACCAAATGCTTTCACTGAAACTGTTTCGTCCAGTCTTGCCTGTAGAGTCCTGCTGATGTCTACACCGTCTCCTGTTCCAACGGGAGTGGCAGTGCCTAGATAGCCTTGATACACATAATTGGTGGAAGCTGAAAATAACCCGGCCGCACCGGTCAGTATTTCTGTGTTGCCCACTGCTGGAGCACCATCTGCCACTGTGCCGTTACCGATGTACAACTTCTGTTCGTCGATGGCCCATCCTAGCTCACCCGCGGCAAGTTGGGGTAGATCTGTGGCGATACCTCTTCTATTTTGAATGCGACTTATCTGAACAACAGGCACGATTAATAGTTTCCTTTAAATTTTGTTAACATTTACTGTATTTATACAGAAATCCAAACCCGCTTGCCGTCCTTTAAACGCCAAGTTTTGCCTTTACAGAAGTCTTTATTTGTATTGCCTCTGTTGTTAGTATAAGGCTTTAATTTAGGCATATCACTACGCCTTATGCGCCAACCTTTGGTCTGCTTTTGATATAGCCTGCTTTTTGGATTATTTAAACCTGTGGGCATACTTTTATCAACATCATTTTCCTCACACCAACGAGCGATGCTTTGTACGAATTTTTCCTTTGTGCTGTTAAGTTTACTCACATACCAGCCTTTACATTTTGAAAGTCTATTGCTCTCTTTCCATTTTGCTTTTTCATCTGTGCTTAAATTTTTCCACCAGCGTTGTCTACCAGCGAAATTATCACTTGGGTTTCCTCTTTTCTCATAGTCAATATATCTACTATTATCTCCGCCTGTGCCACCTGAGTTCATGTTGTAACCCTGATTGCCCATGGCACCTGTTTTGGCGATCCAATACTGTTCTCTGATGGAGGCCTGCTGAGCAGTCAATCCATCCTCTAATATGACTTTCGTGAAATTGTGTTTGCCGTGCTTGTCTATTGCTCTTTGTAATAGTTTACCAGAACCCAAGTAATAAGTCCTATTAGATGATTGTTTACCAACATAGAATTTACCCGTGATTTCATTGACGGTTTTGTATATGGAGTACATATACTTTATTTATATGGACTATGGGCATTGACATATATGGTATCCATGTTACTATTTGGTATGAAGAAATTACCTTTAGACGTTGTTAGACACACCGCAGAAAATATAACAAAAGCAAGACTATGGCTTATAGACAAGATATTACAATATTGGCATAACAAAAAATTTATCTTATCGGAAAAAGGACCTCTGACCAAACAAGAATTATATCAATTTCCTGTAGAAGACTTATTAGAAATTGCCATTGCTATCACGAATCCAAGTTTAGAATGGTATAGGGGCAAAGGCAGTGATTTCAAACCAAGTGACGAGGACGCTAAATTTGTTTTAAGTTCTCGTAGACAAAATAACACTATAGCAGGTAAGGAACAATGGACACACTCATATGAGGTACGGAATGTTAAAAAAAAATTAGGACCTTTACTAGTGTTTGGTTGGAACACAATGACACAAGAACCTCATATGTTTAGAATACCTAATGAAATATTCCATAACAAGATAAAAGTGATCGGTATTGATATTGAAAATTACAAGTCAAGCAAAAAAATAAAATACATCCACGATCCAATCACAGGAGATGTAGTAAGAACCAAAAAGAATGGCAAAGGTTTAAAAAAATACTGGCAGTATGAATGTGAAACTTTTGAACAATTTGTAAAACTAAGACAAAAAAATTACAAAAAAATAGCCTAAAGTATATTCTTGTAATACTGTTCCACTCTGCGATACCAACGATCTGACCACTTGTCGTAGTCGTCAATTTCAAAGGATTGATACTCGTTGGCCTGTGTGCAGATGAACATCCTGCCTGTGCGTATGCGGGTGCCAAACAGTTTATTGTGTGCTTCTGCATAGGCCACCAATTGTAGATAATAATCCTCCACCCATTCTGCTTTCTTCAAACGTCTCGACTGTTTGAAATCCATTATGGCTGGTGCGCCATTGTACACTCCCACAAGGTCCGTGGTGCCTGCATACAGTTCTGGATAGTATAGATTGATCTCTGCTCCCCACACTTCCGTCACCCCTTTCAGTCCGTGCTCAATGATCACATTGGCCATCTCGTGTGCTTTCTGCTGTATGAGATTGGAGCCAGGAGTTCTATCCTGTCCCAACACGTGACGCTCTAGACTCTTGTGCATCACTGTGCCGATGTTGGCTGACTCCGTGGCGATACGCTGTGCTTCTGATTGGCCCACTCGCTTGCGCCAGGCGTGTAGGTGTGTCATGTCTTTGGTCTGTGACAGTATGGTGGTCACAGAGGGAACTCGACGACCATCCGGTGTGGCATACAGTCTTTTGCCGTCCACACTCTCTCGCTCGATGGTGCTGTAGGCATGACGTTCAACCAGAGGGATACCTTTGTTCGTTAGAATATCTTTATCAATCTTCATTGTATACAAGTGTATGCTATTATTGATTTCTTGTCAATTAAGTTCTTCTTTTAAGGGCAGAACGAGCCATCTTCTTGACCACATCAGTAGAGCCTTGGTCGTCATAGTCCATTTCTGGATCTTTCTCTGCCTGTTTCTCTGTGTTCAGTATGATCTTCTCTTGATCAAAATCATCCACCACATTTTTTAGAGCTTCTGATCTATCGTACAGAGATTTGAAAAGATTATAATTGAACTGTGGGTAGCCTGTGTTCTTCAGTATCTGTTCCAGTGCACCAAAACTGATCTCAGCAGTTTGGTCAGCATCATCCGCTGAGCCTCTCAGATTGGTCAGAGTGTTCATCACTGCTGATTCGATCTCTTGTGCTTTGTTGTTTTGGAATTCTTGGAATCTCATTGGGATTACTTCCCAGCGAGTTTTGCGTAGATTCTTGAAGAAGATTCGAATACTTCTCTGCTCTCTCTTTGAGCTCTGCCTTCTGGTTCAGTTCCGCCAGCTGATGCATCTGCCGCTCCAAATTCATCGTCCACACCCAAGTCTGTGTCTAGATCATCCAGTCCTACTTCTGCGTTCATGGCATCGTCAGCACCAACAGTGTCTGATTCAATTTCTTCACCGGTCAGTATTCTCACACCTTGGTCTAACTCTTCTCTGGTTTGAGTGAGTGTTGTTTCTGCTGATTCAAGAGCAGGTTGAATTTTTGCAACATAAGCGTCTGCTTTTTCAGCACCCATTTCATCTCTGATTCTGTCTGCCAGTTCCAACATGCTTTCAGTTTTCATTTCTGCTATGTCTTGTAGATATCCTGTTACCTTGTCCATCATGTCTTTTGCGGCAAGGATTAATTCTGATTGCTGTTCAATGCCTTCAGTAACTTCTGATTCTTTTTGAACCATTGCACCAATAATCTGATCTTTGTCTGATGACTTAAGACCTGGTGTTGTTTGAATTTTTTTAACTACAGCCTGTTGTGCTGGCGCTAAATTTGTGTTGATGCCTTGAGCTTCTTTCACAGCTTGATTAACAATATCCAACATACTTTGATGTTTTTGATAGTTGTCATCTGTTAATTCTTTGCCAAAATGTGCATTGTCTGTGATGGTGTGGATTTTAGTTCTCACCATGTTGGCCATGTCTTCCAGTTGTGTTGGGTCAAGACCTTCTAAATTAAGTGTTTGTCCAAATCTGCTTTCAAATGCAGACAATAAACTCTCTGTGGTCACTGGTTTTGTAAATTCTGTGCTTTGCATATGTGTTTATTTAGTACGATTGGTTCTGAAGGTGCTGTCAAAGTTGTGTTGTATTTCATGCTTGATAGCATCCGCATGGCGGTGTGTTTCAATTAATTTGTTCTCATATATAAATTCTTTATTGTCGTCTTTGTCTTTGACAGCGGCTTTATAGAATCGTTTAAAGTTCTTTATTTCAAACAGCCGAGAAGCAAACTCTGAGTCCATTCGTTTAACAGTGTCTGGTACAGCTTTACCATCTGCTAGATAGTGTGCTATCAGGATGGCTGATTGTTTGAGATTGATGTCTTCGTACAGTATGCGAGCTTCCACCATGTCCGCAATCACATATATGAAACGAGACTCGTCCTGCTTCTTGGGCACGATGGCAATATTGCCGATGAGAATACCTTTGGAGAATTGTTTGGGCAGGTGACGGAACGGTCGATACTGTTCGTCATTGCGGGCCAGGGCTTCCAGTTTGGTTTTGAGGTTGTACGCCTCAATCTGTTTTACCAGTTCTGCTCTGTTATTTTTTTGTGTCATCAACAATCCTCACATTGCTATTTAAAGCATATTGAGTGTTGTCAGTTAATTTCTTACGCACGAGTGCACCTTTGGCGGCAAGTGTTTGAGCTGTGGCAATGTCTTCCACATCAAATTGTGTCTGTAGCAGTGGGAATCTCTGTTCATACTTTTTGATAAACGCAATCTGGGATTCTGTTATATAAACTCGAACATATCGAGACAGTCTAATATACATAATTTTTTTGGAATGGTTGTTAGCCGGGCATCTTCATGAGGATTACCACTATAGTGGACAGTAATCCTGCTACAACTGTGCCTGCAGTCATAATCAGTGTCTTGTTGGAACTCTTGTGTCCCACCAGCATGTCATCGCTGATTCTTTTCAGTGTCACCTCAATAGCCGACAGACGATCGTGCAGTCCTTTATAACGCTCGGCGCAGAGATCTACGTGTGCTTCTAAATTGGTTTTTTCTAAATCGCTCATAATAGTTTCCTTTTTACATCCTTGGATGTCTGCATCTTGTGTGCCTGTGGGAAAGTTGATCTGCCTATGTGAGCCTAAGTATGCTGTTATTTATCCACAGGACCCAGGTCCATAAACACAGTGTTTTTAAATTTGGGATCTGTGGTGTCAAAACAGTTGGCAGGGAATGTCACAGTCTCTTGACAGAAAGCATTCACCGGCACCTGATGAAAGTCCGCAACCAATCCACCCACAGGATCTCCGTCTACATTGTACACCTCTGTCTGTTCTGCATGCCAAGCAAACACCCAGACGTTATGTTTGCCTTCTCTGTAGAAAGATCCAAAGGACCGGTCTGCCAATTTCTGTGATGATCGTTCAGGGATTATGTCCCAGGTGATGTTGGATCGCATCTGTAGTAGCTGTTGTGTGGTAACGAAGTTGTTGTGCTGAGCTCTCACCAGATCCAATGTGTCTTTGTTGTCCACCAGCACACCTGTGTTGGACGTGAAAGGAAACGGTCTTCGAGTGTCTCCGGGAAACCCAATATCTACCAGTGTCTGTATACAAAATGTGTGCATATTATTGTGTGTGAGTATTTACAAAAGAAGGAAGGGTGAACAAAAGAATGTCCACCCTTCCCGTAGTTAATTCAATTAAGAATTATGCTTGGTCTATGGATGCTAACAATGAAGATGTTACACCTGTAGAACCTGTACCAAAGTTTGAAGCCGCAGTGAATGCGCCTGAGCCTTGGATCGCTACTTGTACGTTGTCAGTTGTTCCACTAGTGAAAACACCTGATTCTGTAAGTACGCCGATGCCTGCTACTGTGTGTGCATCGTTCGTGCCTGCCACGTCACCTGCTTTTAGATACTGTATTGCCGCATCTAGCTCTGATTGTGTCAGGTTAGTTTTTGCAAGGTTGATGATTCTAGTCTTTGGACCAATCCCGTTGCCTGCTTTTGCTTTTGCATATGAAGTTACTTCTGCCATTTTATTTCTCCTTCTTGATCAATTTCTCGTTGATCATTCTTGTTTGTTATTTTATTATTACGCCGCTGTTAGTGTAGTAGCCGCAACAACTGTTGAGTCTTCCACTGCAATTGAAGTAGAGTCATCACCTGTGATAGATGCTATGCCTCTGATCGTTGCTTGTAAGCTGGCCGCGTCCCACTGTGAATTGTCTACTAATATAGTCATAACACCTGTGTTTGCGTTTGCGATTGTGTAACCAATTGCGTTTGTGTTTCTTACAATCATTTCGATAACTTCTCTCGAGCCAGTTTCGTTTCTAAGATCCTGGGCCGCGTCAGAGCCACCTTTGACTGTTACTAAGAAAGCACCAACGTTGGCGTTCTGTACGTACGAGCCCACTGCATAAGTGGCCGCGTTCTGTTTGCTTCTTGTTAAAGATGCCATTGTGTTTTCTCCTTGTTTTCTCTTCGTTAATGGCGAATCACCGCTCAGGTGATACGTTGCAGTTATTTATTACCAAGAATGGTAAATTCTGCTGTAATATAATGGTTTTGTGCTGTTTTAAAGGATTTCTTTGAGTTTGCGTGTGAGATCTGTGCCTGGCAATAGATTGCGAGCCAGATTCAACAGTTTGTTGATCACCCTGCGTTTGGAATTCCTGTCTAGACGATCAAAGTCGCTGATGGATCTGCGAAGCTGTCGATACTCTGCATTGGTGATCTTTAGGTTTTTCTCCAACTGTGTCAAGAAACGATAGTCATCCTCCAGTTTGCGTAGATATCTCTTCACTGCCAGCGTGGGCAGGGTGTTTCGCTGACGCAGTGCTTCTGCTTGACCAGAATTCCGGAGTTTCTTCACGATGTCCTCTCGACCGTCTATCACTGCCAGCATGTTGTGGAGATCGTTGGCTGAACTCCTCACAGCATCAAAGCCACTGTAGGTCAGAGTCTGATCAGCATAGGATCGAGCCCAGGACTCTGTGTCTGGATTGGTTTTGAGCAGACTGAGTATCAAGAAACTCAGATACACACGTTCCTGTATGTCCTGGAAGGTGTATCGTTGAAGGTCATTTTGGCGTCTCACCACACGAGCTTCAGATACATACTGTAAAAAGGGCATTAACATAGCGATATTTACCGTAACATGGAACGCAACTTTATATTAACAGATGTGATGAAGACCGGTGCTCATCAAACACTCGAATCGTTTATTAATTTTTCCAATATAGAAGGTCAACAGTTTGACATGACCGGAGAGTGGTACACTCTACACGATCATGATTTAAAGAGTTACACAAGACGTATTGCTCTGATCGATCACGGATCTGCAAATGGTAGAGTATGGTCTAACAAAAATTACTGGCAGGATTTACACCAACGAGTAGAATGGCTACATCAGCAGGGCTTTGTGTTTGTGATCTCAAACCCATGGGAATCACGATCTAACATAGAACAACTACATCAGCTGGATCTGGGTGTTGATAAAAAAATCTATTACTGGTGTGGAGAGTCCAGCTGGTTCTGGTGGATGATGCAGGAGCGATATCAAAATAAAAATTTTACGGTGGATCATTCTACGAAGAAATACGATTTCTTATATCTCAACAAATATCCTAGGAGTCACAGAGTTCAGCTGTTTAAACGATTAGAATCATCTAATCTATTGGACAACAGTTTGTACAGTTTTTTAAGCGAGGGCAAGAGATTAAATGCTCAATACGAGTTGCCGTGGGTGGATACCACCGACTATCCCCGGTATGGCAGTGATCAAGACATCTATGAATTGCCCTACAACCACTCTGCCTACAACATCGTGTCTGAAACACACAACCAAGGAGACACGTTCATCACAGAGAAAATATGGAAACCCGTTATTATGCAACAGATGTTTGTGGTTCACAGTAGACCACACTATCTAGAAACACTGCGTGAGTTGGGATTTCAAACATTTCATTCTGTGTTGGATGAGGGCTACGACCGAGAACAGGATACAGGCAAAAGAATAGATACGATTGTGGAGTTGTGCGAATGGTTAAAAGTTCAAGATCCTGTTAAAATGTATGAGGCCACTGAATCTATTCGCAAACACAATGCTGAACATTTCTTTAAAGAGTCTGCTGTAAAAAGTGCTGTGAATGCAACTGTGTTAGGACTGCTCAAATTTTTTGATAGCAGTCAAATTTCTTCTTGAGAACGTTAGTCTATCCACAAGTTTAACAGCACCACCATCTGTGCCCACTGCCACAAAACCTTCGGGGTCTGTGACTTCCAACCCATTTTCAGTCTGTGCAAATGTGCCCACCTGCATGGCCTGATTCATTTTTTGCATGGCCTCTGCTTTGAGTGCTTGTACCTGTTTGTAGAACATCAACATGGCCTGCAACGGTTTGCGAACTGTGTTTAAGAATTTAGGCATCTCTGCCATCTTCTGCTGTCTCAATTGAATAGCTTTCTGTGCTTTTAATCCTGTCATTTGTTTGTTCATTCTTGCAAGGTAGAACTCTTGAAATCCTTTTAGGAAAGCCGTCACTTCTGTGGGGATCCTGCCTTGTTTAATTTCTGAGTTGATAAACATCTGGAACATAGGCACAAAATCTTTGTTGGCGGACAGCATCGCAGATAGATTCTGCGGCACTCGGGACAATAGAGTTTTTAAAGTTTGGATGCCTGTTGCAAACTCAGCAGACTCACCGGCTGTGAATGTGGCTGACCCTGACACGTTTTTGTATGTGGCATTGTCGTACCACACATCTGGAGTCTTTGTGAATGCGGCAACATCTGCTCCTGCTTCTGCATTCATCTCTGCTAAACTTTCTCCCACATATGTGGTGTGGAATATTATTCCCACCTTAGCAGATGCAATCTGTTGGCCTATGTCCGAATCTTCTGGCACTGCATACACAATTTCATTGGGTTTAAATGTAATGAACTTGCCATTGTTAATGTCTTGTCGAACCAGATCGTTATCGGTGAACATCATATCGCCTTGTACCACTCCTGTGATATTCAATTTGGATAGATGTACCAGACACTTCAACAGTTTGTCACCGAGATCACCTGTGCCGTGGTTGGTGGCGATGTCCTGT